>Ga0315909_10000806_pt1 | contig 41916 bp, 28 predicted proteins | sample LakEriMetagenome_11_FD_203527 | JGI IMG/M metagenome (GOLD analysis project Ga0315909, IMG submission 203527) | Freshwater fungal communities from buoy surface, Lake Erie, Ohio, United States - Buoy 2 MA125 | ecosystem: Environmental > Aquatic > Freshwater > Lake | place: USA: Lake Erie, Ohio... | reverse complement strand
AACCGCACTCCCGTCTCCTGCTGTCTCCCGAATGCTAGCCACACCCCCAACCCGGCCTTCCCAATCGGTGGGTGGCACCGATTGGAAAGGTGGGTGGCACTGATTGGAAAGGTGGGTGGCACTGATTGGAAAGGTGATTTTCAGTTTCTAGTTGAAGTGAGGATCTATGGGAAACTGCTCGATGCCGGTGATGCGATGCCATTGCAGGCTGCCAGCCAACTGCAGGGCCCTGCCCCACATCAGCCGTTCGTCTTCGAAGACAATTTCTGGGATCGCTGGAGCTAAAAGCCATTTCGATACCGCAATTTCCTCCTCCACGACTCCTGGTTGCCACTGCAGGCATCCCGCTATCAATCGAAAGCGAACGGGAGGGCTTGCTACCAATCGCCGCAGCGTCTCCGTCTGAGCCGAGAAGAACAACCCCAAGCCGTTGCCTCCATCGGCCGAAGTTTCGTCGTCGTGAACGACTACCATAGGCCCGTTCAAGGGTCCACCCAGGTAAATCCGATCCGGAGGCGAACTGATACTCTCGGCCCCTTGAGCCAACTGGTTCCAAAGTGGACGCAGATCCGAGGCAACAGAACGATTGAGGACCAAGCCGACCGTACCGAGTTCACCATGTTCCACCAAAAGGCAAACTGCCCTCGCTAGAGGCCCTGATGGCCCATGGCAATCCGTGGCCACCAACAACTGACCGGTCAGCGGCTGTCTTGTAAGAGCTCTCTGGAAGCGATTCTTCATCACCCTAAATTCCCGATACAATTCGCTGTACAGCACGACGCCGCCGAAAACATCCCTACCTGCCACCTTGACCAAACCAGCTCATTCCATCCAGGGAAACGGCAAAAACCGTACCAAAAAATGACCCTCCATGAATTCCGAAAGACCTATCGCATGGGATCGCTTGAGCGCGAGCAGATGAAAAGCGAACCGGTGGATCAGTTCCGAGAGTGGTTCGAGACGATGTGTTCCCTCGAGAGTCTGCCCGATTGGTGGGAAGTCAATGCCATGACTCTATCAACCACCACTCCTCAGGGATCTGTCACTAGTCGAATTGTTCTGCTGAAAGGGTTTTCCGACCAAGGATTCCTCTTCTTCACCAATTACCAGTCCCGAAAAGGAAAGCAATTGGCCGCCTGCAACCAAGCCGCGTTGAACTTCTATTGGCCGATGATGGAAAGGCAAGTACGCATTGAGGGCTCGGTCGAGAAAGCCTTACCTTCTATTTCCGATCAGTACTTCTACTCCCGCCCGATCGAAAGTCAGTGCGGCGCCATCGCCTCGCCACAATCTTCTGTAATTCAAGAAGACCATTGTCTAGAAGATGCGGTGTCGGCGATGCTGAGCCAAGCGGACGACCATCCACCTGTTCGCCCGGACCATTGGGGTGGTTTTCTGCTTCGCCCCGACTTGTTCGAGTTTTGGCAAGGCAAGCCAAGCCGCTTGCATGATCGCTACCAGTATCGAAAACAAGAGTCCGGTTGGTTGCTGGAACGACTCGCCCCTTGAGAGAGTATTTCACGCCTCACTGGGGGCCCGGTCTTGGCTATCTGCCCCAGTCGGCCTCTGCAACGCAAAAACGAGAACACCATGAACTGCATCAAGTCAGACGCGCCCCTGCGACTCGACGATGGTCTATGGCTTTTACCTGTGGTGCATGGCAGTGGTGATTCCGCTATCGCTGTTCGCCGCTGGCTGCTGGACCACCCCATCGACTGTGTTGCGGTACCGCTACCAGAATCGTTCCGGCAGCCCGTTGAGCATGGTGTCTCGCTGCTTCCGTCCCCTTCGATCGTCGTCCAACGGGCTAATCGATGGGGCGTGAGCGACTGGCAACCGAACGATCCCGATGATTCACTTAAGGAGATCTTTGAATCTACCTACGTAGCCATCGATCCCTGCCAGAGTGTCATCGCGGCAATTCGCTGGGCTCTTGGCGAACGTGTGCCGATCGAATATCTGGATATCGAATCCCCAGAGTTCGTGTCGGATGCATCGATCGTGCCCGACCCCTATGCTCTTCGAAATGTTTCCATTGCAGCCTTTGCCGCGGCTCTTTTGCCTCACTTTCCACGCCCCAGCGATCCGCGAGTGGACCGCCAGTTGCGAACAGTCTCCAGTCGACTGAAGCAGCTGAGAAGCCGATACAACAACATTGTGTGCCTTTGCAGTATCCAGTCGTGGTCCTGGATTCGCGATTGGTATCTGCATCGACCTCACGCAGACTTCGAACCAATCGATGCGGAGGAATCGGAAGACACCAATTCGGTATCTGATCCACAGTGGTTTGCGGTCGAACCAAGATCTCTCTTATTTTTATTCGGAGAACTGCCGCGCATCACTGGATACTATGAAGAAGCTCGGCAATCTCTGGAAGATGACGAAAACCTCTCGATCGATGGCGTCAAGAAACTCCTCCTCGAGGGCCGAAGCCACTACTACGACGAATTCAAAGGCCGTAGCCGGAAGATCCCCCCTGCCCTGCTCCGCAAAGCCCTCCAATACATGCGCAACCTGAGCCTCATCGAGAAGCGGATGACCCCCGATCTCTACTCGATCGCAGTCGCTGCAAAGCAGGTCGTAGGAGACCAGTACGCTCTCCACATCGTCGAACGCGCGAATCACTATCCTTTTCCACCGGCCAGCGGGCCGCAGGTCCGTATGGGGCGGGGCCAGCTGCGTCTTCCGGACGGCGAGGTCGTCCAGGCAACCCATCGCTTGCCCGGCCCTCCCCAGATCTGGCGTTCTCTGGAACTTAAACGCCGCCCGGAACTCCGGCAGCAGCACCTCTGGCGGAAACAGTGGAATCCGATGCAGCAATGCTCCTGGCCTCCAGAGGATGCTCGGATCGAAAGCTTCAGGACTCGAGTTGTCGAACGAGCTCGTGCGCTCATGGGAGCTGACCTTGCGAGAAGTGAAAAGTTTTCTACCAGCTTCAAGGATGGGCTCGACATCCGAGAGACTTTGCGGCACTGGCATGATGGATCGGTCTACGTCCGCGTGCTTCCTCCAAGCATCGGGAAGATCGATGCGGCTGTCATGCTCTTTGACAGCCCCGCCGACCCTCGCATCTACCCGTGGCGCACCACATGGTACGCAGAACATCAGGAGGAGTCGACATTATGCTTCTTTGCAACGTCCTTCGCCGACAATATCGTGGGGCCCGGGGTCTGCATGGCGCAGTATGGCGGTGTCCTATTCCTGTTTCCGCCACGTTCGGTTCCGAATGTTTGGACCGATCGAAGACTCGATTTCTGCACAACGTTAGAGGAGCGACTGGTGGCTGCTGCTTGTCTGCACTCGCACAATCGCCAAGTCGCTATCGCCAGCTGGATTCCACCCGGATCAGGATGGAAGAGGCTAGCCAAGCGATTCTCCAAGACGCTGATTCATGTCCCTTGGAGTCATTTCAGCTCCGAGTCGATACAACAGCTTCGAACCGTGCATGTGCTCAACGGCCGACACGTACGCAGCTATGCAGCCGAGTTCATCCGTCGACCCTGACTAGGAAACTCGGTGTCTGCCTACTAGCCTCATTCACAGGGCTCCATTAGCTTAAACTTCAGTGACCAATCAAAATCAACTTGCTAGAGACAGGACATATCTCTAATGGACTCAATCCACCATCTCCGCAACATGGTCATCATGGCAGCCGTCGACGGAGAGTTCACGGAACGCGAAATCACTTTCTTGGTCGACCGTAGTCGGCAGTTAGGCCTGGATGTCGATGACTTGGAGGATTCCATCGCCTACGCGCTCACTGAGGATCCAGCCATCTCGCTTCCGCAGGATCCCCAAGAGCTGGTGGATATCTTTAAGGATCTGGTTCGAATTATGGCAGCTGATGGAAAGCTGTCTGACCTGGAGAAACGGCTCTTTTCCGTCGCCGCTGCGAAGGGGGGGCTGGATACGGATGAAATCAATGCCATCGTCGATTCCGTCCTTCCCAAGAAGCCGCAGTAACAGGCAGGGATCGGATCCCAAACACCCGCTACTCCAACTCCATTTCGCATGGCTCAATCAACCCCGGACCCTGGTTGCTTGCCAGATTAACCAGTCGCCTTACCGGTGTTGCTTGCCACCTGCGGAGTTGGCACTTTCCATGGATCCATGCTTCCCAACTAGGTGAAAGTGGCTTCGGACAAAGCCAATCGGTCAGGTCGTCCCGATCGATCAGTACGGGCATCCTGTCGTGAATGGTTGCGGGCAGTCCACCGGAAGGCTGAGTGACGATCGCGAGCGATTGTAGGGGCTGGGATTTCCAATGTCGGTTGATATCCCACAGTCCGGCCATCATGAAAGGTTGCTGGTCCGGAAGATGAATCCAGTATGGTTGCTTTTCTTTACCTTGGCCTTGCCATTCGTAGTATCCGTCTGCGATCACCACACAGCGTCTCCCACGAGCTGCCTCCCGAAAACTAGGTTTCTCTACTGCTGATTCGCAGCGAGCGTTCATCATGAGGGGCAGCTTGGTCGTTGGCTTGGCCCAGGAGGGGACAAGCCCCCAACGCATCATGGAACCATTCCAGGCGGAATCGATCTGCTCCTGGTAGATCGCCAGGATCTCCTGTGTTGGAGCAATATTGTATCGAGGCTCGGTGTCTGGAAAGGAGTCAAGGAAGTCCTGTAACTCCAGCCACTTTAGCCACTGTCCCGCAGTGGTCTTCAACGTAAATCTGCCGCACATGAAATCCACTCCCTCGCCCCACCGGTCGAATGGCTTGATTTCCCAATGCCAAGATCACTCGATGGCTTTCGCGATTTCCCGATCTGGAACGTGGCACTTGCACCCCGAATCGAACCCAGATAGCCTTGCCAGCATAGGCAGATTTCAATAATTCGTGCACCTCCTTGCAGCATGAGGTATCCATGTTCCCAAGTCACATCGTGAGCTTCAGGCTTCTTTCCTTGACCCTTTGCTTTCTCTGCGGTTGTGGACCTACCAAGGAAATCCCAATTTCCCCAGATACTGATCCGTCTGCGGCGAACGGGCCCTCTTTGCAGACGCCTTCTAATGAGCCACCACGGAGAGCGGAAACCGGCGTTGGCATCGCCGGCCGTAGCCTGCAGCAAGAACAAGGCATTGGGAAAATGATCGCCCAACCGGCCGCTACGCTTTTCAAAGTTCGGGAAAAAGTTGTTTTCGAAATCCAGCTTCCCCAGGCAGTGGCGCTGTTTCAGGCCTCCGAGGGGCGATTGCCCAATTCGCATGAAGAGTATTTTGAAAAAATCATCGATGCCAATCGCATCAATCTCCCGAAACTCCCCGCCGGCCAAGCCTACCGCTACCGACCAGATCTTGGTGAGTTGTGGGTTGAACCGGATTCGACATCCGGATCGAACCCGTAGTGTCGCTAGGGCTAAAGACTTAGTCAATTCGGCTTACCCGATCGGACGTCTTATTCGCCTCCTTGGTGTTTGGGTGAGATGGGCTGGTTCATTGGTCTTGGGTTTCTGGGGTGCTTTGGCTGCAAGCTAGATCTAGGGAGGCTGGGTGTTCCAGGAGGAATCGCGAACGATGTTGCTGAGTTGCCGATTCATCCCCCAGTCCAGTGGGGTGGAGTTCGTTGCTTTTGCTTAAACCTCTCGAGTGCATCAACTTCGCTTTTCTGTGCGAAATTCCGCAGAAATGGCTGTTGACCGCCACCGCTCGAAACTAGGTACCTGTGCTGCTAGGTGTCCGGGCTGCCCATTTACCCCAAAGTGCCATCGAAGACAAAAGGTGGGTGGCACCGTTTGGCTGCACCCACCGATTGGCTGCACCGATTGGTTGAGGTTAGAGAAAGACGTTGGCTCCATGCCATTCACCATCTGGCGATGGTGGCTAAGAAGAGGATGGCAACGAAGAGATTGGACAAGCATGTTCGCATGGCCGAGCCGGCTAGGCCACGGGGCAATGTGCCACGGGCGTCTCGCCCGTCATGACCCCGCATGGCTAGGGAAGGCCATGATGCTGGTGGAAGAACGGTTGCCAGAGTTCGATCGCTGTCACTCGATGGTTATGTGTTTGGTTCTAGCATCGCTTCGATCGCATCAAGCCCAACGACAGGGAGATCGCACTGGGGGCCAATGCAACGGTAGAGAGTCACCTCCCCATCCACCGCAGTCCGATACCGGACCGCCGGATGGTTCTCGCCAAGTTCTGTGACGCGGTGGTCTTCGACCCAACGGATCAATCTTTGCGATGCATCGACTCGGTGCAGTCGATCTCGCAATCCTGAGGGGAACTCCAGGTCTTCGGGGAGCACAATCACCCATAATTCCCCAGGCTCCGTCCATCGCTCCAATGCCAGCAGCATTTGACCGCTTGCCGCCAGGGCGCGTTGCATTGTGGGAAGCCCCTCCAGCAACGTCCCCTCCCCTGCCTCCCAAAAATCGGTTCGCCCGGTGATGGTGCCCAGCATCAGCAATGCTTCGGCGATGGCGCCACTGCCGCTTGGAATGCTGTGATCCAAGCGATCCTTGGGGCGAGCAATCAGCGATTCGGACTTCTTGGATGTGAAAAAGAAACCGCCTGCTGGATCGGCGAAATCGTCCAAGACCACTTCGGCCGCCTCGACCGCTTCCTCGATCCACTCCTGAGATCCATCGGCCTGGTGCAGCGCAATCATCGCCAGGATCCAGTAGGCTAGATCATCCAGGTACGCGATCACTTCGGCTTGACCACCCCGCCAGACGTGCCGCCACAGCCCTTCGGAACGGGCGGTTTTTAGCGAGCCGATCAAGAAGCGGGCGCACTGCTGAGCCGCGATTAGATAGCGAGGTTCCTGGAGCACACCTACCGACTCGGCCATGCTGGTGATGGCTAGCGCATTCCAAGATAAAAGCACCTTGTCATCTCGCCCCGGACGAATCCGCCGACCGCGGGCTTCCATGAGTTGACATCGATCGTCCGCCAACTCGGCCTGAAGCTGTCGTCCTTCCATCCCTCCGGCTGACGCGATTTGGTCCCAGTTGGGGTAGCTACCTGGCGCACCGTGGTGCAACAGGTTGAGGATCGACTTCCCTTCAAAATTGCCGCCGGGACCTACTCCGTAGATCTGGCAGAAGCGGTCTCCACGCCCCTTGCCCAGCAATTCGGCGATCTCCGATTGTGTCCAGACGTAGAACTTTCCCTCCTCTCCTTCGCTGTCGGCATCTTCGGCACTGGCCAGACCACCTTCTTCCAGCTGCATTTCGCGCAGCAGGTAATCGAGCGTTTCCCTCGCCGCCTGCTGGTAGGGCAATCGCTTCGTCTGTCGGAACGCATGCAGGTAGCAACTGGCCAGCAAGCTGTTGTCGTAGAGCATTTTCTCGAAGTGCGGAACCAGCCATCGTTCATCGACACTGTATCGAGAAAAACCACCTCCCAGGTGGTCGTAGATGCCGCCCAGGTGCATGCACTGGAGCGTGTGCGTGATCCGATGCTGACGCGACGGATCGGACTGCCGTCGCTCCAAACGCATCAGAAGCTTTAGATCGGTGGCGTGAGGGAACTTCGGAGCGGCTCCAAAGCCGCCCCAGGTGGAGTCGAACTGTCTGGCGAGTTGTTGATCCGCTTCATCCACTAGCAGGGCGTCGAGCCTCTCGGTGATGGGCTCATCGACCACCCTCGCCTCCTCTTGGAGGTATCCCGTCAACTGCTGAGCGTGCTCCAGCAGATCTCCACGCCTTTTGCTCCAAGCATCCGCCACGGCTCGGAGCACTTGGTCGAACCCGGGTCGGCCCCACTTTTGCACCGGTGGCCAGTAGGTGCCGCCATAAAAGGGCTTCTGGTCCGGTGTCAGAAAGACGCTCATCGGCCATCCACCCGACCCCGTCAGAATCTGAACCGCCTGCATGTAGATATGATCGAGGTCCGGCCGTTGCTCGCGGTCCACCTTGATGGCGACAAAAAACTCGTTGAGGATCTCAGCGATCGCCTGATTCTCAAAGCTCTCTCGCTCCATCACATGGCACCAGTGGCAAGCCGAATAGCCTATCGAAAGAAAAATCGGCTTTTCTTCGCGTCTTGCCTTTTCAAGTGCCTCTTCACCCCAAGGATACCAGTCGACTGGATTGTGCTGATGCTGAAGCAGATAGGGACTGGTGGAGCCGGCAAGTCGGTTTGGCATGAAGTCGCATTTCTCGGTGGAGAGTGATCCGTTGATCGAATCTGATTCGTGCTCGATTGTCGCCAGTGAAGCGATTGGACGAACCCTAAGGAAGCTTGTCAGGGCCGGGCTTGTCGTCTTGATCGTCCTTCTCTTTTCCCTTCTCTTCTCCCTTCCGATCGGCCTTACCTTTTGGCTCCTGCGGTTCCTTTCCTTTTTTCGCGCGGCCGCGATTCGACTTGTTCTTTCCTTTTCCCTCATCGCCCTCTTGCTGCAGATCGTCCGACTCTGGGGTTTCGCCCAACTTCTTCACCGCCGTGATGGTCGCGGTTTGGGCATAAATTTCATCGGGGGATTGGGCGCTGGCTAGACCCTGGACAACGATGGAGTCACCAGGTTGAACGAAATCGATGGCGTTTAGCGTGACACTGATCTGTGTCTTGTCATCGACGCGGACCTGCATGGGGATGCCACCGCACTGAAGAGCGATGCGGTCCTTCTGTCCCCCCGCGATCTGTCCGACGACGAGCACTTTGGCCGCCTGCGGTGTGTTCTTGCCATCCTGGAAAGGTTGTGCCCCGTTGGCTCCCAGCGCCGCCACGGGGTAGATCCCCGGAACTCGTCTTGCCAATTGCTCCGGCGGCAATGGATTGCGAACTGGGATCGGGGTGAATACCTCCATCTGGGACAAGGGTGCGGTTGGTTGTCCCATGGCGTTGAGTTCCGTAGCGAATCGAACCCAAAGGCCAGGCTGCAGCCAAGGTAGCAATGCCTCAGCCCGGTACAGGATCCGTTCGGGCATCTCCGGAAGCTTCACCAGCTTTTTGGCATTCGAGTCGTCGGTGACCTGAAGCACCAAGCCCTGTCCCCCTTCGATCTTCCCCTTCAGGGAGACCACCTGAGCGTCATTGGCTGCGCCTTGACCTCTCGCCACAGCAACCACTAGGCACGCCAGGATGGGAGCAAGAAGTAACGATCGCATACGGCAATTTCCGCCGCCGAAGAAAGAGACTCGATCGCCACAATGAGCCATGCAAATCGGCACCATGGTGCTACTCCTCTCGGACAATCGTCGCATCCAGGCCTGGAAGGGGGGCTTCACGAGTTGCCCCGATGGCTGGAGTATACTACGACGCAGGAATCATCCGCACGGGGTTCGTCATGGAGTTTTTTCTGAAGGCTGCTTTCCGGGATGTCCCAGCTTTCCGTAGCCAGTCGCTCGGGATGCCCAAATCGCAAGCATAGGATGGGCAGAGGGAGTTATTGCTGATGGGAAAAATTTCGACGAATCCTACTTCCGGGACGCTGCCTTCTGGGCCCCCTGGAACGCCCAGTCCGGTGACGGTTCGGTCGCTGAAGCTCGCCAAAGACGCGGGGCGTCGCGTGACCATGCTGACCGTCTACGATTACCCTACGGCTCGCTTGCTGGATCAGGCCGGAATCGACATGCTGTTGGTAGGAGATTCGTTGGGAATGGTGGTCCAGGGGCATACCACCACCGTGCCCGTGACTCTTTCCGAAATGATCTATCACGGCCGGATGGTGGCGAGAGCGGCACAGCACGCGATGGTGGTGGTCGATCTCCCCTTTCCAGTCGGCCAACTCGGCGTTCGAGACACGCTCCGGAAAGCAGCTCGGGTTGTCAAACAGACAGGTTGCCAGGCGGTCAAGCTGGAGGGTGGCGCCGCGCAAGCCGATACCATCGCGGCTCTGGTCGACGCAGGAATCGCCACGATCGCCCACATAGGTCTTCGGCCCCAGAGCGTTCATGCGCTGGGTGGATACCGAGTCCAGCGCGATCGAGAACGACTGATGCAGGACGCGGAGGCGGCAGTCCGGGCAGGTGCTTTTGCCATTCTGCTGGAGTGTGTCCCGGAAGCCTTTGCCCGCGAAGTCACCCGGATGGTGCCAGTGCCTACGATTGGCATCGGGGCTGGAGCGGGATGCGATGGGCAGGTGCTGGTGCTGCACGACATGCTGGGACTTGGGGAAGGCCGAGTTCCTAGGTTCGTCCGCCAGTACGCCAATCTTCGTTCGGTCATCGACGATGCGGTTGGGCGCTATCGCGACGACGTGATCGCCGGGACGTTTCCGGGGGCTCCTGAAAGCTTTGAGTGAAGGGCGATGCGGCTAGGCTCTGGGCGACTTTAGCGTGCTGGTATGGACCGAGTGTCCAAGGGTGCGGCACTGGGAAACCGCAACGGGGAATTGCGGCATTCAGGAGGTAGGGGCTGATGGATTCGATGAGTCTCTTTGCCAAGCAGGAAGCGGAAGCGCTGGAGCAGGCCAAGCCGCTGGCCGCGAGAATGCGACCCAGGTCGCTGGATGAGATTGTCGGCCAAGAAGCCTTGCTGCGTCCCGGATCGCTGCTGCGGCGTCTGGTCGCCACAGGCAGGCTGGGCTCAATCCTCTTTCACGGACCACCCGGTACAGGCAAGACGACGATCGCGCGGGTGCTGGCCGCCGAACTCAAGGCGACGCTCTTTCCACTGAACGCCGTCACCAGCGGAGTCAAAGAACTGCGTGAAGTCTTGCAAAAAGCCCGCGACGAAGTGCTTGCTGGCGCTCCGCCGCCTCTGGTCTTCGTCGATGAGATCCATCGCTTCAATCGATCGCAGCAGGATGCGCTACTGCCGGATGTTGAAGAGGGGATCGTTTCCCTGATCGGGGCCACTACCAGCAATCCCTTCTTCTCCGTCAACGCCGCACTGCTCAGCCGCAGTCAGGTGCTGCAACTGGAGCCGCTGGTGCCCGAAGCGATTCGACAGGTGATCGATCGCGCGTTGAGCGACCGTCAGAGAGGGCTTGGGGAGATTCCGGTCGATGCGCAACCGAAAGCGCTGGATCATCTGGCCGCAGCCGTCGAAGGAGACGCGCGCCGCGCCCTGATGACACTCGACCTCCTGGTCCGTTCCAGCTCGACTTCTCCAGTTCCCATCACGATCGAAGCGGTCCGGGAGGCGCTGCACCGGAAGGTGCTGGCGTTTGATGCGACTGGCGATGAACACTACGATCTAGCCAGCGCGCTGATCAAGAGCATCCGTGGTAGTGATGTCGATGCATCGCTTTACTGGCTGGCGCGATTCCTCGAAAGTGGTGAAGAGATCCGGTTTCTCTGCCGAAGGTTGCTGATTCTCGCCAGCGAAGATATCGGCAACGCCGATCCTCAGGCGTTGATTCTTGCCACCAGCGCAGCGACCACCTGCGAGTGGATCGGTCTACCGGAGTGCCAGCTGACTCTTTCGCAGACCGTCATCTATCTGGCGATGGCCCCCAAAAGCAATTCGGCCACCACAGCCATTGCCGAGGCGCGGCGAGCGGTTCGGGAAGAGCCGACCCTGCCAGTCCCTAAACGGCTTTGCGATGCTCATTATGCCGGGGCTGAGAAACTGGGCCACGGCATCGGCTACCAGTATGCTCACGACTTTCCCGATGGAGTCGCGCCACAGGATTATCTGGGGGCCGATCGGGAGTTCTACAAGCCAACCGATCGTGGCTTGGAGGGGACTTGGCAGGCGCGATTGGAATCGCTTCGCAATCTCTTTCGGAAGGCAAGGCAGGACCGCAAGTGACCTCTCGGGCCCGAGTTGGCTAACGCTGGATCGGCGTCAAGCGAATGCCGCTGTTGGTATTGGAAGTGCCAAAAGTCGGGGGAGTCATATCGGCTGGTGCCCCATATCCGCTAGCCGGAACTGTGCGATTGTCGTCGATCCCCCAGCCGGGCGAGGCTTGGTTGGTTCCCATCCCAGGGAGCAGGCTGCCGGATGGCACATTGCCGTTGGGATTGCTTTGAAAAGAAGGCCAAGTTCCCCCGGGCGGCGAAGGAGCCGCTGGTGTGAACCAGGGATTGCCGCTGGGATTGCCTCCCTGATCGGCGGGCAGGACTCCAGATCCTCCCTGCTGCAACTGGTTCTCAAGTCGTTCCAGATGTGGGCGCACTACGCGTTCCACCTCGGCTGGGAAGATACCATCCGATTTGGCGAGGATCTGGCTGATGTAGCGACCGCTGCGCGACTGGCAAATCGCACGCTGACGTTCGACCGGCAGCAAGGTCATTCCGAAGAAGGTAACCAACAGGCAGTAGATGGCACCCTTGGCCAACCCCAGCATGGCTCCCATCTGTCGATCGAATTCGCGAAGACGGATCTGATCGAGGACTCCGCTGAAGAGTCGGAAGCCGAGCCAGATCGCAAGGGATGTTCCTGCATAGATCAGCAGCATTGCGAGAAAGATGTTCCAGGGTGGTTCGGCATTGATCTTGGCAGCCACTTCGTTGCGATAGGTGTATGCAAAATAGTAGCTGACCACGACCGATGCCAACGAAGCGACCTGCCAAGCAAATCCCTTGATCGCTCCCAGCAGCGTCATCGACACCAGAACCAGCAACATCAGCAGATCGTAAGCTGGCAACATCCCATCTCTCCTCAAAGATTCCCAACTCTTTGTAGTCGAAAACAGTCGGACGGGCGAAGAGCAATTTGCCTATTTTTCCAGGAGGTAAATCGCTTCGGGGAACTGCTCTTGGGAGCCGGCCTGGGATCTTCTAAAGTCCCGTTTCAGGCCGGGGAAATACAGAGACATAGAGCAAGGCGGCTTGCATGCTGGGCCCCGGCTAAATCTGGGGACCTTTCGATGGCCGATTCACGCACCCACTTCTTGGTCAGTTCGCTCGCAGGCGCGGCCTTGGGATACGCTGGTTGGAAATCGGGTCTGCCATGGGAAACCTGCTGTATTGGTGGTGGTCTTTGCGCGGTGGCGGGCATGCTGCCCGACCTGGATAGCCCATCCGGGAAACCGCTGCGTGAATTGTCGTTGCTGGGAGCGACCATCGTCCCGATGCTTCTGACCCAGCGACTGGACCGTTTGGGGCTGGGAGCCGATCGCAAGTTGCTGGTCGCCGTTGCGATCTATCTCCTGGTGCGACTAGGGATCCTGGAGATCTTTCGTCGCTTCTCCGTCCATCGAGGCATGTGGCACAGCATTCCAGCTCTAGGAATCGTTGGACTGCTTGGGTACTGGCTGAGCGAATCGGAGATTCCGAAGCGGCAGGTATTTGTGGCGACCGCACTGATGCTGGGATTTCTATCCCACCTGCTGCTGGATGAGGTGTGGTCGATCGATTTTCAGGGGGGGCGGTATCGTTACAAAAACACCTTTGGAACCGCCCTGAAGCTTTGGGGCAAAGATGGCTCGATCAACCTCCTCGTCTACGGCTTGCTGGGCCTGCTGGCTTGGATTGTCTCCAGCGACATGAAGCGACAGGTCGATGCGGCTCCTGAACAGAAGGATCAGCAGCCTTACGGGGAGATTGTTCCAGACCACCAGCCCAGCTCCTTGGACCGTTTGCTGCCGCCGGAGCAACGCGAATCGGACGCGCTGTTGCCCGGAGAGCCAGATTCGGGTCTCGATTCGCGCTGACGGGGCAGTTACGAAATGGATCGATCCAGCCCCAGTTCCTTGGAGTCGAGCAGGATGGTCACGGGGCCGTCGTTGATCAGCGAAACCTGCATGTCGGCCTGGAAAACACCTTGAGCCACTCGCAGCCCATGACGCTCCATCGATCGGCAGAACTCCTCATAAAGCGACCGAGCCAATTCGGGGGGCGCTGCATCGGTGAAGCTGGGGCGGTTTCCTTTCTGGCAGTTGGCATAGAGCGTGAATTGGCTGACGACCAAGATCTCGCCCAGGGTATCCAAGAGGCTGAGATTCATTTTGCCCTGCAAGTCGGAGAAGATCCGAAGCTTGGTGATTTTCTCGGCCATCCGATGCGCGATGGCGGGAGTATCCGACGGGCCGACTCCTAGCAGCACCAGGACTCCGGGGCCGATCTGGCCTACAATAGACCGATCGACAACGACTTGGCTTGCTTGGACTCGCTGTAGCACCGCTTTCACTGGACGAGATCTCTCCTAGGATATTCTGCGAGCTTCCTGACGATGATCCACCGCGATAGGAATGCAAAGTCGACACTGCCAACGCTGGCGGTCACTGTGGGGGATCCGACCGGGATCGGACCAGAAATCATCGTAGGTGCATTGAAGGACCCTTCATTGTATCGCGTCTGTAGACCGCTGGTGGTGGGGCGGCCCGAGGTGTTGCATCGAGCGATGGGGCAATTGGGCAGCCCGATGGCGATCGATTCGATCGAAGATCCGAGCGAAGGGAAGCCTGGGATCGATCGTATCGCTTGCTTGACGTGTGGCAGTCCGAATGCCATCGAGGCTCCGCAGGGGATGATCGATGCGCGCGGAGGGCAGGCTGCCTACGATGCTCTGCTGTTTGCTTCCCGTCTGGCGCTGGCCGATCAGGTTGAGGGAATCGTTACTGCACCTCTTCACAAGGTGGCACTGCATCAGGCTGGGCACGACTGGCCCGGGCACACGGAACTACTTGCCGAGATCTGTGGAGTCCAGCAGTACGCCATGATGCTCTACCTTCCGCCACGGGAAGATCGGAAGGATCCCGGGCTGATGGAGTCGGGTGCAGGGCGCGGCGGGAGATTCGGCTTGGGGGTCATTCATGTGACGTTGCACATGGCGCTACGCGAGATTTTTGCGGCGATCGATCCGGATGCCGTGTTCGAGAAGGTCTCGCTGGCGAGGGAGGTTTTCTCGCGGCTTCGTCGGGCCTATGGCGAGAGCCAGGAACCGTCCATCGCCGTCGCGGCGCTCAATCCGCATGGTGGAGAGATGGGACGATTTGGCGATGAGGAGTCGACTTGCATTGCGCCGGCGGTGGAGAGGGCGAGGCGACTGGGGTGGGATGTCGAAGGGCCACTGCCGGTCGATACGCTGATGCCACGAGCGGTCCAGGGGGAATTCGATGCCGTGGTGGCGATGTACCATGACCAGGGACATATCGCCCTAAAACTGCTCGATATGTTCGATGCCGTCAACATCACGCTGGGGCTTCCCATCCTGCGCACCAGCGTCGCTCATGGAACCGCCCATTCGATCGCGGGCACTGCAACGGCCAAATGCAGCGGCATGGTGCAGGCCATTCTTGCGGCCGCGCGACTAGCTCGAGGTGGCTGGCGCGAGGATGCGCGAAGATCGGTCCGGCAGGGCGATTTTGCAGGGGGCTGAAGCGGATGCCATTTCGATTTGAATGCCCTCACTGCGAAAGCAGCACGTTGGTGGACGATTCGTACTCCGGTCGCGCGGGACACTGCGCTCAGTGCGGAAAGCCAATCCAGATCCCGCCATTTGCTCATGGCAGACAGCCCCTCGATCCGTCTCGCGGCTCCCTTCCTGATTGGGTCACAAAGCGGCTTGGGTATCTCCTGCCGATCGCCGTCAGCCTTTTGTTGATCGGCAGTGTCGCGGCCATCTCGCCCTGGATGGTGGAAAGAGTTCGATATTGGCAAAGCCTTCAGATGCGACAGGTTGCTGCGGCCAATCTATCCCGCATCGCTCAGGCACTGGCCAGCTATGCCGATCGCCATGGACGCTTTCCGCCAGCGGAGGTACTCAGTCCTGAAGGCAAGCCGCTTTACGGTTGGCGCGTGCTGATCCTGCCTGAACTAGATGAAGAAGGGCTCTACCAGAGGTTCCGTCTGGATGAGCCCTGGGACAGCGAGAACAACCTGGCGCTGGTCAACCAGATGCCGGCGATTTTCGCTAGTCCCGCAGACAGCGCTGCTATTCCATCGAACAACAGCAACTATTACGTCATCAGCGGCTCGGATTCTCTGGTGGTGTCCAGCGGTTTGGGGCGCGCTGTATCAGACCTCATCGATCCACTGGATCAGACATTGCTGGTGGTGGAGTCGGCGACAGCGGGCAACAGCTATTGGACTCAGGCCGGCGGTCTTCCCCTACGATCCTTGCGCATGGGGGTCCAACCCGGAAAAAGCCTCGGGGGGGTCCATCCGGGTGGCGCTCTGGGTGCCTGCGTCGATGGAACGGTGGTGTGGCTGGACGCCAACACGCCGGCGCGGTCCTTGCGAACGATGGCGATTCCCGATGATGGCGGAATCGATGGCTTGCAGGTAGTTCCACAATGACCGATTCGGCGCACCAAGTGTCGTACCAATCTTCCTTGATCCGGTAGGCTCCATTCCCCCTTCTCCCATCGCTCCACAGAGACTTCTTGCGGGAAGAGCGATTTGGCCGGTTTGATCGGTAGGCCATCTGCCACCTATAGTGACTTCGCCAATGGCTGAAGACCGATACTGGCATCGCGCGACGACAAGAGGTACGCGAGCTGGAGGCAAGGAGACTTCGAGGAATCGCCAATGAATCGACCGCAGGAGGGCGAAGGAGTCAGCCGGGAGGATCAACGCCAGATCGATTCGCGCAACCTCCCGCTCGAGATGGATCGAGGTCACCAAGCAGTTTCGCTCGATCGCGAGCAACAGAAAGCGGAAGCGATGACCCCTGAGCGGCGGGCGGCTATCGAGCTGGCGTTGGTCCCTGGCGTTGGGCCCAGGCTGACGGGTTTCCTGATGGCACACTTCGGTTCGGCTCTGCAGGTCCTGGAGGCTCGCCGAATCGAATTGATGGAGGTGGAGCGGGTCGGCCCCAAGGTGGCCGAAGCGATCGTGGCGGCAAAAGGAAGCGACTTGGCCACTCGCGTGATCGATCACTGCCATCAACACGGCGTGGCGATCCTGCTGCCGAGTGATCGACACTACCCTGCCCCGTTGCGGAATCTTCCCGACCCACCCCCGCTGTTATTCCAGCGCGGCCAGGTCACTGCTGCCGATGGTCTGGCCATCGCCATCGTGGGCACTCGGCATCCAACTCACTATGGTCTGACGATGGCCAAGCGATTGGCGGTTGAACTGGTCCATGCCGGATTCACTATCGTCAGTGGACTGGCCAGAGGAATCGACGCTCAAGCCCATCGGGCGGCGCTGGAGGCTGGCGGGAGGACGGTCGCGTTTCTGGGTAGCAGCGTCACCGAAATCTATCCGCCAGAGCATCTGGAGTTGGCGGAGGAAGTGGAGCGCAGCGGTGCGTTGGTCAGCGAGACGCATCCGTTCTCGATGCCGCGCGCCGGTGTCTTTCCCCAACGCAACCGTCTGATCAGCGGGCAATCGCTGGGAGTGGTGGTCGTGGAGGCTGCCGAACGGTCGGGGGCATTGATCACTGCCAGTCATGCGGGAGAGCAGGGTCGCGACGTGTTTGCCGTGCCGGGCCCTGTGACTTCACGAGCCTCGCAGGGGCCGCTGCAGTTATTGCGAGATGGTGCGGTCCTGGTCCGATCGGCTCAGGACATCATCGAGCATCTCGGTCCACTGGCCAATCCGACTTTAGCCCCCTGCGGCAAGACGATGCGACACCCCAAGGAGCTGCAGCTGAACGAGCAGGAGACGCGGGTTTTGCAGGCGGTGCAGACCAGTCCTACCGATATCGATCAGATCATTGAACGGACCCAACTGGAGGTCCCGAGGGTGCTTGCAACCTTGAGTGTGTTGGAGATGCGGGGCTTGGTTCGACGAAGTGGCGGACGGCTGTTTCTAAGGCCCTGAGCTATCCGAACGAGGTCATTGCCACCTCAGCAGCTCTCGCATCGCTTCGGCGGTCCCTTGTGGGTCGCGAAGAAGCCCGATTGCCGCCGATGCCAGCAACAGGCTGGCCGCCAGATAGTACCAGACTGCATCGCGCCGTTGATCGACGTGAAGCGTCGACATCCTTTGCACTAGAGCCCGCTCTAGGCCACTCCATCCCGTCGCATCGGGCTGGGAATGGACGGAGATGAGTTGACTGAGCATCGGGCTGCCAGCTGACTCGACGATAGCGGCACCGCGCAGCAATTGGGAGTGGACGATCGATCCTTCCCAGAATGCCGATGGATCGATCTCAGCAAAGACCCGTACCAGTTGCTCCTGGAGTTGCGAGGGGCCAAGCCCGTAGACGATCAGGCGGGGTCGGCAGGAGAGAACGACCAGAGTGATGCACAGAAGATAGAAGATCAGCAACACCAGCCAGACACGCCCGCCCATCAGAGCGGAGGCCGAACGAGGGAAAAATAGCTCCATCGGCCCGATCATCATCAAACCTCCCATGGCGATGGCCAGCGTTGCCAAATCCCGCCCGCCGGAGACCACGAAGGGACGCCCCAGGGAACGGATCCAGCCATGCAGTAGCAAGTAGACCGCCAGGGGCGTCGCTGCCACTGCCACATGGAAAGGTTCAATCATCGAAACTCCTTGGTGGTGATCAGCCGCTGGGGAAGGATGCAGTGCATCTTCCAGCGGATCACTTCACCGGTTCGCCCTGGGCCCCTTCCTGGATCGCAAAGATGCGGTTTCGATTGGCGATGAAAAGTGTATCGTTGGCTACAATGGGTGTCGTGTAGACCGCAGATCCCATGTTGATCTCGCCGATCTGCTCCATCTCCGAAGACAACTTGAAGATGGCGATATCACCGTCTTCATCACCGATGTAGACCCGGTCTTCGACGATCAGAGGGGAAGCCCATGAGGCGGCGAACATGTCGTAGGTCCAGTGAGCCTGTCCTGTCTTGACATCCAGGCAGTGGAAAACACCGCTGAAGTCGGCGACGAAGAGGATGTCGTTTTTGATCGCGACGGTGCCGCAGGTGCGATGCATCGTTGTTTCGAATTCCTCCGGATTGTTGCCGACATAGTGCCAAATCGCCGCCGAGTTCGGATTGTCTCGCTCAAAGTCGCCCTCCTTCTCCACCAAGGCCTGCAGTCGCTTGTGGGAGATCGGCTGGGCGGGGTCTTTGCTGTTGTAGACCAGCGTGGGGCTGACATCGCCGCGTTTGGTAGGATCGATGCACCACAGGTGGCCGTTCCCTTCGCCGTGCTCTGGGTCTTCACCCACTGCGACGTAGACCAGACCTTCGTGGACTACTGGGGTGGCGATGATGTGGTTGCGGGTGGCGCGTCCACCCAGCAGGTAGATCGAATCCTTTGGATTGCAATCGAATTTCCATAGCATCTTTGATTTGCCACCTTCGCCTTCGGCGGCGAAGCTGTACAGATACCCGTCGCCTCCACCAAAGAGCACCTGGGGAACATCCCCGAGGACCGCATAGGTGGGGGAGGACCACTGCCCGTGCAACACGTTGGCACCTGGCATGTTGTCGGTCCAGAGGATTTCGCCTGTGTTGCGATTCAGGCAGATGAAACTGGGGGCGTTCTCTTCTGGCAGAGTGACGTGACCTTCGTCGACTCCGTTGGATGTGTTGACAAACAGCAGGTCGCCAGCGCACGTCACACTGCAGCTGCACATGTTGTGCTGCGACACCTTCAGTTGGCTCATCATGTTCACCGACCAGAGGATATCGGCTTCTTCATCGGCGGCGACTTTCTCGTCTTGGAAAGGGCCATCGTTCTCCCCATCGCGAAATCCCTGCGCGTCTAGGCAGGCGACTTCGCCTCGGCTGGTCACGTACCAAAGCCGGTCTCCATCGACCAAGGGCGAACAGCAGATGCCCTGGTTGGGCCAGTCGTTCACGCGGCCGGTAGGCAGTTTCTCACTGGAGTGCTGCCAGAGAAACTTCCCGTCCTTTTCATCAAAACAGAGCAGCGCGCCCAGGTCGACCGTGTTGGGGTATCGCTTGATGTAGCCCGATCCGTTGTTGGTTCCGACGTAGACTCGCCCGTTGGCCACCACCGGGTTCCCGTAGGTTTCTGATCCAAGAGGCATCGACCAGCGGATGTTCTTCCCCGTCTCGACATCCCACTGCGTCGGGATGTTCTTCCCGTCGGGTGTGTTGTTGCGGTAAGGAGATCCGCCCCATTGTGGCCAATCTTTGGTGCCGACTTTCAGTTTGCCGATTTCCGCCAGCGCCGCGGCGGTGGGATCTTCGGCGTGCAGTGGCTGAATGGACCAGTTCAGTCCCAAGGCAGCGAGGGCCAAGGAGCGGCGGGTGGCGGAGAGAATGGAATGGCGATGCATCGAACGAGTCCTCGTGGTTTCGGTTTGGTTTCTGGGATGGAGACCAGGTCGCAGTGGAGCTTCCGTCAAGGTGTGGGGTTGGGGGTGACCAGGACGTTATCGAGATAGAACTCTGAATCGGTTGCGTTTCCAAAAAGGCCGGGGCTGCCGATGCGATTGGGGGTCGCGTCGGCGGCTTCAATGCTCCATGCTTCCGGTTCGGCTTCACCTCGCGGCCAAACTTTTCCGCGAAGCACCACTTCCCCTTCCCGATTCTCGCTTTGGAACTTCATCGTGTACCAAGTATTTGCCTTCCACTCGAAGGGGATGGTCTTGGCGAAACGAAGTTCTAATCGCGGGGTCCAGGATCGGATTTGCAGTTTCTGTGCCCCTTGGAGATCCAGGGTGTACCGCTGGTTGATCAGACCCATATCGGGAACTCGCCCATTTTTCTCTGTCGCCAAGAAATCGGCTTGGATGGTGTAGTCATGGAGGCTGGTCCAGCCCATCCAAGCTTGGCTGCGGGTTCCCTTGGGAATGGTACTGACCTTGACCAGTGCCTTTTCCCCTTCGATTTCGGCACCCTTGTGGCGGTAGTCAGCACCGATCCAGGCAGGTGGCACCTTGCCATCGGAGAAATCGAACTTCCAGGGCAGTTTGGGGACGACGCGAGCGCGAGCCGACGTGGTCAAATCACCCAGCTTGGCTTCCATCTTGATCCCGGCCACTTGTGTGGAACCATCTCCAGCAGGCAGGTCGGGTGCTGAGTAGACCAATTCGGGACTGAATGCCCCTGCTTCGGCCGTCAACGTCGCATCGGGGATCAGTTTCAGGTACTGGCCCTTCTTGTTGAAAGCGCGCAACTGGAACCGTGCGTTCTGCTTGGGGGCAAGGATGGCTTCAACAGGAGCCAATTGCAGATGGGCGACCTGGGAGTCATCGGCCACAGGGGCTTCGGCAACGGCGGCCGGACGTGGTTCGATCGCTGGGGTGATGTTGGCATCGCCGATGCAGTACATCGCGGAATTGGAGGGAATGTAGATTCGGCCGTGCGAAATGATGGGAGAGCCATGGACCTCTTCGCCGTTGGGAAGCCGTGCTTCGCTGACCACTTCGACGCCGTTTTCGGTGGGGCGGAGAACGTAGCACCGTCCCGTATTTTCGACCGCGTAAATCTTGCCGTCTCCAGCGACCAAGCTGCCGAACATGATGCGGCCCAGTTTCTTGGTACTGACTTCCTTACCCGTTTTGGCGTCGATCACCACCAAGAGAGCACCATCTTCGACGCAGTAGAGTCGATCGCCGATCTTGATAGGGGACGATCTGCCTACTGTTCGCTTAGGGATCTTCCAAAGCAGTTGATCTTCGGTGATTTCTCCCTGGGTGTTTCCATCGAAGGCGAAGATCGACCCCAGGATCGTGGTGTCGCTGGAATTCTGTTCGCTGTGACCGCTGTAGACGATTCCGCTACTGTCGACCACTGGAGTGGTATTGATGCCTCGGGTTGAGGCCTGGTATTTCCAGATCACTTTGCCGGTGCGGGGTTGAATCGCATAGATGGCCCCGTCTCCGGCGCCCACCACCATCGCCGCTTGGCCGCCCAGCATCGCGAAGATGGGGGTGCTGTAGGTGGTGTCTTCAGGGCGCAGCTTGGTGCTCAGGAACCAGACTGCAGCGCCGGTGTTCTTATCGAATGCGACAAAGCGGTGTGCTGGGACGGCGGTGTCACCCCAGCCGGTCATCACACCGCTAATGATCACTAGGTCTTCGAAGACGACTGGGAAGTTGGTGCGGCCGCCGTAGGTCGACAGCATGCCGTACTCTTCGCTCATCGAGTGCTCCCAGATCACCTTTCCAGTCTTGCCGTCCAGGCACTGAAAAGCGCACCCCAGTCCCAGCACGTAGACACGGTCGGTCTCTGGATCTCCCACGACGCTCGACCATCCCACCCGCTCGGCCGGCGCATCGGAGAGAAAAATATTGTGGATGCTCTCCCAGAGGATGTCGCCGGTCGTCGCATCAGCGCAGACTGTCTTTTCCCCTTCCTGAGTCGTCTCCGGGAAGGCGCGGCAGACCGCATACAGCCTTCCGTTCATGACGATCGGAGTCGATCGGCTGGCCAGTTCTTCGCGCCGCCAAAGCAGATTTTCACCCTTGGGGGACCATTTTTCAGGGAGCCCTTTTTCCAGGGAGAGCCCGTTCATGTCAGGGCCTCGCCAGTGTGGCCAATCCATCGGATCGGCCGGATTGGCCACATCGACCGCACCTGCCGAAGGCATGCCGGCAAGCCACAGGACGCCAAGTGTCGCAACCAGAGAGGCCCGGTGCACCCAGGCCCAGACGCTCGATCGCTCGATCATCGAGGAACTCCTCAGAGAGTCTATGGAAAGGCAGGAGCTTTCATTTTAACACCCATGTCTCCCTATGTCATGGCCCTCCAAAGACTGGTGGGTGACTCCCGAATGACCTCTGTTCCACTCCCTTTCTCGATTTCCGAGGTCGATTGCCTAAGTGGGCGTCATCCTTGCGGGGGCCGGTTGTTGCGTGGGACTTGGGCCATGGCATTTTGTCGCCTCGGTGAATCAGCTTGTTGGGGGGGCTCTTGAAGCAGCGAGGATGGCGACTGCAGGATGCCGATGGAAAGTTTCTCCCCTTTGCCGTCAGGCGAGGATGGCATCGACCCGATGGGCTTGGCGACCGGCGGTGGCGATCTGCTTTTGGCCATGATGTTCGAAGACCAGGGACTGAGCATCCAGTCCGAAAAGATGCATGAGGGTTGCGGTGAAATCGTTGGGGGTCACCATGTTTTCTACTGCACGATGACCAAACTCGTCGGTGGCTCCGTACACCATCCCAGGCCGGATCCCGCCTCCTGCCAACCAGATGCTGAAGCCTTGTCCATTGTGATCCCGCCCATCCTTCTCAGGCGATCCATGATTTTGTGTCACCGGCAAGCGACCGATTTCGCCACCCCAGTGGACGATGGTCTCCTCCAGCAAGCCTCGTTGGTGCAGGTCTTCCACCAGAGCGGCGGCTGGACGATCGGTTTTTCGGCAGATCGCAGGCAAGGAGGTGCGCAGGGCGCTGTGGTTGTCCCAGGGCTGACCTGCATGGAACAGTTGCACAAACCGGACGCCTCGTTCCACTAGCCTTCTGGCGATCAAGCATCGCGTTCCGTATTCCCGAGTCGCCTCATCTTCTAGTCCATACATGCGATGGGTCGCTGCGGTCTCACGGCGGATATCGAGTGCTTCCTCCGCGGCGGTCTGCATGCGGGCGGCCAGTTCATAGCTGGCGATCCTTGCTTCCAGATCGGCGTCGAAGGGAAACTGCTGAAGATGCTGTTGGTTGATCGCCTGTAGGAGTTCCAGTTGGTTTTGCTGTGGCTGTCCGCGATGATGCGCGGCGGGCTGAAGATTCAGAATTCGAGGCTCTTGCGGCCGCAAAACGGTTCCCTGGAACATCGCCGGCATGAAGCCGCTGGACCAATTATTGACCCCATCCACTGGATGCCCGCCCGGATCGGTCAGCACCATGTAGGCGGGCAGATCCTGTGTTTCGGAGCCGAGGGCATAGAGCAACCAGGAGGCCAGATGGGGGCGGCCAAGCACGCCTGGAATGCCGCCATGGAAGTACCGGATCGACACCTCATGGCCGTTGGCGCCGGTGTGCATGCTGCGGATCAAGCAGATGCGGTCAGCGATCTTTCCCGTCTCGGGTAGGAGTTCCGACAGTTCCATACCGCACTGACCGTGCTTGGAAAATCTCCAGGGTGAACCGAGCAACTTCTTGCTTGCCTCGTTGACGAAGCTATAGGCGATCTCACCCGGGTACTCCGTCCCATGAAACTTGCTCAGTTGCGGCTTGGGATCGGTCAGGTCCATGTGCGAGGGACCGCCGTGTTGGAAGAGCGAGATCATGGCGCGAGCGCGGGGTGGATGATGGGGTGGACGTGGCTGCAGGTTGTAGGACTTCTCCCCTTTCGCTTTCTTGGGAGACGCTTGGGCCTGATCTTGCTGCAGAAGCCAAGCCAGCGCCACGGCCCCGATACCCATCCCGGTTCTTTCCAGCAACCGGCGCCGCGTCACACCTGCTGCCAAAGGGTCGTTGGACACTGGGATCGCATTTGCCACCTGTTGGTCCTTGATGTTCATCGCTGGAAGTTCCTGTCGCAGTGTTGTAGGTGGATGCTCTTTTAGCGCCCTGTCATCAGGGGAGCCTGTCATCAGGGAAGGTAGAGGAACTCATTGGAGCTCAAGAGGGCTTGAGCGATTTGTTGGAGAGTCAGTCGCCAGGGGGTGGATCCGGAGGGTATCAGTTCGGGTCTTGCGTTCATCAGCATGCGCTGTTTGGCGACGAAGTTCCAAGCGGCCAGCCACTGGCGATCGCTGGGGCTGTTGCCAGTGATGGCGCGCCACAGAGCGTCGATCTCTTGCTGCATCCTGGCGGGCTCCATCTGAGGTCCGTGGAATTGTTCGCTGGAAACGATGTGAGTGACGGGGCCGCCGGAGGGGGTCCAGTGTAGGGTGGCGATCCAATGGAAAGAGTCGGAGGTCTGGTGCTGGATGCAATCGACGATCCAGTCGATCGATTCACCTGCTTCGACGTCGAATTCGGCGACCGACGTTTCGACCGATTGATTCATCGATGTCCAGCTTCCCAGCAGACCACGGCGACTCGATGAGATCCTGCCGCGTACTCCGTCGCCATGGGGTGAAAGATGGGCCAGTGGGCCATCGAGTTTCAGTCGTCCTGGCATGGGCGCCGTCCATCTCCGAACCACCGCCCGTTCGGGCACATCCGGGTGTCCTCCCTGAGCATGCCAGATGACCCACCCAGCAACGGGATCGGGAAGCTGGGCCGATGCTTGCCACTGCGAACCGGTGAAGTATCGGAGTTTCTGGAACGCATCGACTTTCTGGGAATTATCATCCCAACGGCCAAATCCATACTCCCAGTGCGACTGGGGAGTCGGTGGTAAGGGAGGGAGATCGGGACGCGGCGGTGCATGGCTGGGTTCGGGAATCTTCTGCACCTGATCGGCCAGCCTAAGCGCCTGTTCCAGGATGAATTCTCCGTTCATCAGCATCAGCGACTGAGGGGCGACCGTCGAACTGGCTCGCCGTTCGCAGTTGGTTTCCATGACTGGTGCATCGAACGCCTGAAGCATGGCGACCGGCCGGCTGCGACGCACCTGGATATAAAGGCTTCGGCGCGTCTGGCTGCCGTCGACGATGACTTGTCCCGTGTCATCTTCCTTGACGGCAATAGGGGGTCCGCCCAGGGCATGATCGAGCGACCCGGAGGCGGCCAGCATGGCGTCTCGCAGCGATTCGGCGGGGAGTCGCATCAGCTTTTGACGCGCCATCGATTCGTCGCTGGAAGCCTGCCGCCAAGCACGCGACAGGAGGATGTTGCGATGCAGCTGTTTGAGGCTCCAGCCAGAGCGTTGCAACTGATCGGCGAGGAAGTCGAGTACCAGGCCGTGTTCGACGGGTGCCCCCAGCTTGCCAAAATCGCCTGGGGTTGCGACGAAGCCTTCGCCGAAGTGATGCATCCAGACGCGATTGACCAGAACGCGTGCCAGCAGCGGATGATCTTCGGCAGTCAACCACCTCGCCAACGCCAGTCGTCGGCCGCTGGTGGGCAGTGAGGGATCATCGGAGGGGAATTCGATACGATGTCCCGACGATGCGAGGACGGCCAGTCCCCCAGGAGCCACTGGCTCTTTGGGCTGCTGGTGGTCGCCTCGGTGAAATCGCTGCGTTTGGGGGAGGTGTCCGGGCGGCTCGGTCAGGGCATGAATGAATTGCTCGGGTGGCTTCCTGCCCCGAATCGCCGCAATCTGTGCGTCCAACTTCTTCAGTTGCTCTGCAGCTTCTGGCAGATACTGATACAAGACACCAGGTGAGATCAGGACACTAGGGTGGGAGGCAAGTAGTTGTTTGTGGGTTTCAGTCCGATCTTTCTCAGGAGTATGGTAGGCTTCTTGGAGCATCTGGCGGAGCGGTTCTTCGTACTTGAGTAGTTCTTTTTCCAATGCCTTGGCCATCGCCTCCGACTGCTGCTTCTCTCGCTCGGCGGCTACCTCCAAGGCATCCTTTTCCAGTTGGTCACCAAGCTGGCGTTCGGCCTGGGTGGTGATCGAGATCAGGCGGGCTTGCGGCGGCTTCCACTGTTGCCAGTCGAGAGCCGGGGCGAAGACGGCGCGGAGAGCGAAGTAGTCGCTGTGCAGGATCGGATCGTAGCGATGATCGTGGCACTGAGCGCACTGGAGGCTGGTGCCAAGCAGTGATGTTCCGATGATCTTGAGAGTGTCAGCAATGGTCTGGTTGCGAGCCTCCGGGGTGTCGGTGCCACTGCCGGTACCATCGGCTGCCATGCGAAGGAATCCCGTGGCGGCAAGCAGATCGATCTGCTGAGCAGTCCAGTCTCCGGCGTTGGGTCCAGCCAATTCATCGCCGGCCAATTGGTGAGTGATCCACTGATCCAGTGGCATGTCGGCATTCAGCGATCGGACCACCCAGTCGCGATACCGCCATGCCCATGGGCGGATCGCATCATTTTCGTTGCCTCCTTCGGAGTCGGCATAGCCTGCGGCATCCAGCCAGTGTCGTCCCCAATGCTCGCCGTAGTGAGGACTGGCCAGCAGGCGATCGATCAGTCGCTCGTACCAGTCGTCTCTGGTATCCTCCATCACTTCCTGCCGCATCAGCAAGTCGGGAGGGAGGCCGGTGAGTACGAAACTGGCTCGTCGAAGCAGCGTCCAGCGATCGGCAATCGGGCTGGAAATTTCGTTTGTCGCCTCTTCGGGATCTTCGGAATGTAGATCAGCGGCCAACCAGCGATCGAGTGGTTGGTCGAGTGATCCGATCAGAGAGTCCGGGAGCGGGGGCAGCGGGGGGTTGCGTGGGATTGGTTGGTAAGCCCAGTAGGAGCGGTCTTCGGGCGAGATGCCAAGTCCGGGTGGAATCGATTCCGGCTCGGGGCGTAGAGTCATTGCCCCCCCATCGATCCATCGACGGAGTTTTTCTATTTCTTCCGGGGTTACCTTTTGCTCTCCGGGCGGCATTTCTCCGGAAGAGACACGTTCGATAAGCAGACTGCCATCAGCGTTGCCGGGATGGATCGCTGGACCGCTCTGGCCACCCTGGATCATGAAGCGAACCAGTCGAAGGTCGAGTTCACCTTCGATTTCCGTGGTGGCGCCATGGCAATCGAAGCAGTGGGCGCGCAGGATCGATCGGATCTCGGTCTCGAAGGCAAGCGTGCTGTCGCCTGTTAGCTCGCCGGCTCTGCAGCAAGGCGGCAGGGCTAGAAGAACAAGCATCAGGGACGAAAGAGCCAAGGAGGATCGATACGACATTGGCGAGGACTTCCTGCAGGGGGGGAAGGAAGGGGATTCCAGGAAGGAAGCAGGTGGGAATTTGCCGGCGGGGCAGATTCGCACGGCTCTTGCTTGGAGTATAGGCCAAACCAACAGATTCCCGCAGTCCGCTGCACCGCAAGGCAGACCGACCGTTTAGCTGGATCCCCTCCCCTTTTGCTATCGATCTCCGTCCACCTCCAATCGGTGCCACCCACCTTTTAGCCCCCACCTTTTAGCCTTGGTGTTCTGGGGGTTTTGGGGTGTTTTGTTCGGTGCCACCCACCTTTTAGCCTTGGTGTTCTGGGGGTTTTGGGGTGTTTTGTTCGGTGCCACCCACCTTTTAGCTTAGGCACCTCCAATCGGTGCCACCCACCTTTTTTCTTGGAGTTTTGGGGGCTTCGGTAAGCCTGGGGGTTTTGTGATCGAGTTGGTGAAAAGGGAAGTTGGCGACAACCTCCGGGATGCACTTTCAATCGGTGGGACCTCCAATCGGTAGGGACCTCCAATCGGTGCCACCCACCTTTTAGATAAGGTGTTCTAGGGGTTTTGGGGTGTTTTGTTCGGTGCCACCCACCTTTTTTCTTGGAGTTTTGGGGGCCTCGGTAAGCCTGGGGGTTTTGTGATCGAGTTGGTGAAAAGGGGACCTCCAATCGGTGCCACCCACCTTTTTTCTTGGAGTTTTGGGGGCTTCGGTAAGTCTGGGGGCTCTGTGAACGAGTTGGCGGAAAGAGAGGTTGGCGACAAACTAGGGAAGCTGCTGGTGGATGCGTTCGGATGCATCAAGTGAGTTCGATGTGGACCTCGAACAATCTCACCCAAGGGGATAGTCTCTGAGGAATCCCTCCCGAAAAAGCTTTCAAACCCCCACCACCGATGCTACTTTCGAAAAGGTGCGTCGGTCGCCAACTCTTGGACTGATGACCGGTGAAGAGGCCGGCAGGCAAGGCAAAGAGTTTTTCCGCCTGGGTGCGAACCAATGCATGCCACAGGGAGATTTCGCGATCTACCTGCCCTACCGATAAAGCCTGCCTCCCTGATCATTCCCGCCCCTACCGCTTGCCTTGAAGGAGAACCAGCTTGAGCGACCTAGCCTCTCACCCTTCGTTTTCGGACACTGAGCGTGCCCAGGAACTGATGGAAGCATGCCGAAAGATTCGTCATGAGGTGGCCAAGACGATCGTGGGTCAGGATGAGGTGATTCAGCAGTTGCTGATCGCGATTTTAGCGCGGGGGCATTGCTTGCTGCAGGGGGTACCGGGACTGGCCAAGACGTTGATGGTCCGGTCACTAGCCGACGCGATGCACCTGAGCTTCCATCGGATTCAATTCACTCCAGACTTGATGCCTGCCGACATCACCGGTACCGACTTGATTCAAGAGTCGCCGGACACGGGGCATCGGAATCTGGTTTTTGAAAAGGGTCCAATATTCACTCAGATGCTTTTGGCTGACGAAATCAACCGCACACCTCCCAAGACGCAGGCGGCACTCCTGGAAGCGATGCAAGAGCACTCCGTGACGGTGGGTGGCAAGACGTACCAACTTGCCGAGCCGTTTTTCGTTTTGGCGACGCAGAACCCGATCGAACAGGAAGGAACTTATCCGCTTCCAGAAGCGCAGCGCGACCGTTTCCTTTTCCAAGTCATGGTCGATTACCCCAATCGCCAGGAGGAGTCGGAGATCATCGATCGAACGACGACATCCTTCCAGGGCAAGCCGCAGCCGGTGGTTGGTGGCGAGGAGATCGTTCGATTTCAGGACACGGTGCGTCGGGTTCCGTTGCCAGAACATGTCAAGCAGTATGTATTGGAACTGGTGCGATCGTTGCGTCCTCGCGAGGAGACGCGTTTGAGCTGGGTGAAGGCGCAAGTGGAGTGGGGGCCTGGCCCGCGAGCTGGTCAGCAGATGGTTTTGGGGGCTAAGGCTCGGGCACTTCTGGAAGGCCGCACGCATGTGACGCTAGAGGATGTGCGGCATTTGGCAGCACCGGTGCTGCGACACCGCATGGTTCCCACCTTCCGTGCTCAGGCTGAGGGGATCACCCCAGATGCTCTGGTGGCGCGAGCGATCCAGGAGCTGCCAGCTCCCGCCGCAAGATCGCTGTAGCCATATCTGGCTTGACCCCGTCCCGACCAGGAATCGCTTCATCGACGTGATTCCCGCATGGTCGCTGTTCCCACCTCATTTCTTCAGAGATCCATGGCATGCTGGAACGCGCCAGTTCGTTAAGTCCAGAGGACCGCGATCGCCTCTCGCAACTTCAGTGGCACGCCCGCACGGCGGTGGAAGGATTGCATCTTGGCATCCATCCATCCCCGCTCAAGGGAACCAGTGTTGAGTTCAAAGAGCATCGCCCTTATGTCCGGGGCGATGAGGTGCGTTCGATCGACTGGAAGCTCTTTGGCAAAACCGACCGTTTGTACATTCGGCAGTACGAAGAAGAGACCAACCTGCGAGCTTCGCTTCTTTTAGACCAAAGCGGATCGATGGGTTATTCAGGAGCTCGGCAACAAGGGACTAGCAAGCATGAATTCGCCTGCCGACTGGCGGCCAGCCTGGGCTATCTGTTTGCCTCGCAGCACGATGCTGTTGGCCTGACCACCTTCGACACCTCCGTCAAAACGCATCTACCACCTCGAAGCCGCCCAGCGCATCTCCATGCCTTGATGGAGCTTTTGGCAACCTCTCGCTGTGGTGGAGAAACATCGCTCGCTTCGGTCATCGAATCGACACTCCCGAAGCTGGGTCGTCGCGGCGTCGTCTTTCTCATCTCGGATGGTTTCGATCAGGTCGACGCTCTTTTGCGGGCTTTGTCCATGGTCCGACAACTTCCTCATGAAGTGGTCTTTTTTCAAGTTTGGCACCCGGACGAACTCGATTTCCCATTTTCGACGCGGACCCGTTTTCGATCGCTGGAATCTCCTCAGCGGGAGCGGATCGTTGATCCCCTCGCCTTTCGAGCCCAGTACCAGAAGAATCTGAGCGACTTCCGATCTCAATTGGAGCAAGGTTGCAAGAGGCAGCGCGTGGCACTGGTCCCCTGCACCACACAGGAGACGCCTTCGGATGTTTTGGCGAAATTCCTGGCAGAGCGGGGAGACGCATGATGGGATTTCTGAATGCCGCTCTGCTCCTAGGAGCCTTGGCCTTTCTGGTCCCTCTGGTGATCCATTTGCTGAATCGATCCCGATTTCAGACGGTCGATTGGGGTGCGATGCATCTGCTGGAGTCGGTGGCGCTCCAAAATGCTAAGAAGATCCAGTGGCAAGCGCTGCTCCTGCTGTTGGTTCGATGCGCTATCCCGATTCTGCTTGCCCTCGCGATGGCTCGCCCCATCCTCGACCGTTTCCAATTATCCTCCTCCGGTAGCCCGTCCGCGACGGCGTTTCTGATCGACGACAGTTACTCGATGCAGGCCCCAGCGGCTGGATCGACCGATCCCGCTGTACCGGAGACTCTATGGCAGTTCGCCGAGCGGTCGGTGAAGCAGGTGGCTGAAGGTCTCGGTCGATCCGATCATCGTCATCTTCTTCCCCTACGCTCGTCGGCCGAGCCTCAGACCCTGGCATCCCACACCGACCCGCGTCCCATCGTGGGCCAGGTACAGCGCATGGCGCCCGATCAAGGCCCCATCGATCCGGTCGCCGCGATGCAGCAGTCCCTTGATCGGCTCGAAAAGTCCTCGCTGCCGGTCCGTCGCGTGGTGATCTGGAGCGATTTTCAGAGGCAGGACTGGCAGGCTACTGGAAGCGAATCGATGGCAGCCATCCGCAAGCGCGCGGAGTCGATGGTGGTGCCACCTGAGTTCCACTGGATCCCGCTAGCGACTTCGACTCCCGTCGCCAATCTTCAGGTGATGTTCGACACCGCATCGACCGAAGTTTCCCTGCTTGGGGAACCTCTGGAACTTCGCGTCACCGTTGCCAACCAATCGGCTCAACCTGCCACTGAGGTCCCAGTGCGACTTCAGTTGGATGGCATGGAGATAGCCACCAAACGTATCGACGTCGCCGCACGCTCCTCGGCGCAACTAGCTTTCGCCATCGCTATCGATCGCGAGGGAGCTCACACCGTCGGTGTCTCTGTCGAAGACCCAACGACCATCGATCAGGACGATCTGGACGAACTTTCGATCGAAGTCCTTCCCACCCGCCGAATCCTGCTGGTCGATCCCAACCCTCAGCAGCGTCTGCTGGATTCCGAAACCGGATTTCTCAAGCTGGCGCTCGAAGCCACCTTGGGCGACCAAGCCGATCGCCAGTCACCGGCAGTCAATCTAGTGCGAACCAGCCCCGACAGGCTGACGCAGGAACTGATTCGAGTTGCCGACGTGTTGGTGCTGGCCAACATCGCTAGGCTGCCAGACAATCTGGTCGAAGCGATTCGAGGGCGAGTCGAGGAGGGGGCAAGACTCTGTGTCTTCGGTGGGCCCCAGATCGACATCGGTTGGTACCACCAATTCTTTGGCGTTGGCAGCCCTGCCCCGCTTCTGCCGATGAAGTACGGCGATTGGAAGACGCTTTCCAAAGATTCGGCCAACCCCCAGGAGCAACTGCTGACGATTGCACCCGCTCCCTATTCCGATCCATCGCTGACGTTCTTCAATCAGCCCCAGCAGGGGCGATTGGATCAATCGACCATCCGCGCCTTGCGTCCATTGCTTCCTTGGAACGACCCTTCCTCAGCCACTCCGGATTCCCCTGCTGGCGATCCCCCTACAGCCAACTCCACGCCGTCCAACAGTCCCGGTTCAGTTCTGTTAAAACTGGCCGACGGACAGCCTCTGCTAGCGGTTCAGTCGTGGGGCAAAGGGATGGTCCAGCAATGGGCCATCGGCGCCAACGAGGTGTCGAGCGATCTTCCCGTGCGTCCAGCATTTGTTCCGCTGATGCAACGCCTTTTGCTTTGGGATGCGGCTCTTGTGACCCCACGAGTCGCCGCACAGGCGAGGAGGGAATCGGAAATCGAACCGATGGCTCCCGAAGAGATTTCGCAACTCGCCAGTCAGCTGGGAGCCACCGTTCACGCCGATGCCGCAAGCTTTCTTCAGTCGCATTCCCAGAAGCATACTACCAAGGAGGTCTGGCGATGGATGTTGGCCCTCCTTGTCCTAGCGCTCTTCGGTGAACTGCTGATCGAAAAGCGATTGACAGGAGGTGGTCGATGACGGAACTGCGATTGCCCGGACCGTATCCGCCGCTGTTGGTCCTGCTGCTGATCACCGCACTGGCGGCTCTGGCATGGTGGTTGTACTGGCGCGAATCGAAATCGTGCACCGCCCCGTATCGATGGCTGTTACCGACCCTGCGTGCAGCGGCGATCGCGATGGCTTTGGCGATGCTGCTGGAGCCTTCGCTGAGGACTCGGTTCTACGAAGGGGATCCCAGCCAACTCCATATCTGGATCGATGGCTCATCCAGCATGAAGCAGACCGATCAGGACGATCGACTGGCGAATTCCACCCCACCGTCCACACGCTTCCAGCGCGCGATCGATCGGATCGCGGGGGGCGATGTCCCTAAACTGGAGCAGTGGAGTAATCAGGGAGATGTCTTCGTCCATCGGTTCGATTCCGACCAGCCGACTCTGCTCTGGCGAAGCACCCTTCAGGATAAGGACAATTCTGCTAAGCCGGATACCACTTGGAACCCGAATCCATGGGGGCAGGCAACGTCGCTCGGATCTCCATTGCTGGCGGCACGCAGCCGCTGGCCTTCTGATGCCGATGCACAGGAAAAACCAGTGCGTCAACCGCTTCTGCTGATCACCGATGGCCAGCACAATCTTGGGCCATCCCCTGTCGATCTGGCAGCTCAGTGGCGATCTGATTATTCCCCAGTCTGGATTCTCGGCATGGGGGCAGCAAGACCTCCAAAAACACTTGCCCTCCTTTCGGTTGAATCTCCGAGGCAGATCGATCGGAGCGATCTGCTTCAGGGAACCTTGCAGCTTGTCGATCGACTGGATCCTGGCCAGCCCTTCCAATTGCAGGTGGTCGATGGCCAAGAAGTTCTCTGGACGCAGTCGCTTGCAAGCGATGGGAGCGGTTTGCGGGAGATTCCTTTTTCGATCGCGACCGACAAGCTGGTGGAAGGCCGGCTTGCGGCGGCCGATCGCAACCTCCAAATGCAGAGATTGGCCGTGTCGCTGCGAGCCCAAATCGTTCAGGGAGGGATCGTATCGGAAGATCCGGCCAAACAGAAGCGATGGACGATCGGAATCGAAGCGAGGCAGCGCCGCGTCCTGCTGCTGGATAGCCGAAGTCGCTGGGAAACCCGCTACCTTCGCAACGCGCTGGAGCGCGATCCCCAGTGGGAAGTCGATTCGTTTCTCATGCTGGCGGGCGAAGCTCCCGTATGGTACTCCCAGGTGGAAGATCCCAAGCCGTTTCCGGTCGATCAGGATACCTGGAACAGCTACGACCTGGTGATCACCGGGGAACTGGATCCCACCGCAATCTCCAGCGAAGCGGTCGAACACTTGCGGGAGGCGATTGAGCGGGGGGGGACCGGTTGGATCGCCATCGATGGGCAGCGACAGCAGTTGCGGAGCACCCGGATGGCACCCCTTCAGCCCTTGCTCCCTGTCACCTGGCTTTCCGAACCCTTTGCCGATTCGCCACAGCCATGGAAGGTGCAGCCCACCACAGCAGGCCAGTCGCTGGCTGCACTCCAACTGGCCGATGGCGCCTCGGAGGCCAATCTCGACGCATGGCAACGGCTTCCCGGCCTGATGCACCCCATCGCTGTCCAAGCCGCCCCCGGCTCGGAGGTCCTCCTGGAGCTGCAACGGGAGGGGACCACCGCACCATTGCTGTCGACCCGCTTGGCCGGCGCGGGGCGAGTGGTGCACTTGGCGTCCGACGAATCCTGGCGTTGGCGTTATGAAGTGGCCGATGAGATCCATCAGCGATTCTGGAACCAAGTCGCCCGATGGGCGATGCGGTTGCCATTTGCAGTCCAAAGCCAATACGCTTCCCTGGACACTGGGCCAGCAGTGATCGATGGTGGTCAAGCCGTCCCGGTGCGCGCCTTGGTCAAGGATTCCGCCGGCCAGCCAGCTCAACTAGACTCCCTGCAGGCGATCGCTCGGGTTGATGGCCAGTCGATTGCCACGACAACGCTGCTTGCTGATCCCGACTACCCCGGCCTCTTCCGTGGCAGTTTCGACAACCTGCCGCAGGGATCCTTCACGATCGGCATCGAAGCGCCTGGTTTCTCCCAGGAAGCTCTGCAGGTGACTTCGACCGTCGATGTGGTGGTGCCCCCGACCGAGGAGTCCCTGAGGCTGGATCGAAATGAAAGTCTTTTGAGCCAGCTGGCCGAGGCCACCGGGGGATTGTATGTTCCCGAGGAGCAGGCGGAGCGGCTTTGGGAACGGATGGAGCTGGAAAGCAGCAGTCGGCTTGTAGAAAATAATCGGCAACTGTGGCAAAGTTATTGGTGGTTTATCCCCTTGATCGCACTGTTGGCTGCGGAATGGTGGTTCCGCAAGAAAGCGGGGTTGATATGAGCATGCCTTGGACGGGAGGCCATCGACTGCCGCAGGCGGCGGCCCAGCGGTTGCAGCAACTGGGCCAACGGCGATTGTCGCTGGTGCTGGTGCGATCCATTTCCATCTTCCTGGCGATCGCTTGCCTCCTGCTACTGGTGGCATCGCTGATCGATCTGTGGATGCCTCTTTCTGAGTCTGGCCGCTGGCAGATCAGTGGCTGGGTGTATGCCCTGCTGGCGATCGTTGCGGTCGGTGCGATCGCACCTGTGTTTCGTCGATGGAGCTGGACAGATTCGGCAAATGCAGTGGAAGCCAAAATCCCTTCCCTGAAAAACCGCGTGCTTTCGGCGGTCGAACTGTCGGTCGACTCGGACGATCCTCGCTACGGCTCGCGCGAACTCCGCGACCACCTCCTGCAGTCGGTTTCACAGCAGTTGCAGGAGGTCTCTCCAGCAACAGTTTTTCCCTGGAAGCAGATTGCTCGCTGGCTCTATGCCACCCTGGCAGCCATCACTCTGTTTGGCATCCTTTGCGCCATTCCGTCCCTGCAGCTTCCCCAACACCTTCTGCGGATCCTCTTTCCCTCAGCCAACCTGGCTCGCCCCTCCCTTGCGACCCTGGAGATCCTTCAGCCTCAACCCAACTCCGGTGTCGTCGCGATCGATGAACTGATGCCGGTCGAGGTGGAGTTGACGATGCCGATAGACTCCGCTGAATCGGCCCCCGAATCGATCGTGCTGGAGTGGAAGTCGGTTGGCCAGACTTCCGAGTCAGGAAGCTTGTCGATTCCTCTAAAGAATACCGACGGGAAGGAAGCGGCTGGCCAGACGCAGCAGCCCCAGCGACGCTACGCGGCTCTCTGGCGAATCGATCGCCCTGCCCTAACCTACCGGTTGGTTGCATCGGTCGCGGAAACCCCGTGGCATTCTCTGCAGGCCTATCCAAGGCCGAAGATCGAAAAGTATGAGATCCAAGTCACCCCTCCCGATTATGCGAGAACCACCCTGCCCCCGGAGACAGCAACTCAAGGCGATGTCGACACGGTGATCGGATCGAAGGTGGCCTGGACGCTCTCCACCAATCGTCCTCTCGCGTCGGCATCGGTGCGTTGGATCGATCACGAAGACCGCTCGAATCCAGTCGCGCTAGAGAAGGATGAGCAAGGGCGATGGTCGCTGAAGACCGAGGCGACGGAGACTCGTCGATTTCAGTTCGACCTAGTTGGCGAGGAAGGACTAGCAAGCACGTTTCCGCCGACGCATCGACTGACGGCTCGCGAAGATCGCCCACCCGTCCCGGCCTGGATCGATCAACCGATGCAGTCTCGAACCGTCCGCCCTCATTCGGCTCATGCCTTGACCGCCTCTCTAGTGGATGAGTATGGGGTGGATCAGTTGGAGCAATGGACGCGGGTCAATCGCGGGCCATGGCTGAAACGCCCCCTTGCATTGGATCCTGCAATGAACTCCCAGCGAGTTTCCTGGGAGTGGTCGCTGGATGAAGTCTCCCACCAGCCTGGTGATCTGATCGAAATGCAATTGGTGGCAGTCGATCGCAAGCAGCAGACGGGAAACTCGTCGCTGCTCGAGTGGGTGGTCAGCGATGCGATCTTGGAATCGATCGTGTCGATGCCAACTCAGGTGCGTCAGTCGATCGCAGGAGAGCTGAAGGAACTGGCCAGGGAATCGCAGCAGTTGCATGAGGACCGGAAAGCTGCCACCGACGGATGGAACTCAGACCCAGCGCTCCCCGAAAACCGCGATCGACTGGCGGGCCAGCTTCTGGAGGATGCAAGGAAGCTGTCCGAGCGGATCGAACAAACGCGGCAATCGGTGATTCAAGCGATCCAGCAGGTCGAGGATCCTCTGGCGGCTCAGGAGTTGCGGCTGACGGCCGAATCGCTGGCGCGTTTTCAGGCCGAAGAGACGCGCGCCATGGAGCAGGCGCAGGAGGCGATCGAACAGGCGTTGCCCTTGGCGGGTGAGGACCCCAAAGCGCCAATGCAGCGAGCGCTGGCGGCAGCCGATCAGGCAAGACAGGGACTGCAGCGCGTCGAGCAACAGTATCGGAAACTGATCGGACATGACACGCTCGCAGAACTCGCCAAGCAGCTCGATGCCGCCCGACGGTTCCAGGAGTCCTTGTTGGCTGAGTCGGAACCGGTGGGATCGGAGCTATGGCAACGAGAGCAGCAGTTGATGGTCGATCACATGCAGCAGCTTGCCCAGCAGATCGAACAGCAGGCATCTTACCTGCCCGATGGTCCGGCCAATCAGCTTCGCACCTGGGGAGAATGGGCCCAGCAGTGGTCCCAGCGAGTCGATGATCTACTGCAGCGCGAGGCTCCCAAGGACAAGAACGAGGAGGCTGAGCTTCGGAAGGACTTGGCACAGCGGCTTCGGGAATTGGAAGATCGGCAGATGGTGGCGCAGTTGCACGGATCGCTTCCGCAGGAGTCTCTGCAGGCCAGACGCGATCTGCGCGATGCGGCAGGCAGCGCGGCCGATGCGATTCAACGCGCCAATGAACAGTGGCGACAGAAGCGAACGCAACTGGCAGATCCTACCGAAGTCCCAGAGGCCACCCGCGATGCCATCGATCAGCTGATGGATCGACGGGAGGCCATGCTGGCCAAACCCCAGCAAACCGGGATGCTTGCCGCCGATCTGGGGACGGCGTATCGAGCGATCCAGGCGGCGCTGGAAGAACATCAGGGGAACTTGGAGGCGAGCGATCGAGCGGTGCAAGAGATCGCAGCGAACCTCCGCGCGTTGGAAGCCGATCAGCGGCTCAAGGAGACGCTCGATGGGGTCGAGCAATTGCTGCAGACCGAGCGGTTTGCGCCAAACAGCGTGGAAGCACGCAGCGAGAATCCTCGCCAGTGGGATGAGGTCGGCCAAGCGATCGAACAGTCTTCTCAGGCGATTCGGCAGGCCGGCCTACCGGCCGAAGTGGCCGATGCCATCCAGGCGCTCCGTTGGTCCCCGGAGTCGCAGCAGATCGATCAGAAGATCGGCAAGAGGCGATGGGATCGAGAAAATCCGACCACAGCCGCTAGTGATCTGGAAGTCCTGCGCGACCAGTTGGCTCAACAAGCAGCCAAGATTCAGAACCGAATCGAACAGGCTCGCTCGCAATTGCAGCAAGCCGCACCCACGATCCCCAAACTGGCTCGATCTGCCGCGCAGTTGGCGGAGGATCGAGCCAAGCAGGCGGAAGAGGCATCTGAGGAAGCGAAGCGAGGCGAGTCGAGTGCGAAGGGCCAGCAGCTGGCCAGCCAACGCCCCTCCGCTGCCGGTGACAAGGCCCCCGAAGCACAACTGGATTCCGCCCTGGTCGATCTAGCCGTCTCTCAGGATCTAATCGCACCCCCCGGTCGTTCGCTGGCGCGCGATGCAGATCTCAGTCGGCAGTTGGCGTTGGCTGCAAGCCAACAGGTGGAGCAGTCGGCCGAACAGCTGGCGCAATCCAACAACTTGACCGACCCACAGCCACTCAAGGAATGGCAGGAGGCCAACCAGCGAGCTCAGGAGACATTCGAGGCGATTGCCGATCATTTCGACCGAGATTTGCTGGCGCAGCGAAGCACACAGAAAAGCGATCTGGAATCGTTGGTCGATCGGTTGCCCCCCGAACAGCGCGACGCGATCGACGAGTCCTACCAGAAGGCACAGCAGCTGTCCGATCTTGCCGAGGCGGATCCCCGAGCCTTGCTGAAGCGGTTGGAAGAGGAACTGAAGCAGAATCAGCCGATGCGGGAGGCGCTGGACGACATCGCCAAGGATCTGGCGCAGCAGTCGCAACAGTCGCTGGAGTTTGCTGCCCAGAGAGAGAAGGCGATGCGAGCGGCGATCGAGCAATCGGATCCGAGGGCAGAGGCGAAACGAAATCAGCTCCAGCAAGAATTGGCATTCCAGGCCGACCAGGCCGCCCGCGTCGCGCAGCGTCTGGCGCAGGAAGCCGCCAGCCAAGCCGCCTCGGCCGGTCAAGCCAACCGCCAGCAGCAGTTGCAGCAGGAGGCGAAGAACCTTCAGAAGGCAATCGATCAGGCGCGGCAAGTAGGTGGCGGCGATCCGATCGAAAGCTTGGTCCAGGCCGCGCAGCAGTTGGGTCAATCGCTGGAACAGGCACAGCCTTCGCTCCAGGATGCGCAGCAAGGTCTCGCCAACACGTCGCAGGAAAAGAAATTCGAAGACGACAAGCAGCGGCAGCAGACCAAGGCCAACCTGGAGCGTTCCCAGAACCAGTGGCGAGATCAGGATGTTCGCCAGGCGGACCAGAACATCAAGCAGCGCGAGCAGCAGGTCAGGCAGGCTCAAAGCCGCCTGGAGCAAAACCAAAAGACGGCTCAGCAGGCACAGCAACGTCGAGATCAAGTCAAGCAGCAGGCAGAGAAGACCCCCGACAATCCATCGCTGCAACAGCAGCTGCAGCAGGCGGAAGCCCAATTGCAGTTGGCTCAAGCCGTCGCGCAGCAGGCCGAATCGATCAAGCAGCAGGAGGAAAATCGCCTACAGCAGACCCGTCAACAGCGAGAGCAAGTGGGGCAGCCAGCGCAGCCTCTGGATAGCCCCAATCCCAGTTCGGAACTCGCGTCGCGACTGACACAGCAGGCCGCGACACGCGCCAACCAGATCGCCGGGACACTGAAGGAACTGCTTCAGGACAATGGATGGACCGCCCAGTGGCAGGCATCGCAGAGTCAACTGGCTGCGTCGGCCAACCAGCAGCAGGCCGTGCAACGATCGGTGGCCGATGCGGCTCGCGATCTGGACCGTGCCGCAGCGCACCAGAAGCGGCTGGAAGAACTAGCGACAGCCGAAGCCCTGCGGCAGCAAGCGCAGGCCGTAGGAGCCACCGCCCAGCAACAACCTCTCCAAGCCCAGCAACAACTACAGCAAGCTGCGCAGTCGGCAGAAGCTCAATCCCCAGCCGCTCGCGCTTCCACACCCACCTCCCAAAACGCCCAGCAGGCATTGGCGCAATCGCAGCAAGCCATCCAGCAACGCGCCGATGCGCTAGGACAATGGCTCGCTCAGCAAGCCGCTCAGCAAGCCGCTCAGCAAGCCGCTCAGCAAGCCGCTCAGCAAGCCGCTCAGCAAGCCGGTCAGCAAGCCGCTCAGCAGGCAGCCTCCCAAGAGAACGCTTCCCAAGAGGCTTCTCCGAATGAGACACAGACCAACGCGGATGCCGCCAAGGACTCGGGTGATTCCTCCGCCCAAGCTAGCCAGCCAGGGGAGCAGGTGTCCGGGGATCCGTCATCTCAATCGGCTGCGTCTAACGCATCGAATGCATCGAGTGCCGACCAGGCTGCTAATTCGCAGTCGGCCAATTCGGAGGCTGGGGAGTCGCCCAATCAGTCTCCCTTGTTGACGCCGCAGGAGATGGCGCAGTTGGTCGATCAGCTGGACCGTCAGTTGCGAACTCCCGAGGGAAGCGTCCCTGCTGCAACTCGACAAAGCAATTCTGCATCGATGCCTTCCAGGGAAGCGCTACAGCGAGCGGCGCAGCAACTGGCGCAAAGTCTTCAGCAGCAACGCAGCAACCAGTCGGATTCCCAGAATGCCGCGCAGAATGGCCGTCCTTTGAACAGCCAGGGCAAGCCGACTCCAAATGCTACCGCAGCATCCTCCAGCCAGGTCAGCTCCAGCGGACCACAGCAGGAAGGAAGCGGCCCTGGGAGGACCCTGGCTGCCGATCCACTGGAGGGAGTGCCTTTGGGTAACTGGAGTCGCTTGCGGGAGAAGAAGGCGGCGGAGGTAGTCGAAAGCCAGAGGGAAATGGTGTCTCCTAAGTATCGACGGCAGATCGAGCGGTATTTCCGAAGTCTTTCTGAGCGCGATGGCGAGGAGAAACGCTGATGGCTTTCGATTCGGCTTCTTCTTGTGCCCATCGACCGTCGCTCGGGCGAATCACGATCTGGACGATGCTGCTTGCCGCTGGACTGGTGGCTGCGGTGGGCGGTCCGATTGCGGCGCAAAGCGACGACGGTCCAACCAAGGACGCCATCGGCCGCGCGATCGACTTTCTTCTGACGCAGCAGAAGGAGTCGGGAGCGATCACGATGGGGCAGCACGATACCGCAATGACCGCTCTGAGCATCATGGCGATGGCCAGCGTAGGCACCACGGCATCGGATCCGACTCCTCGCGGCAAGTCGATGCGCCGGGCACTCGATTTTGTGCTGCAGGACGACCGTCGCAACAAAGAAGGATACTTCGGTGAGAAAGATGGCTCCCGAATGTATGGACATGGCATCACCACCCTGATGCTTTCCGAAATGCTCGGGATGGGGGCCGACCGGGAGCAGGATGAGAAGATTGAACTGGCGTGCAGGGATGGGATCGATCTGATCCTTAAAGCGCAGCGACGGAACAAGCAGGGAGCCTATCGCGGGGGCTGGCGTTACACTCCGGACGCGGCCGATTCCGACCTCTCGGTTTCCGTCTGGCAACTGATGGCCCTCCGCTCCGCCAAGACCGATGGGATCGATGTTCCTTCTTCGGCGATCGAACTAGCGATTCAGTATTTGAAGCGATCCTGCACCGCAACGCTCGATCCATCCGGCACGCCGACCAAGGAGATCACCGGGTTTGCGTACACCCCTGGCAGTGGAGACATCCAGTATTCGATGACGTCGGCCGGAATCCTCGCCATGCAGGTATGCGGGCAATATGATTCCCCCCTGGTCGCTCAGGCAACCAAATGGTTGCAGGATCATCCGCCCGCCTGGGGCACCAGGTATTTCCTCTACGGCACCTACTACTACGCGCAAGGGATGCATCAGCAGGGGGGAGAGGTGGCCCAGACGGCTAGGCGACTGGTGCGGGAGGTGTTGCTGCCCAAGCAGAATCCCGATGGGGGATGGACCCCGGAAGGCGAAGAAGCTGGCGGCTCACGCATCTACGCTACCAGCATGGCGATTCTAAGCCTCAGTGTCGATCACCATTACCTGCCGATCTACCAGCGCTGAGTCGCGCGGCGATTTTTGTACCGACCTATTCGTCACGCTCCCTACGTGCTCGTGCTCGTGCTCGTGCTCGAGAAAAATAGTTTCCGATCGACGTTTGGTTCTGGTGTGTTCGCGGTCGGGTGGATGCTGTCAGGGACCAAAGCATCACATCGG
>Ga0315909_10000803_pt1 | contig 42014 bp, 60 predicted proteins | sample LakEriMetagenome_11_FD_203527 | JGI IMG/M metagenome (GOLD analysis project Ga0315909, IMG submission 203527) | Freshwater fungal communities from buoy surface, Lake Erie, Ohio, United States - Buoy 2 MA125 | ecosystem: Environmental > Aquatic > Freshwater > Lake | place: USA: Lake Erie, Ohio... | reverse complement strand
AATGGGCACCGGAGCACTTTAAGATTGAACCTGCCAAGCTGGGCGAGCCGATTACAGTGACGGTGGCGAGGATCAAGAAGCGCGATGACTGCTCGGTAGAATCGTTCATCCCAAGTATCCGAGACGGCAAGGGTATGGTGCATGAGGCGGTTCCATCGAACCCCAAGTTCTCCGGCCCAGCCAGTCCAGAGATTGACACCTTTACCTATACATTGAGCGTCAAGTCTGAGATGCAGCCCGGAAAAGCCACCCTGCTTGCAGCCATCAAGTACAAGTGCCCGGAAGGGGATAGAACAGTCTCCTACCCAAAACACAAGAACCTTAGTTTTAATCTGGAGGCAAAATGATCACGCTACTGACTACGCTTCTGTCCTTTCTCGCCGGGGGCCTGCCGAAGCTGCTGGACTTTTTTCAAGACAAGTCCGACAAGAAGCATGAGCTGGCGCTTGCCCAGATGCAGATCGAGCGTGAGCTTGAGATGCGGAAAGCTGGCTTCGAGGCGCAGGCGCGAGTCGAGGAAATTCGTACAGATCAGTTGCAGGTCGGTGCAGAGGTGACGATGGCTCAAACCGCCTTGGCCGAGAAGCAAGCCCTGTATGCGCACGACATTGCAATCGGGGAAGGCGCAAGCCGCTGGGTGATCAACGCCCGCGCTCTAGTCAGGCCAGTCATCACCTACGGAATGTTTGGACTCTTGTGCTTCATCAACGTCTTTGGTGCGGCGTATGCGTGGCACCTCGGAACCCCGTTTGCAGAGGTGATCGCTAATCTGTGGGATGCTGACACTCAGATCATCTGGGCGTCAATCATAAGTTTTTGGTTTGGAAGCCAAGCGTTCAGCAAAAAATGAACGCGCTGATCAAGATGCTCAAGCACCACGAGGGAGTACGCTATGTTCCCTATCGTTGTCCTGCTCATCTCTGGACTGTTGGTGTTGGTCGTGTTATCGACCCTGCTCATCTCCGTGTCCCGCTTGATCGAAGACTTGAGTTACCTATACCAGAAGGTTGGAATCGGACGCTAAGCGAGGCGGAAGTCGATGCGCTACTTCAAGAAGATCTTCAGCGGTTTCTGGCGGGGGTACTCAGACTATGTACTGTGGATGCTCTTGGGCCTCGCCATCTTGCACTCACTAGCTTCGCTTTCAATGTTGGTCTAGGCAACCTGCAAGCCAGCACGCTGCGCCAGAAGCACAACCGAGGCGACTACGACGGCGCATCTGAAGAGTTCTTGAAGTGGAATAAAGGCGGCGGGCGTGTCCTGCCAGGACTCGTCACCCGCCGCAAAGACGAACGCGCTATGTATTTGTCGTAATCAGTTTATCGATGTACCAGCGCGCTTTTCGCAAGTCTTCAACGCCGTTCTTCTGCTTCCAGCGCCACAAGTATTTGATGGCGTTGGCGGTGCAGACCGCATCAAGCCCTTCCAGCCCTGCGGTCGCTGACGCGAGCGCGTCGATGCATTCCACGCCGCCGCGTGTGTAGTGCGGCGGGTGGTTCACCATGTCTACCATTTAGCTTCTCCCAGTTCAGTCATCATATCCGCGTGCGTGCGGGTACGAGTTGAGCATCGGTCGGTCGTAGGTGGCACGCTGTTCGGCTGGTGCGGGAGCGGCTGGCGGGGGAACGGCCATGCGACAGATGTGCCAGGTGCGCTGTTGGGTGCGCGCGATTTTGCCTGCTTGTTCGAGATCATTGAGTGCCTTATTGACGGTTGCGTGGCTGTAGAGAAAGTAATCCGCAATCTGCTTGGGCGTTACGGGCTTCTTGCGGTCCTTCAAGTACCGCTCAACTTTGGTTGCTGCTGTCATGCTGGATTCCAATCTGATGGCGCAGCATCCGAGCCTCGACGACGACCGCTGCGCACAGGTCACGTGCGCGAGTGGGATCGTTGGCCATCATTGCCTCCCAAATCTCGTCCACGATCTGCTTCAAGTTTAGATAGCCTTCGCTGTAATCAACCACGTCCGACCTCCGATATGCGTGTGGGTTGTTGGGCGCGTGCCCACTTGTCATGGTACTCGGGAAGTTCCGACGGTGGCACCCAACCGTACCGGCGCCACGTCTTCTGCACGTCAGTCGCCACGCCTACGGCGTAGATTGCGTCGCACGTTTCAAGAGATCCAGCCTCTCGCGGGTAGTGCGTAATGCTGCCGCCCGCATATGCATCCGCTCGATCAAAGACACACGCTTCTTGCCTGCCAGTTCCGCTTCGATCAGTTGCCACAGTTCACTCTCCGTTAGTTGATTAAGCCTTCGTTGCAGTTCGCGCCAGTTCAATTCGCTTCTCCAGTTTTGCAATCTCCGCAAGCACCCGGTTGAGCGCGCGTTGGGCGGCGTTGAACTCCCGCTGCCGTATGCGCGCCTCGGCCCGAGCGGCCTTTAGTTGTTCAGTCCATCGGTTCATTTGAGCGCCTCTAGTGCCATATCAGATACCTCTCGTTTCTCATGTAAAGCCTTCCAAATCGTTTCATCCACCGTGCCCTCGGTCGTGAGCACATAGTTCAGCACGTCATGGCGCTGGCCGCCTCGGTGCAGCCGACCGACCGCTTGTTCGTAAAGCTCCAGCGACCACGGGAGCGACATCCACACCATGCGCGACTGGCCTTGCAGGTTGAGCCCGTGGCCTGCTGACGCAGGGTGGACCGCCAGCATCTCGATCTGCCCCGCGTTCCACCGCGCGATCGAGTCGTCGTTGGTGAGCGTCTGCAAACGCGGGAAGCGCGCCTGTAGCCCAGCCAGCTCGGCCTTGAACTGATACCAGACCAGCATGGGTGCTCGCTGGTTCTCGGCGTGCAGGTCCGCAACCGCATCGAGCTTGTGGTCTGACAGCCAGACGGTTTGTCGGGCCGTGTCGTAGACAAACCCCGCGCTCATCTGCTGGAGCTTGGACGTCACCGCCGCGGCGTTGGCGGCGATGACCTCGGCGTTGGGGTAGATGAGTGCCATCTCGCGTTTGAGCGTCTTGTAGGGCTCCATAGGCATCTGGAGCTTGATCGGTAGCGTGTGAAGCGGCGGTAGCGTGTCGCGGTACTCGTGCGACTCCAGCACGTACGTCCACGGACGGATGCGCTGCATGACCGCCTCAAGCGCGCCTGGTAGCGGCACGTAGTCGCCGAAGTCACGGTTGACGCAGTGGAAGTATTGCTGCAAGAAGGCGCCCTTGCTGCGGCCCAGCATCTGCTGGTCGACGATCTTGCACTGGCCAAAGACGTCTTCGAGGCCGTTGGACGTGAAGCTGCCGGTCAGCCCCCAGCGGATCTGCATGGGCTCGATGACCTTGTGCAGCGCCTTGAACCGTTTGCCTGACGGGTTCTTGAGCCGTGTCAACTCATCGAACACGACCGCATCGAAGTCGAGCTTCTGTTCCGACAGCCATTGCAGGTTGTCGTAGTTAGTGACAACCACTGGCGCGTCGGACGCAAGCGCTCGCGCCCGTTGGGCGGGCGAGCCGACGGCAACTGCGATCTCAAGACTTGGCGCCCAGAGCGCGGCTTCCGCCGGCCAAACCGACTGCGCGACGCGGAGCGGCGCGAGCACAAGAAAGCGCTTGGCATGTCGCTCGTCCAGCATTGCTTTCATAGCCGTGAGCGCGGTCGCTGTCTTGCCTGCGCCAACCCACGCGAGGATCATCGCGCGGTCGTTAGCGAACAAGAAGTCTGCGGCTTCGTCTTGATAGGGTCTAAGCCGCATTTTTTTCTTTCAGCTTTGCATCGATTATGTAAACAAACGCTTGCCAGTTTGTTCTCTCGCCGAAAGTCACTCGATTAACTAGTGCACGCGCTTCGTCGTCCGTCAGTTCGACCCATTCTCGCGGTTGCTCGATGGCAGCGCGGAGGTTGTCCATTGCTCCGTCGATCTCTCCCGGCAGGGCGATAGCGTTCTCTCCAATGCTGAGTTGGTTGATTTGCTCCAGCACTTCCAGCGCCTGCTTCATAACTGCGATGCTCATTTCGCACCACGCTGTTCGGCTTCCATCTCGCGCAGGTCCATCGCCACGTCCGCGACGCCGTGCCAGTCGCATCGTGCGATCATTACTTGCAGGTACTGAATCAAAATTGCTCGCTGTTCTTCGTAGCTCATTCCGTCATCTCCTTACGCAAGTCGCAACAGTTCAACAGCATCATCGACTTTGGAGGTCGTATAATTTCCGCGACCCCACAGATTTGACGCGATGTTGCACACTGCGCCTTGTAGCTGATCTAAAGAAAACTCGCCGCCTGGAACAGACACTACGTCGCCAACTTTTACATGCTCAATTATGGGCTTAACGTACTTAAGAAATGTGCCGCGCGGGTACGTGTAAGTGCGTGTTTTAGTTGAGGCAATTTCCAATGTTCCATGCCGTACGCCGTCTGGCGTTATGACAGCAAATTGGCAGTTCAATGCGGTAAGCGTTTTAATCGCTTGCTCAAACGCTCGTTCTTTCACTGATGTCATTCCGTCATCTCCTTGATAAGTTGATCCACGTCTTCCTTCGACCAGACCACACGCACGTTCTGCTGTAGTCTTTGCATCTCTGCGATGAAGATGTTCTGCAAGGTCGACAGGCGACCGCCGTCTTTCTTCACCTCAACAAACCACACCACGCCTTGCGGCAGCACCACCAGCCTGTCCGCCACGCCACGGTTCGAGGGCGAGACAAACTTGTACGCCACGCCACCGATGTCCTTGACCCGGCGCACCAAATATCTCTCTATGTCACGTTCAAGCAAAGTAAATCTCCCAGCGCACACGCGCAATGTTTGACGATCCAATATCATTGCGCGGCCTTGACGCGCACGACCAACCGGCACGGGGCGCAAGCGCCGCTTGAGCTTTCCAGCCAGACGCACGCAACGAAGCGCCAGTCTCATCTGCTTGCGTGTACGTCACCAACCGCTTGTACCCCATCGCTTTAGCTGCCCGAGTGACTGCGCCGTACAACTTAGAATTAGCGTTGGGCGTGCCGTCGGTGCAAGTTCGAGTGACTTCTAACGTGCGCCCGTCATCCAACGCGCGCGCTACTGGACGCCCGGCCACAGCTACACCCACAAGCGCGCCGTCAACCATCACGCCAAGGCTAAACTTATGCCCTATTGGCGGCTTGTTATGCCGATGATGTTGCGCCACAAAGCCCTGCGCTTGTTTAAGTGAAAGAGGCACGATCTCTAAAATTTTTGATCTCCCGCATGCTTTAAAGTTTATGCCGTTGCAAACTTCAAAGCGATGGTATACCATGCGGTTTCCGTTAGTCAACTACAGGAGATTGAAGTGAGCGCGATGGACCAGAACAAACAAGTGCAGACGCACGAGCAAACGGTGTACGTGTTGCGCGGGATTACTTACGTGCCGCACTACCGCAATAAAGAAATCTTCGTCGGCCCCGGCTACCCGCGTCACAACATGACGCTGTACACGGCAGCAGACCTGCTCGCGTTGGGCGCTGTTGAGAGCGTGGACTTCTTGTGGTCACGCGGCGTTGGTGGTCGTGTTAGCGTGGGGCAGCCATGAGCCATTCTAAAATCGTAGGTGGGTCGTCCGCCGAGCGCGTCATCAAATGTCCGGCCAGCGTCAAGCTCTCGCAGCAGATGCCCGCGCAAGAAGAAAACGATGACATGCGCGAAGGCACACGCCGGCACGAGCTGCTGCAAGCGGTGTTGGAAGAGAAGATCGACTCGCGCAACATCGACGACGAGAAGGTGCTGGCCGCGCTGAATCTGTTCGACAACGAGGTCGACCCGCACGCCGAGGCGCTCTTCGATCTTGAGAAGCGCGTCCACTATCTGTGGAACCCCGACGTGTTCGGCACTGTCGACATGATTGGCGTGCTCGACAAAGACACTGCATACGTGCTCGACTGGAAGACCGGCGACGGGCACCAGGTGACAGCAGCAGAGAACTATCAGTTGCTCTTCTACGCCGCTGCGGCGCTGTCGTGCGACCATTGGGCCTTCCGTGACCGGACATTCGTTGAGCTCATCATCGTGCAACCGCCGGTCGTGCGGCGCTGGGTGACTGACAAGGCGCGTCTGCGTGAGTTCGAGCATGAGCTGCGCATGGCCCTTGCCGCTGCCGAGCGGGACACCGCACCCCACGCAGGCGAGCACTGCAAGTGGTGCCCGGCCAAGATCATCTGCCCGGCGATGAACGGCGCGCGCGACCGTCTGATCAAGGCGGAGCTCGACGCGCTGCCGATACAGGCGATTGCTGCTATCCTGCAAGACGCTGAGCGGGTCGAGGCGGTCATCGACGCCGCGCGTAAGGCGGCGCTCGCGGTGCTTGAGAAAGGCGGCCAGGTGCCAGGGTATAAACTTGTACCGAAGCGCGCTCAGCGCTCGTGGGCTAAAGAACAAGAGGCCAAGGAGGCGATTGTCGCCCTTGGCGTCGCGGAGTCTGAACTGATGGACTTAAAGAGTCCCGCGCAGGTTGAGAAGGTGCTGAAGACGCACAAGCTCAAACTGCCCGAGGGTCTGACGGTTTCTGTCAGTTCTGGCGACACCATCGCACCGGAGAGCGATCCTCGGCCAGCGAAGGTGCTAATCGGGCAGCAGTTGACTGCGGCCCTCTCTAAACTTGTCTAAGGAAAAGTCATGTCCAATCTCGTAAAGTTCGCTCAAGCAGGTCTTCCCGCTGTTCAAACGCTCGCCACCAGCCTTCGCACGCTAGAAACCGTAGCGCCCATGTCGTCTGCCATCATCAAGATGGACAAGACGGGCCATTGGGTCTATGGCGCCGATCAGACCGAAGCTGAAGACGACGCCCGCTGGGCGGTCAACCCCTTCTCGTTTGTCCATGGCTTTATCGCGTGGGGCGACGGTGAGGTGCTGGCCGAAAAGATGTCGTCTGTGACCCAACCGTTGCCCGAGCTTGACGCCGCGCCCCCAAGCGCGAAGAAGGGCTGGGAGCAGCAGGTAGGGTTGATGCTGAAGTGCCTGTCTGGTGAAGACGCGGGTCTTGAGTGCCGCTACACCACCACGTCAGTGGGCGGTAAGCGCGCCGTGCAGACGCTTGCCGTGGCCATCGCGGCGCAGGTAGAGAAGGATCCAGAGCGCCCCGTGCCGATCGTGACGCTGGGCAAGGATCACTATCAGCATAAGTCGTACGGTCGCATCTACACGCCGGTCTTTGAGATCGTCGAATGGGTGTCGATGGATGGTGAGGATGTCCAAAAATTGGATACCCCTGCCGCTGAGAACCCTGAAGGCCCACGCCGTCGCCGGCGCGCGGCCTGATAGTGACGCCCAGCCGGCGGTGGCGTGAAACACCGGCAGCTTGTCACGCCCTCGTGCAGTGTCTCCTCGGGCGGGGGCAAGCTGACAGCCCGGAAAGACGGGCATTTATGCTACAGTTCACATGCGCTTGGCGGCGCGTCAAAGGTAAGCCCTGTTCTGCATTCTGCTCGATACCTTCGAGTCCGCCAACGCCCGCAAGGGTGAGAATGCAGACCAGGGCTTTTTGTTTGGTGAACCATGCAAGAAGTTTGGAAAGCTATCCCTGGCTATGAAGGGCGATATGAAGTGAGCGATCAAGGGCGCGTTCGGTCGACGCAACTAAACCGCATATTGAAGCCTAATAAGATGATCCATGAGTACGTCTGCGTGCATTTATATTCAGGTGGCAAACACACTCGATCGGTAAAGACCATTCATCAGCTTGTCGCGCAATCGTTTCTCGAAAACCCGCACGGATGTCGTGAAGTTAACCACAAAAATTTTTTGCGATCCGACAATCGAGCTGAAAATTTAGAGTGGGTAACCCGCAAAGAAAACGTACGTCATGCGCTAGCCGCAGGCCGTCGCGTCAAGCCAGAAAAACGCATCATGGGCATCAATCTGCACACTAAAGAAATAGTGGCTTTTGAGAGTCAAATTGACGCGGAGATTGCCATGCGAGGAAAACAAACAGGCGGCATCAGCGGCGCGATGAAGCGCAATCGCCCCGCGTACGGCTATGTGTGGTGGTGCGCATGATTCTTTGGCTTGACAGCGAAACGCGCAGCCGCTGCGATCTTAGGGCGCGAGGGCCATATAACTATGCAAGAGACGCATCAACGGAAATATTGTGTCTGGCGTATGCGTTTGACGATGAAGAAGTAGATATATGGATGCCAGGCCAGCCGTTTCCGCAGCGCGTCAGCGATCACTTTGCGAACGGGGGCCAAATACGAGTCCATAACGCCGCCTTTGACCGACTGATTCTCTGGTATGTCCTCTGCCCCGACCTTGACCTGCCGGAGCCTGCGCTGGAGCAGTTCTATTGCACCGCAGCACAAGCCCGGTCTAACTGCGCGCCTGGTTCGCTCGAAGACGTCGGGCGGTTTGCGGGCGCGAGCATGAAGAAAGACCATCGTGGCGCGCAACTGGTCCGTAAGTGCTGTGTGCCGCCGTTTAAACATACCGAGCAGGACTTGCAGGATTTGTTCGAGTATTGCCGTCAAGACGTCCGCGCCATGCGAGCGGTCAGCAAGGGCATGCGCGACCTGTCAGCCGATGAGCTTGCCGATTACCATGTCAACGAACGAATCAACGACCGGGGCGTGCTGGTCGATGTTGATCTGTGTCACGCGGCGATGCGATACAGCGAGGCCGAGCGCGTGGAAATCGAGGCGCGCGTCGTGGAGTTGACCGAGGGCATGGTCACGTCGGTGCGCTCGCCTAAGATGCGTGCGTGGGTCTTAGATCGACTGGGCCCCGAGGCCCGGAAGCTCGCTAAGTCATTTAAAGGCGGCGAGCCGAAGGACAGCATCGACAAAACAGTGCGGGCAAACCTGCTTGCGATGGAGAATCCTGATGAAGTACCGAGCGTCGTCTCCGAAGTTATCCAATGCGCCGACGACTTATGGGCAAGCTCGACTGCGAAGTTTAGCCGCCTCGCATCGTTGGCTGACGCAGAAGATCAGAGAATCCGAGGTGCGTTTGTATTTGCTGGAGGCGCGGCGACAGGTCGAGCTAGCTCATATGGCGCACAGGTCCACAACTTCCCTCGGAAAGCCGCCAAAAAGCCCGCTGATCTTAGACACGCCCTCGTACGAGGCCACAGCGTCGTTCCAGCCTACGGACCGCGAGTCACCGACGTCCTGAAGTCGATGCTGCGCCCGGCGTTGGTCCCCGCGCCGGGTAAGCAGTTTGTTGTGGCCGACTGGTCGGCTATCGAGGGCCGCGTCAACCCGTGGCTGGCGAATAGCCCAGCAGGCGAGAAAAAGCTCGACATCTTCCGCGAGCGGCTTGACCCGTACAAGGTCAACGCCGCTGCGACCTACGGCGTGGCGTATGAGGCAGTCACCGACGATCAGCGCCAGGTCGGTAAGGTGCAGGAGTTAGCGCTCGGGTTCGGCGGGTCGATCGGCGCGTTTAGCGCGATGGGCCGCGTCTACGGCGTGCGCTTTGATGAGCCGCAAGCGCGGCGGATCGTTGACGCCTGGCGTCGTGCGAACCCGTGGGCGGTGGCGTTCTGGCAGGCGCTTGAGAACGCCTACATGTCCGCGATGCGTCACCGGGGGCATGAGTTCAGCGCGGGCCGCGTGACCTACGTCTATGACGGACAGCATCTCTGGTACATGCTGCCGAGCGGGCGCGTGCTCTGCTACCCCTACGCTAAGTTTGAAGGCGAGCATCTGACCTACGCCAAGGCCGCGTGGAAGCCTGCGGCTGACGCGACCGAATGGCCGCGTGCGCGCTTGTGGTCTGGGCTTGCGTGCGAGAACGTGACGCAGGCGAGCGCCCATGACATCCTACGGGCGGCGCTGCGGCAGGTGCCGGATGTTGTGCTGCATGTCCACGATGAAATCGTTGTCGAGACAGCCGACCCGGACGCGGCGAAGGTAGAGCTTGAGCGTATGATGACGACCCCACCAGCGTGGGCCACAGGATTACCGCTGGCCGTCGAGGCCAAGGTGATGAGCGTGTATGGCAAATGAAAACGCCCGCGGGCAAGGCGGGCGCTAAAACCGGAGAGAACATGAACTTTGTCGATTATATCGTATCCCTTGCGCCCGAGGGCGAGACCGTGTTGTTTGTGCGGCAAAAGCCCAAGCGTAACGCGGCGGGCGAGCTGCAATATCACGCCGATGGGGCGCTTAAGGCTACCTGGCCCGCGTTTCTGCCTGAACGGGCAAATCTGCAGGCCGAGGGCGCGGCTTGGTATGGCAACACGGGTTGTTTTGTCATCGACCGGTTTGTCGATGGCAAGGTCACAGCATCGGCTGCGGCGTGCGATTACGTGGTCTGCATGGTGCTCGATGACGTCGGGACTGACAAAGCCCCCAAGACCTCGCCCGTGCCGCCTACGTGGGTCATGGAAACCAGCGCAGGGTGCTATCAATGGGGCTATGCCTTCGACCCTGACAATCAACCGACCAAAGGCGCATATTCGGCGGCCATTCGCGCGATCGCCGCTGCGGGCTACTCGGACCCTGGCGCGGTCAATCCGGTCAGAAACTTTCGCTTGCCAGATAGCGTCAACCTGAAACCCGACAAGGGTGGTTTCAAGGCCCGTCTGGTCGAGTTTCACCCTGAGCGCGTGTACAAGTTACCCGACCTCTGCGCCGCGCTGGGCGTTGAGCCGGGACCGGATGACACTAACGGTCTGCGCCCGGTGCGGTTGAGCGATGATGGGTCCGACGATGTGTTGGCGTGGTTGAGCGCGCAGGGGCTTGTGCTCGAGCGCCCCAACGGCGAGGGCTGGGCGGGTGTCGTATGCCCTAATTCGAGCGAACACTCGGACGGCAACCCTGAAGGCCGTTACCTCGCATCAACGCGCGCCTACTGCTGCTATCACGGTCATTGCGAGGACTGGGACAGCGCGCGGTTTTTGCAGTGGGTCGCTGATCAGGGCGGGCCGAAACACACGCCGGGGCTGCGTGATGAGCTGCTAGCCGCCCGCATGGCCGAGGCGATGTCAAAGATCACGCCGACCGAGGCGTTCCCCGACGCTGCGGCTGCGGTCGTGGCCGAGGTCGAGCGTCGCGAGGCGGGGCGGGTTGAGCGTGACGGTTGGTTTGAGCGGTTCGCGTACCTTCACGCCGATGACGGTTATTTTGATCTGGTCGAGCGTAAACAATATTCGCGCAGTAATTTCAACGCGATTTATCGGCATATCACCTGCTGGTCGGTGCATGCCGGGACTAATGGTAAGAAGCGCCGCGTCGAGGCGTCGATCAGTTTTGACGAAAACCGTCAGGCGATGGGCGCGCGGGTTCTGCAGGGCGTGACCTATGCTGCGGGTGAGTCAGTGCTGGTCGCACGCGCCGGGGACGTCTACGCGAACCTCTGGCGTGACGCGAGGCCAATCGTCGAGGGCGAGGCCGACGTTCGCCCGTGGCTTGATCTGGTCGAGCGGCTGTTGCCTGAGGCGTCCGAGCGCGAGCACCTGTTTGATTGGATGGCCTACAAGGTCCAAAACCCGCAACAGAAGATCAACCACGGCGTGCTGCTGGGCGGCGCGCCTGGTATCGGGAAAGATACAACCTTCGAGCCGTTTCTGTACGCGGTCGGCGGGCCGTCGCGCGAGAATGTCGCGCTCATCAAAAACGAAGAATTGAACTCGCAATGGGGATATTCGTTAATGGCGGAAGTGTTGGTCATTAACGAACTACGCCAGGCTGATGCGTCCGATCGGCGCGCGCTCGAGAATCGGCTTAAGCCCTTGCTCGCTGCGCCGCCGGAATTGATACCGGTCAACCGCAAGGGCTTGCACCCGTTTGACGCTTTGAACCGGTTGAGCGTGGTCGCGTTCAGTAATGAGCGCATGGCGATTACGCTCCCGTCGGACGATCGCCGCTGGTACGTGCTCTGGTCGGACGCGCGCCCGCTGTCAAAGGCCGAGGGCGCAGCGATTTGGGACTGGTTTAAGGCCGGCGGGCGGGCAGCGGTCGCGGCTTGGTTACGCTCGAGGGACGTGAGCGCATTCGCGCCTGGTGGCGCACCCCCGTTCACTGAGGCCAAGGCCATCATGCTATCGGCGGGTCTGTCGCTGGTCGAATCGGCGCTGGTCGAGATGATGCGAGACAAGCGCGGGGAATTCGCATTGGGCGCGATTAAAGCCCCTTGGCAGGCTTTGGTTGACCGTCTGCAGCCTCTCATGCCGATCGGGTCGAAAGCAAGCGTACACGCGCTCTTTCACGCGCTCCGCGAGGCGGGTTGGATTGATCTAGGCCGGGTCAAGGCGACCCCGAACGGTAGCAAGGTTCATTTGTACGCTTCGCCCGATACGCTCGAGAGTGTAGGAGGCAATCGCGCGGAGATTAAGCGGATGCTTGATAGCGCGAGCGGGTCTGTCGGCTTGCGAGCGGTCAAATGACGCCCCTAGTGCGCGAATTGTCGCGCATGGTCCCTACGCCCGAGGAGTCGGTTTGGTTCGACCTGGGCGAGATCGAGGGCGAGATTATGTTAGACGTGGCGCCCGAGCGATTGCTGCATTTACCATTCGACGATATCGCAATCGTTGGCGTGGTCGAGGGAATCCGGTTTGCCGTCCGCGCGATGGCGGGCAATGAGTCGGTCACAATCGCCGGGTTTAGGTTCACGCGCGAGGCGCGAGACGATTTCGCGCCGCTAACGATTATGGCGGACCCCGAGACGGGCGGGTTGCGCGTGTATACGCGCGACAATCGACGGGTGACGGACCTTGATCGAATCGCCATTGCGATTTTGGATTGCCTGCTAACGCGCTTGGACGGGTCGAAGGCGATCGAGGGGTATCGGGCCGAGGTTGCGCGGACCTTTACCGCACGGCGCCAAAAGGCGCGCGGGAAGGCGCCCGCTTACACATGGCGGACCGTAGAGATTACCGCACGCGTGCGGGCTGATCGCGGGCCGGCGGGCGGGTCGCATGCGAGCCCGCGCGCCCATGAGCGCAGAGGGCATTGGCGGACCCTGCCGGCGGGTCGGGTTTGGGTCCGCCCGTGCCGGGTCGGCGATCCGGCGAGCGGATCCGTGTTTCACGACTACCGGGTGAAATAAAAAAGCCCGCGTAAGCGGGCCGGTAAGGGTTCATGGAGCGGGCTATAGGCGTAAGACAATAGCAAGGATTGCGGCCGCGAGGGCAACCAGTGCGGCCGCGATCATTCTATGTTCCGCGCGATACAGTATTGATCGACTGCATCGGCCACTGGCGTGCTGGAATGGAAATAGTAAAGCACGGCCGGCCATTCGATCCGGCCGGACAGGCCAGGCGCGCGGGTTAAGAGCGCGTCCGAGAATCGCGCACAATAGTCCGCTTGGCGCTCGGCTTTGGTTTGCCCATAGTGTCGTTTCATTGTCTTATCGTCCAATGGTAAACAGAGCGGCCACAAGGCCGGGCGCGAGCGCGAGCGCTCCCCATAGCGGCGGAAGCGCGAGCGCTGCGCCAGTGCCGGCGGCGAGAAGGGTTAGGGCGAGTAGGGCGCGCATGTCAGGCCCCAAACCAGCGACGGGCGATTGAGCGGCCCAGCTCACGCCGTGCCATCGTGCGGATAGCGTCGGCAGTAACGCAGCCGCAGCTCTCGCGGAAATAGTGCCACAGCGCGTTCGAGAGAGTCTGACAGACAGCGGCGCGGAATTCGACCGGGTAATACTGCCCCGTGCAATAGTCGACCTCGACGGTGTTACCCGTCGCGCTGGGCCTGAAGTCGATTCGATGATGCTTAGCGCGTGCGAGTGTGTCCGCGTCGATACCGTCGCGCCAGCTCACGGCGCGCAAGAGCGCGCGCCCGTCTTGCAGGTGCTGGTAGGCGCGGCGATAATCGGCGCGATACGCTTGCGGCGCGCCTTGATAATTGGCCGGATCGAAACCGGGGCGAGATTCCAGAAAGGCGTCGAGCGCGTGAAGGATTTGCGTGCGTGTCATGGTGAGAGTCTCCAAGGGTTGATGCGGGCGCTTGCGCGCCCGTGGGATTGATCAGGCGAGCGCCCATGCGGGCAGGGCTGAGAACTCAGCATCAGAGCGCATAGGCATAAGCACGCCAAGCGCCGCGCCTAGATTGCCAACGATCGCCGCTGCGCTGCCGTTGTAATGTATGTGCGGCTGTTTAGTGCCAAGCAAATCGGCGATGCGACCAAAATCACCAAGGTACTCGGCCTGATACTGGGCGGGCTCGCCCGATACCGTTTTCGGCAGCACGCGCCGCCAATCGGGAAATTTACCGTCAATCAGGGGCGTAACGGTTGACGTCGCGCCCGTGATCTTGTTTTCGAGCCCTTTTGCTGTGTCAATCTCGATAGTGATCGGTAGCATGTGGCGGCCAGCTTTGCAGGGCTTGACCGCCTCGAGCGCCTCGCGCGGGATGATGTACTGACCGGGCGCGAGCGCTTCGATTGCATCAGTGGCGACGGGATAGGCTAGCAGACGATGACCGTCGGTAGTGGCAAGGACAACGTCGCCGTTCGCGCGGGCGTCGACGCATATGCCCTTTAGGTAGTAGCGAATATCTTGTTTCGCGGCGCAGATCAAAAGGGCTTTGACGATGTTGTGGTCGATGGTGATTTTCATTACATTTGCTCCTCAGTTGATGCGCGCCCGTAGGCGCGCGGGTTGATTAAACGGTTAACAGGCGCGCCATGTTGGCGGGATTGACATACACGGTAGCCGTCGCGGGCTTACCGCAAAACGTACCGGTTTCGACAATTACAACATCGGGCGGAATTTGCACTTCAGGCGCTTGGCGCGGCCCGCCGAATTGAGGCGGCGCGTATTGCGGCGCGCCTTTGTTGCGGCCCGTCGCCAGCTCTACCGCTGTATAGGTAGACCGCGAACCGCCGTCCCAATACGTGCCGTGTAGCGTGACACTCTCGCGGGTATAAATAAACGCCTTCGTTTTGCGGTAGGTAGGATCGGCGGCGCGGATAACGCGGAGAATCTCAGGATGCTGTTTTAAGGTAACGGTTTGCATGTTGTGTGCTCCTCGGTTGATGCGATCGGCGATCGCGTGAACAACACTTTGCCACATAATTTATAGCATTGCAAGCGCTTTTTGCATGACCCATTGACGCGTGCGACAAGACGCGTTGCAGATAGCCGCGCTGTCAATATGGGAACCCCAACGGGGTATTGGCGTGGGTGCCTTACGCGGAGCGTGTTTCCCTCTGAATGGGTCTTATGGGTCATTGTTTTGTTAGATACTGTCAAAATAAAAAAAATACTGTATATCCGTACAGTAGCACTGTATGGCGGCGCTGGCGGGAGCACGCGCAAAACATTGGCGCGACTAAAAGTGGGGTACCCATGTGACCCAGATGACCCATAACCCCCGTTTCACCCAGCCCCGCGCCCCTTTCCCGCCCGTTTCCCAAAACCGTTTATCAATTCAAATGGTCATGACCCATTTGACCCATTGACCCGGTTTGCATGCGGTTTGGACGCACGCCTTCGACCCGCTGGGCCATGACCCATGTGACCCATTGACCGCACGCCTGGCGGGCTGGCGCGGCCGGTAGCTGATAGCTTGCGTCGATCGGAGCCGGTCGGCTGATAGCCCCCGGCCAGGGCCGGCGGCTGGCCCGATCAAAAACGGACCCCTCACAAAAACTTTTTTATTTATCAGTCCACGCCACACAATTTGTATCAGTGCAAAAAATTTTTCTTTTATATATAATTGCTGCACCACACAATCTGTTGCACCACCTAGATGACTTTCCAGTCACTTCCGCTCACGGCGCGCACGCTGGTTGCTACCGAAGCGCGTCTGCAGCGCATCTACGACGCTGCCAAGTTAGGTCTAAAGGGCGACGCGCTGGCGCTAGCGGCAGGAATGTTGCCCACCGAGTTCCGGCGTCTGTGTCAGATGGACCCAATTGCCGAAATGGCAGAACAGAAAGGGCGCGCTGACGCTGAGAAAGAGCTAGCGGCTGTTATGATGAGCGCGGCGTTGGCAGGCGATACCAAAGCGGCGCTTGAGGTGCTAAAGCACCGGCACGATTGGGTTGCTAAGCAGCAAGTGCAAATTGACGTTGCGCAACAGATCAGCGTCATCAGCGCGCTAGAACAGGCAGAGCAGCGCGTCATCGACGTGCAGGCGACCGAGAAACTGGAGCCATCACTTGCAGCAGCCAATCTACAGCGCATCTGACGAACAGACTTTGATGGTGCGGCTTTGGCAGCCGCGCATCAAAGACGACCCAGAAGCGTTTGTGTTGTTCGCGTTTCCGTGGGGCCAGAAGGGCACGCCGCTAGAACACTACACAGGCCCGCGCAAATGGCAGCGCAAGATTTTGCGGCAGATCGCCCAGCACATTAAAGACAACGGCGGGCGCGTTGACTACAACGTCTTTCGGCTGGCGGTGGCCTCTGGCCGTGGGATTGGTAAGTCGGCGCTAGTGTCTTGGCTGATACTGTGGATGCTGTCCACGCGAATCGGCAGCACCACGATTGTGTCGGCTAACAGCGAGGCGCAGCTCCGGTCGATCACCTGGTCTGAGATTACCAAGTGGCTGGCTATGATGATTAACAGCCATTGGTTCGAGATCAGCGCAACGCGCGTGACGCCAGCCAAGTGGTTGGCTGAGATTGTCGAGCGCGATCTAAAGAAGGGCACGCGCTTCTGGTCGGTTGAGGGGCGTCTGTGGTCAGAAGAAAACCCGGACGCTTACGCTGGTCTGCACAACAGCGACGGCGTGCTGCTGATCTTTGATGAGGCGTCTGGTATTCCAGATTCGATTTGGGACGTGGCGCAGGGGTTCTTTACGGAAAACACGCCGCATCGCTTCTGGTGCGCGTTTAGCAACCCCCGGCGCAACCAAGGCTACTTCTTCGAGTGCTTCAACAGTAAGCGCGACTTCTGGGTAACAGAGAACATCGACGCCCGCGACGTAGAGGGCACCGACAAGCAGATATACGAGCAGATCATTGCGGAGTACGGCGAGGACTCGATACAGGCCAAGGTCGAGGTGTTTGGAGAGTTTCCGAGCGCAGGTGACGACCAGTTCATCGGCCCCAGCCTAGTAGACGCTGCATTTGGCCGCGCTAAACACAAAGACGAGACAGCACCGATTGTCATCGGGATTGACCCAGCCAGGTCAGGAGGTGACTCGACAGTCATTGCGGTCAGGCAAGGTCGAGACATCATCGCAATCAAACGGTATCGGGGTGATGACACGATGACGACCGTTGGGCACGTCATCGACGCGATCGAGGAGTACAAGCCGACGTTGACGGTGATTGACGAAGGTGGGCTGGGGTATGGAATACTTGACCGGCTGGTTGAACAGCGGTATAAGGTGCGTGGGGTAAACTTTGGCTGGAAAGCCAAGAACCAGATTATGTGGGGTAACAAGCGCGCGGAGCTGTGGGGTGCAATGCGAGACTGGCTAAAGACGGCTAGTATTGCGCCAGACAGGCAGCTCAAAGCGGACCTGACCGGCCCCAAGACCAAGCCAGACTCGAGCGGTACAATCTTCTTGGAGAGCAAGAAAGATATGAAAGCCAGGGGTCTAGCATCACCCGACGCGGCGGACGCGATCGCCGTCACGTTTGCCTATCCGGTTGCCAGCCGTGAGCCACGCATCGCCAACACCCGCCGCGCCTACTCTGACCGCTCATCGGGCGCGACGAGCTGGATGGGGGCTTAACATGCCAGGCGGACCAGCAGCGGGCTACGCAATCGGGCATTACGGCATCGGCATGCGCGATCCGTATAAGTCAGAAGATGACTATTTTAAGAAAAACCCTCATGTAGCGGGTATGGCAGCGGAAGACGACAAGATCGTTATGAACCCGTACAGCCAACTGTCAGACAAAGAAAAGCAAGCGGTTATTCTTAATGAAGCGGCGCGCGTTCACATGCGCACTGGAATGGCTAAGCCGCCTCGGTTTGCGTTGACACCAGAGCAAGAGCGCGCGTTTGCGCAGTACAGTCAGAACCCTGAGGACCGCGCGGCCACTGTAGCAGCGCGTATACTCTCTGGCGACCCGTCAGCGCTAAAACCTACCCCTGAGCAGATAGAGTATGTAAACTATCTGCGCACGTTTATGGGGGTGCGTTAGTGGCTACTAAGAAGTCAGTCAGCCTGGCAGTGGGGCGCGGCGAGAAGCTGCCCGTGTCCAAGGGAGCTGGCCTGACAGCCAAAGGCCGAGCCAAGTACAACGCAGCCACCGGCAGCAACCTCAAAGCGCCCGCACCCAACCCGAAGACTGAAGCTGACAAAGGCCGCAAAGCATCCTTCTGCGCCCGCATGTCAGGCGTTGTCAGGAATGCCAAAGGCGACGCAGAGCGCGCTAAGGCGTCACTTAAACGATGGAAATGCTGACATGGCGACTAAACCCGGTCTTTACAGTAATATTCACGCTAAACGCGAGCGCATCAAAGCCGGGTCTGGCGAAAAAATGCGAAAGCCGGGCGCACCCGGTGCACCGACCGCAAAAGCCTTCCGCGAGTCGGCTAAAACAGCTAAAAAGAGGTAGGTATGCCCCTCGTCAAGTCACCCAGCAAAGCCGCCTTCCGTAAAAACATTTCTACTGAAGTACGCTCAGGGAAGCCCGTGAAACAGGCAGTCGCCATCGCATACGCTACCAAGCGCGCAGCGGCTAAACCACCAATGAAAAAGAAGTAATGGCTTACGATCAAACAGGCATGGCTGGGGCAGCCTACGTCGCGGATGTAGGCGGCGATGAGGGCGAGCACGCTAAAAAGAGCGACTCGCATCGGCTGTCAGAAATGCGCCAGCGGTTTAGAACCGCTGTAAGCGCATACAGTGATACGCGCGAAGATCAGTTAGACGACCTGCGGTTTATGGCAGGCTCGCCGGACAATCACTACCAGTGGCCGGCAGATGTGTTGTCAGTGCGCGGGTCGGTGCAAGGGCAGACAATCAACGCGCGACCATGCCTGACGATCAACAAGCTGCCGCAACACGTGCGCCAGGTGACCAACGAGCAGCGGCAAAACAGGCCGTCGCCTAACGTCATCCCAGCCGACGACAAGGCGGACGTTGAGGTCGCTGAGATTTTTGACGGCATGATCCGTCACATTGAGTACATCTCGAATGCTGACGTGGCTTACGACACCGCGTGCGACAACCAGGTGACGTTTGGCGAGGGCTACATTCGGATTCTTACCGAATATTGCGACGAGACGAGCTTTGATCAGGACATCAAGATCGGGCGCGTGCGGAACAGTTTTTCGGTCTACATGGACCCGACGATCCAAGACCCGTGCGGTGCGGATGCAGAGTGGTGTTTTATCACCGAAGACATCCTGAAGACCGAATATGAGCGTTTGTACCCCAACGCTATGCCAGTCAGCTCGATTATGACGCAAGGCGTGGGCGACCAGTCGCTGTCGCAGTGGCTGGGCGAGATGACGGTGAGGATTGCAGAATATTTCTACTGCGATTACACGCCTGCTACGCTGAATCTGTACCCAGACGGCACCACGACGTTCCAAGGCACCCCGCAAGACAAGATGATGCGCGAAATGGGGCTAAGACCTAGCCGTCAGCGCAAGGTGCAGCGTAAGAAGATCAAGTGGTGCAAGACTAACGGCTACGAGATCATCGAAGAACGCGACTGGGCGGGGTCATACATCCCTGTTATTCGCGTTATCGGCAACGAATGGAACATTGAAGGCCAGCTTGAGATTTCAGGTTTGGTCAGAAACGCCAAAGATGCCCAGCGGATGTACAACTACTGGGTGAGCCAAGAGGCGGAAATGCTGGCGCTAGCGCCAAAAGCACCGTTTATCGGCTACGGCGGTCAGTTTGAGGGCTACGAAGAGAAGTGGAAGACCGCGAACACGACGAATTACCCGTATTTGGAGGTCAATCCAGACGTAACCGACGGTGCTGGCAACGTTTTGCCGCTTCCGCAGCGCGCACAGCCTCCAATGGCCCAAACAGGCCTGATTCAGGCCAAAATGGGCGCGTCAGAAGACATTAAAGCGGCTACAGGGCAGTACAACGCAAGCCTTGGGATGACCTCAAATGAGCGCTCTGGGCGGGCTATTTTGGCTCGCCAGCGTGAGGGCGACGTCGGTACGTACCATTACGTCGATAACTACGCCCGTGCGATTCGGTACGTAGGCCGTCAACTGGTCGATCTGATCCCCAAAATCTACGATACGCCTCGGATTGCGCGGATTATTCAGGTTGATGGCAACTCTGACATGGTACGGCTTGACCCCAACCAGCCAGAACCCGTGCGGAAGATGGTCAACGAAGCTGGTGTCGTGGTGCAGAAGATTTACAACCCTGGCGTTGGTAAGTACGACGTCAAGGTCACGGTTGGCCCGAGCTATTTGACCAAGCGTCAGGAGTCGATGGACGCGATGAGCCAGATTCTGCAAGGCAACCCGAACCTGTGGGCTGCGGCAGGCGATCTGTTTGTCAAGAACATGGATTGGCCGGGGGCGCAGGAGCTGGCTGAGCGGCTGAAGAAGATGATTGACCCCAAACTGCTGCAGGATGAAGACGATCCTGCGCTGCAAGCGGCCAATCAGCAGATTCAGGCGATGCAAGCGCAGATGGAGCAGATGTATAACATGCTGCAGAACGTCGGCAAGTCGATGGAAGCCCAAAAACTGCGCATCGACGAGTACAATGCTGAAACTAAACGAATCCAGGCAGTTTCCAGCGGTATGACGCCTGATCAGGTGCAAGACGTGGTCATGCAGACGCTAAAAGACGTGATGACAGCCGGTGATATGGTGGTCGCTCAACAGCAGATGGCGATGCAAGGAGTACCGCAGTGAGCTGCGCAGACTTTATCGGTACGCTTTTTCTAGCCCGCGATGTCACGCACAGCGTGCATCTCAACACCAAGTCTTACGCCAAACACGTCGCTTTGAACGAGTTCTACGACAATATCGTTGAGCTTGCAGACAAGTTTGCAGAGGCCTACCAAGGCCGTCATGGCCTGATTGGCCCTATCACGCTGATGGGCGCTAAGAAGAACAGCGACGTCATTGAGTTTCTCAAAGATTCACTTGCTGACGTTGAAGAGATGCGGTACAAGGTCTGCGATAAAGCCGACACACCGCTTCAAAACATCATTGATGAGATCGTGGGGCAGTATCTCTCGACTCTGTACAAGCTCCGCTTCCTCGCATAAGGACGCACAATGGAACTGTTAAATCCTCTAGCTGACGGCGATTTTCCCGCCCGAACCGCGTCCTACACGGGCACGGCGGGCAGCACGACGGCCTGGCCGGCAGGCCCGCAAGGCGTAGTGATCTGGTCAACGACCGCTGCCTACGTGACCGTGGGTGAAGGCGTGACTGCAACGACCAGCTCCACGCCAATTCCGGCCAACACGCCAATCCCGTTCATCGTGCCGCAAGGCACCGGCGCACCGTGGCGAGTCAGCGCGATCCAGATTGCTTCCGCTGGTACGGTCTACGCTAAACCGATCAACATCCGATGAGCTTTGGCATACCCGTCCGCAACGGACTTGGCTTAGGGCTAGGCACTGTCGCTACGCTGGCGACAGACTTTGCTGGACCTAATCCTGGCCCGCCGTGGATTGTGTTGACCAGCGATGCAACGCCTTACACTGTCGATGAAGAAGTGCTAAACAGTGCAGGCACCAGTTTCTATGTTGTCGAGACAGTGCTGACAAGTAACGGCACGTCTTACAACCCGATTTAAGGAGCCTACCCATGCCCCCAGCATATGAGGTGTTGTTGCTGAATACAGCAATCCCACAAATCCAAGCCGCACAGTCAGGCGATACCTACGTTGTGCCGCGCGACATTGCGATCAACGCAACGGCGATCATCAGCGCGAACAGTGCGACTGATGCACTGCGAATCACGCAGACAGGCGCAGGCAATGCAATTCTGGTTGAGGACTCGTCAAACCCTGACAGCACACCGTTTGTGGTAAACGCATCTGGAAATGTTGGGGTTGGAACGGCTTCTCCGCTAACCAAACTCAATGTTGAAGGTGGAGAGCTTCTCCTTCGCGGTGGTCAACTGACAATCGGCCCGACTGCCGGTGGCAATGGTGCTGGTGCGATTCGTTCAACATTGAATGGCGTACTCGGCTCTTTGATCTTCCAAACAGAAGATTCAAATGCCGCTTTAGTTGACCGCATGACCCTCGACTCCTCCGGCAACCTCGGTCTAGGGGTGACGCCGAGTACGTGGGCAAGTAATTTTGTAGCCATGCAGATTGGCCCCGGCGCTACGGTCAATTCTGCCAGCGATGGTCGCGCGGCAATCACTTCCAACATCTTTATTGCATCTGGCCCGACTGCAAAATACATAGCAAATGGCTTTGGCGCTGCGTATACCCAGCTAAACGGAGCGCACTTGTGGTTCACTGCGCCCAATAACACCTCCGGCCCAAATATTGATGCGTCCGGTGGTTCAACGACCATGACGCTAGATGCGTCGGGGAATCTGGCTATTGGCCGGACATCGGCGACTTACCGACTTGATGTTGAGGGAACTGGTGTAGCCTTCCGACTCAAGACTACTGCCGCGACTACAGGATTCATTGTTGACCAAAACAACTCCGACTCTCTTGTATCGCTAATTAACTACGAAAATGCAGCAATTCGTTTCGGCACAAACGCCACCGAACGCGCCCGGATAACGTCGGGTGGGTATTTCAAGGCGAGTAGCACTGGGGGTTATGAAAGTGGCACTGGCAATTTTCATGAATTTCGCGCATCTGCAAACGACACTCAAACGACTACTTTTTCCCATACAGCAGCATCTCCATACGGTATAGTAGTTAGATATACCGGAGCAGCGCCTAACAATACAGATAATTGGTTCTGGTATTGCGATGATAATAGTTCCACTCAAAGGGCTTCGCTTAAATCAAATGGCGGTTTGTATAACTATCAAGCGAATGATTCCAACTTGTCTGACCGCCGCGAGAAAACCAATTTTGCTCCGGCTGGACCGTACCTGTCGAAGATTTGTGCGATTCCTGTGCAGACCTTTAACTATATCGATCAAAACATGGAGGAAGACCCCGGCACAACGCTGGGTGTAGTGGCACAGGATGTTCAAGCCATAGCGCCTGAGTTGGTGATGGAAAGCAATTGGGGAACTGAAGAAAACCCCAAAATGCGCCTATCAATCTATCAGACCGACCTGCAATACGCGCTGATGAAGTGCATTCAAGAACAGCAGGCAATGATTGACGAACTCAAGGCCGAAGTAGCCGCACTCAAAGGAGCCTAAAAAATGAACTGGAACATCTCCTCCATGCAGTGCGTGGCCCAGGAAGGCGACCGGCAGGATATTGTGACCGTTGTCCACTGGCAGTGCAACGACACGCAAGAAATCGACGGCAAGAGTTACAGCGGCAGCGTCTACGCGACCTGCACGCTGCCTGCGCCAGAGGATACCTTCACACCCTACCCCGACCTGACCCAGCAGCAGGTGCTGGACTGGATTTGGGCAAACGGTGTGGACAAAGACGCGACAGAAGCCGCTGTCAACGCGCAGATTCAGGCGCAAGCATTCCCGACGATTGTGACGCTTGCACCGCCCTGGGCTGCCTGACATGCAAGAGTTTGAGATCAAGATCACGGTCGAGGAAGCCAACATCATTGCGATGGGCCTAGGCAAGTTGCCGCTGGAAGTGTCGGTCGCCATCTGGCAGAAACTGAAAGCGCAGATCGAGCAGCAAGTCCCACCGCCAGCAAAACTTGACAGTTGATCTGACTACTGTATAAATTTACACCCGTACTGGTGCGGTTCACCAGGTACTCTTATGAGTAGACATGGAAAACACTCCTGAAGTTGTAGCGGACGCGCCGGAAACGGCGCAAGCGCCCGCGCCGGAACAGGTCGTAACGGCTACGCCTGAAACCGTTGAAGCATCGCCGGAGACAGTCAAAACGTTCACGCAAGAAGAAGTGGACGCAATGATTGGAAAACGCCTCGCAAGAGAGCGTAGAACGTGGGAACGTGATCGCAGTAAAGCGCCTGTCGCAGCACCGCAAGTTGCAGCCCCCGCGCCTGTTTCGCAAAGTCAGTTTGAGTCAGTTGAGCAATACGCCGAAGCACTGGCAGCTCAAAAGGCCGAACAGCTTTTGCAACAACGGGAACTGGAGCGTCAACAAACAGCGATTCTGGAGTCGTATCACGATAAGGAAGAGCAGGCTCGGGACAAGTACGAAGATTTTGAAGCTGTTGCGTACAACCCAAGTCTGAAGATCACCACCGTGATGGCCCAGACGATTCAGGCGTCCGACGTTGGCCCCGATGTAGCGTACTACCTTGGGCTCAACCCGAAAGAAGCAGATCGCATCTCGCGCCTATCGCCGATTTTGCAGGCTAAAGAAATCGGGAAAATCGAAGCCAAAGTGGCATCGAGCCCACCTGTTAAGAAGCCGTCCAACGCCCCTGCGCCGATTCAACCTGTTGCCGCTGGCTCGTCTCGCGGCCCGGCTTACGACACCACAGACCCGCGCTCACTGAAGTCTATGAGCACGAGCGAGTGGATCGAAGCCGAACGGCAGCGCCAGATTCGGATGTGGGAAGCAAAACACGGCATGCGTTAACTACAACTTTCAAAGGACCATAGATCATGGCTAACTCAATCTTAACGATTGACATGATCACCCGGAAGGCGCTCGAAATCCTCGAGAACAACCTGGTGATCACCCGCAACGTTAACCGTCAATACGACGACTCGTTTGCTGTTCAAGGCGCAAAAATCGGCTCCACCCTGCGCATCCGTCTGCCGGACCGCGCGCTGGTGACCGACGGTGCCGCGCTGCAAGTTCAAGACGATCAGGAACAGTTCACCACCCTGACCGTGTCGAGCCAAAAGCACATTGGCGTGAACTTCACGACCGCTGAGCTGACCATGCAGCTCGATGACTTCGCAGAACGGGTTCTGAAGCCTCGTATCAGCCAGCTCGCAGCCAGCATCGACGCTGACGTTGCCAACGCCTTCCGTAACGTCTATCAGTCGGTTGGCACCCCCGGCACGACCCCCGGCACTAGCCTCGTGCTGCTGCAGGCGCAGCAGAAGCTGAACGAAGCCGCTGCTGTTATGAGCCCCCGCTACGCGACCGTCAACCCGGCGGCCAACGCAGCGCTGGTCGAAGGCATGAAAGGCCTCTTTAACCCGACCTCCACCATCAGCCGTCAGTTTAAAAACGGCATAATGGGCGAAGGCATCCTCGGGCTTGACGAAGTCAACATGTCCCAGTCGATCAAGCAGTTCACGACCGGCACCCGCACGGGCGCGCATACTGTGACGACCACCGTGTCCTCGCAAGGCGCGACCACCATCGCCATCACCGGCACGGGTTCGCAAGTCATTAAGCAAGGTGACGTGTTTACCATCGCCAACGTGTTTGCGGTCAACCCGCAGACCCGTGAGTCGACGGGTTCGCTGCAGCAGTTTGTAGCGACCGCTGACGCTACGGCGACTGGTGGCGCGTACACGGTCAGCGTGAGCCCGGCGATCTACACCAGCTCGCAAGCTCTGGCGACCGTGGACTCGTTCCCGCAGTCGGGCGCAGTTGTGACCTTCTTGGGAAGCGCTAGCACTCAGTACCCGCAGAACCTTGTGTATCACCGCGACGCGATCTCGTTTGCGACCGCTGACCTGCTGATGCCGCAAGGCGTGGACATGGCTTCGCGCCAGGTTCACAACGGCATTTCGATGCGTATCGTACGGCAATACGACATCAATAATGATAGACTTCCATGTCGCATCGATGTACTTTATGGCTACTCTGTCATCCGTCCGCAGATGGCCGTCCGTCTCTGGGGCTGACACCCAAAGAGTTGACAGTACGGTACTAGTGCGACCACACTAGTTCTCAATAATCAGAGACTAGTGTGGTCCTTTCACAGATTTGAAAGGATTGAATCATGGCTCTTCCTAATGGTGCAGGTGGCTATCAGGTCGGCGACGGTAATTTGACCGAAGCCGTTCTGAGCGTACAAACCATCCCGACGACGCTGACTGGTGACACCACGCTAACCGCCGCCCAAATGGCGCTTGGTCTGGTGGTCTGTCAAAAAGCCAGTGACGCAACGCTGACCGTGACGTTTGACACGGCGGCCAATCTTGACGCGGCTATCCCCAGCGCTAAAGTTGGTTCGTCGTTTCAGCTAACGATCACCAATAACAACAACTCCGGCTCGTCTTCTACCGTCCCTATCACGACGGGATCGGGCATCACCGTTTACGGCTCAGTGACTGTGCCGCGTTTCGGCGCGCACACGTACCTGCTGGTCAAGACTGGTGACGCTGCCTGGTCGGCGTTCCTGATGTAATTTACGGGGGCTTCGGCCCCTGTTTTAAGGAGTCGTCGCTATGGCGAATAACAAGCCTGTTGGTGTTGCGTATTCCGACCCAGCTCTTACGGCGTTTTATCTCAACGCTCCGGTCACCAAGACCGCCAGCTTCACGCTGGGCGACGAGGAAAACTACGTGATCTGTAACGGTTCCGCTGCTAACGTCACCGTGACGTTGCCCAGCGGTTCTGCTTACATCGGTCGGACCGTCACCATCAAAAACTTGTCTGGCACCTACACGGTGATCTCGGCGTCCTCAAACGTCAAACCCCTAGCATCTGGTACTGCAGGCACGGCTATTCTGGCCGCGACTGCAGGCAAGTTTGCGACGCTGGTTTGCGAAGACGGGACCAACTGGGTCATCATGGCGGCTGCCTAAACAGGACGGGGGCTTCGGCCCCCGGCTTTTATGCCAATCATTTATCTGAGACACCCTGTTCACGGCGATAAAGTAGCGATTGCCGAACAAGAAGCCGAATTTGATGAACAAAACGGCTGGACACGCTATACTCTTGGCGAAGACCCTGACGGGGCCGTAGACAGCGCGCCAATCAACCAACTTGCGCGCCGAGGTCGTCGTCGCAAGGAGGTGGTCGATGGCGACTACAGCGGGTGACATCATCACGGGCGCATTGCGCCTGATTGGTGTAGTAGCAGAGGGCGAGTCGCCCTCTCCCGAGTCAGCAGCCGATGCGCTGACTGCGATGAACCAGATGATCGACTCGTGGAACACCGAACGCTTGTCGGTGTACGCGACGCAAGATCAAATCTTTAGCTGGCCGGCCACGGTCATCAGCCGCACGTTGGGGCCGACAGGCGATTTTGTCGGCAACCGGCCTATTTTGGTTGATGATTCGTCGTACTTCAAAGACCCGTCTACCGGCGTCTCGTACGGCTTAAAGCTCATCAACCAGCAGCAGTACAACGGAATTGCGTTGAAGACGGTGCGAAGCACCTATCCGCAGGTCATGTGGGTCAACATGACCTACCCCGACATTGACATGTACATATATCCAGTACCGACGCGTGTGCTGGAGTTTCATATTGTGTCGGTTGAAGAGCTAACGCGCCCCGCGATCTTGGCGACGGTGCTGTCGTTTCCGCCAGGCTATCTGCGCGCGTTCCGTTACAACTTGGCGTGTGAACTAGCGCCTGAGTTTGGTGTCGAGCCTTCGCGCCAAGTGCAGCGGGTTGCGATGACGTCTAAGCGCAACCTAAAGCGCATCAACAATCCTGACGACATTATGGCGATCCCGTACAGCATCGTCGGGACGCGCCAGCGCTACAACATCTTCGCCGGTAATTACTGATGAAGTCGCCCATCCTTGGAGCCGCGTACGTTGCACGCAGCACCAATGCTGCGGACAATCGGCTCGTCAACATGTATCCCGAATCTACGCCGGACGGGGGCAAAACGGCGGCGTACTTTCAACGTGTGCCTGGGATTCGGCCAAGATTAACGTTTGCCGGCACTGGCAGCGTTCGAGGCATGTGGGTTGTTAAGAACGTGTTGTATGCGGTTGTCGGGTCACGATTTGTTTCAGTAGCAAATTTAATCGCTGACGAATCGTTTGTGGTTGGACAAATACCGCCTGACATTGTAGTAACGACGATTAGCACAAGCATATCGGGTAGCGGGCCTGTCAGCATGGTCGACAACGGCACGCAAATTTTCATCGCAACCAACCCAGACGGTTACATCTACAACATCAACACAACTGCGTTTGCCAAAATCGGCGATCCCGACTTTCCCGGCGCAGTCACAGTTGGATATGTTAACGGCTATTTTGTGTTCAACGAGCCTAACAGCCAGCGCGTGTGGGTGACTGAACTGTTTGATGGCAGCAGCGTTGAACCGCTGTCGTTTGCCAGCGCTGAAGCCTCGCCAGACAACGTGGTGTCGTTGATTATCGACCACAAAGAAATCTGGATTTTTGGCACCAACTCCACTGAGGTCTGGTACGACGCCGGTCAGCCTGACTACCCGCTCGCGCCAATTCAAGGCGCGTTTTTAGAGACAGGCTGTGCAGCGCCATACTCTGTTGCCAAGATGGACAACAGCGTCTTTTGGCTGGGCTCAGACGCTCGCGGCTTTGGTATGGTCTACCGTGCTCGCGGCTATCAGCCGCAGCGCATCTCGACGCATGCAATTGAGTACGCTATCCAGTCGTACGGCACCATCTCAGATGCTATCGGCTTTACGTACCAACAAGACGGGCACATGTTCTATGTGCTTACGTTTCCTACCGCTAATGTTACGTGGGTGTACGACGCAGCCACGCAAATGTGGCATCAACGCGGCTACATGGACAGTGTCACGGGGCAACTAAAAAGACATACGCCTACTTGCATGGCGGCGCTAGGCAGCCGTGTGTACGTAGGGCACGACACGTTATTGGTAATTGGCTATTACGATTTTTCGTTTTTTAACTTTGAGTTTTACAACACGCGCCCGCAAACTTGGCTGCGGTCTTGGCGAGCGCTTCCAACCAACGAAAACAATCTAAAGCGCACGGCGCAGCATAGCCTGCAGTTGGATTGCGAAGCAGGCACGTCTGAAATTCCGCCGCCGCTTCAACCCGCACCAGGTGTGCAAGGCCCACCGTGGGAAGTGCGCACGTCAGACGGAACCATTTACAACGTAACAAACCCGGCGGTGTTGCGCAGTAACGGCGTGCCAGTATTGTTTGCAAACCCGCAGTTCAATCTTGGCCCTGCCGGCATTGCCTATTCACCTGGCTCGCATTTAATCGCCAGCTTGCGTTGGTCTGACGATGGCGGCCACACGTGGTCAAGCCTGCACAACGCGTCGATGGGCTTTGAAGGTCAGACCGGCAAGCGCGTCATCTGGCGACGTCTGGGCATGACGCAAAAGCTGCGAGATCGCGTCTATGAGGTCAGCGGGTCTGGCTATGGGCGTGTGGCTATCATGGGCGCAGAGCTGATTGCGAGCGGCACCAATGCCTAACATCACGCGCATTCCGGCGCAGCGTGTTCCGGTCATTGAAGGACCGGACAATGTCATGCAGCGTGAGTGGTATCGCTTCTTCAACAATGCGTTTACGCTGTTGGGGCTGGGCCAGAATCAGTTCTCGTTAGAAGACGTACAGACCATCCCGGCAATTGATACGCCGCAGCTCATCACCACGCGCTACGGGTACTTCTACGACACCACCACGCAGACGGCTGCCGTCATCAACACTGCGTACGGCATGACCTTTAATACGGTCGGCTTTCAACGCGGTGTGACAATTGGCTCGCCTACGTCACGCATCTACGTTGACCGGCCAGGCATCTTTAACATTCAGTTCTCCGCGCAGCTCGATAAAATTTCCGGTGGGACTGCGTTCGTCTATATCTGGTTGCGCGTTAACGGCGTAGACGTGCCCAACTCGGCATCCCAAATCCGCATTCAAGGTAATGACTCTGAGCTTGTGGCCGCGTGGAACTTTATTCACGAATTTAACGCTGGCGACTACTTTGAGCTGATGTGGTCAACAGATGACACAAGCTGTCAAATACTTGCTGCGGCGGCTTCGCCGCCGGTCCCCGGCATTCCCTCGGTCATCTTGACCGTCACGAACAATATCTGAGGTCGAACATGGCTACGATTTCGCCGACCCCAAAGCTGCAGTTTCTCGACGCTAACGGCAATCCGCTGTCATATGGGCTTTTGTACACCTATTTTGCGGGTACAACCGTTCCCAAGACAACGTACACCACTGCGGCGCAGACGACTGCTAACACCAACCCAATTGTGTTGGATTCGCGTGGCGAGGCAAATGTGTGGTTACTCGCTGGCGAAGCGTACAAATTTACGCTTCAAAACTCATCCGGCGTGTTGCAGTACACCGTAGATCAGATCACTGCTGCAGGCACTATGTCCACGCAGAACGCCAGCAGCGTGGCTATCACAGGCGGCACGATTACCAACGTAACCATTAACGGCCCTATCGCAGGCAACGTCATTGGCGATGTAACCGGCAACGTCACCGGCAACCTTACGGGCAACGTTACCGGCGGGTCTGTTGTCGCTACGTCGTACAACGGCGGTCAGCTCGCAGGGATGCGTAACAAAATCATTAACGGGTCGATGGTCGTTAATCAGCGTGGATCGGGCGCGTTAACAACATCTTTGGGCACTAACACCAAAAATAATTCTCTGCGTATGCTGGATAGATGGTCATACATGTCAGCTACGGCGGCGGTTATGTCTGTCACACAACAGTTAGACGGCCCAGCGTCAGAGCCTTCTCTTCAGTACAGCACTAGGCTTACGGTTACAACGCCAACCACATCACCACCCAGCGCGACCGAATACTTCACGATGACTCAAATCATTGAAGGGTACGACGCGCGCGTTTTAGTCAACAAAACATTCACCATTTCATTTTGGGTTAAGTCTACTGTCCCCGGAACGTATTCGCTTGTGATGTACAACGGCGTATGGCCGTCTGTGGATTACTACTATATATCTAACTACGAAGTGTCCGTTGCGGATACGTGGGAGTACAAAACAATCACAGTTATCAATGGGTTGATTACTACAGGATCAAACTGGAACTGGACTAACGGAGCAGGTGTTAACATTGGATGGACACTTGTAGCCGGGTCATCCAGAAATGCCGGAAATACTAACGCTTGGACTGCAGGTTATCAGGTAGCCACGCCGGACCAAGTCGAAGCGCTTGCCACGCTAGGCAACATTTTTGCGCTGACCGGCGTACAAGTTGAAGTTGGCAATGCTGCTACGCCGTTTGAACACAGATCATTTGCAACAGAGTTAGCGTTGTGCCAACGGTATTATGAAAAATCTTTCCCTTACGCCACAGCCCCTGCGCAAAATACTGGCGCAACACTTGGTGCGGCGTATGCTACCGGGCAAGTGCTTAACCAAGCCTTCTCAGCGCCGGTAAATTTTGCGGTTACTAAACGCACCGCGCCGACGATCACAACATACTCTCCCAACGCCGCGTCAGCCAATTGGGAAACTATTGCGGCGGTAACGCCTACGGCGGGAACGGCAAACATTGGCGACAGCGCGTTTGCGTTAACGGGTAGCACTGCAGTAACTGCTGGCACTGGCTACTCAATTCACTGGCTTGCCAACGCGGAGATTTAAGTATGTACCAGCTAACTTCGTCTCCAAATATTGTGCGTCGGTTGGCTGACGGCGCGTGGGTGCCTGCGGACGCTGCTAACAGTGATTATCGAGAATACCTAGCATGGCTAGCAGAAGGCAACCAACCGCTCCCAGCAGAGGGTAGCGATGCCAATTAACGCCAGAACGCTGGTTGAAGCCAAGTCGGTCGAACAGGTTCAGACGACTCAGTACGTGGCGACGGTCACAGCAGTCATCATTGACAAGATGACTGCTACCAACTATAGCTCGGCTGCGCGTACAATCAGCGTCAATCTGGTGCCTGCAGGGCAACTTGCGGGCGACAGCAACCTGATCGTTAAGGCAAAGACTTTGCAACCTGCTGAAACCTACACGTTCCCAGAGATTGCAGGTCACATCCTGAACACGGGCGACTCTATTTCGACGCTTGGCAGCCTTGCGGCGTCTATGAACTTCCGCGTCAGCGGTCGGGAGATAAGCTAATGGGCTTCTTCAGCAGTTTTTTTAACGCCGTTGAAGACATCGGCGGTGGCCTTCTTGGCGCGGTAAAAGGCGGCGTACAAGTCGCGGGGCAGATCGTTAATCGAGCCGCTGATGCTATCGCTGAGCCGCTAGGCGTCCACCCTGACGCGGTCAAAGCAGCCGCCGCGCTGCTGGGCTACTCCTACATTAACGGCAGTTTTATTAACAGCGCCGGAGAAGCGGTAGCAGACGCCGTGGTTGCAGAAGCGGTTGCCCCTGTCATCAGTTCAAGCGGTGTGGTGGGAGCTGCCGCCCCTGCTGCTGGCGCTGGTCTGAGCGCTGCAGAGATAGCCGCGTTAGGTGCAGAAGGTTTAGCCGTACCCGCCGCCACTGCTACGGCGTTTCCAGTTGCAACTGCGCCGCTAGCGCCAATCGGTAATTTAGGCAACGCGGGGATTGATGCGTCGCTGGGGCAGGCGTATAGCAATCTTGGCGTAGGTGCAAACGCGCTTGCGCCTGGTGCTGGTGCTGCTGGGGCCGCTGGTGCAGGTGCAGGTGCAGGTGCAGGTGCAGGTGCAGGTGCAGGTGCAGGTGCAGGTGCTGGTGCAGGTGCTGGTGCTGGTGCAGGTGCTGGTGCTGGTGCAGGTGCCGCCGCAACAGGCGCGAACATCTCCGGCTATGGCGGTTACGGAGACGTTCTTAACCCAGTCACAGGCGCTGTTATTCCTGGCGCAGGCGCAGCAGCGCTCACTGGCGCAGGCTTAGCGGGTGCAGCCGGCGCAGGAGCGGGCGTTCTCGGCGCAAACGCGCTGGTGCCTTTGGCTCTCGCAGGCACCGGCGTATTAGGTGCGATAACGGCAAGCAACGCCGCCGAGACACAAGCAGACGCGGCTCGCTACGCTGCCGATAAAGCCTATCAGGTATATCAAGAGCAAAAGGCGCTGCAAGAGCCGTTCCGCACGGCGGGCATCAGCGCGCAAAACCAACTGCTGACGCTCTTGGGCTTGCCTGGCGGCACGCAAGGCGCTGAGTTTGGCAGGTACGCTCGTCCGTTCGGCATGCAAGACTTCCAAGCCGACCCCGGCTACGCGTTCCGGCTGTCAGAAGGCATGAAGGCGCTCGAGGCCAGCCGCGCGGCTAGAGGCGGTCTGTTGTCTGGCGCTACTGGCAAAGCGCTGTCGCGCTACGGCCAAGACCTTGCCTCGCAAGAGTACGGCGGCGCTTTCAATCGGTTCCAGACCGAGCGCGCCAATCGACTGCAGCCGTTGGGCAGTCTAATGGGCACGGGGCAAGCTGCAGCTTCAAACCAAGCTACAGCCGCCGGGCAGTACGGCACCAACGTTGGCAATCTAGCGACCAGCGGCGCAGCCGCACAGGCCGCTGGGCAAGTCGGCATGACTAACGCGCTGACAGGTGCGTTGAACACCTACCTAAATTATTCAGCCAATCAAAATATGGTTAACGCGTTACAAGATGCTGCGGTTCGTCGCGCGTCTATGTACGGTCTGTGAGGTCACGCCATGCCGCTTAACCCCAACATCGCGCTGCAAGTCAAAGGGCTGGAAGTCCCGAATCCCCTTGCGCAGATGGCGCAAGTCACGCAGATTCAAAGTGCCATGCAGCAGCAGAAGATTGCTGGCATGCAGATTGAGCAGCTTGAGCAAGACCGGCGTGAGATGCTGGAACTTCAGCAAAAGCTGTCGCAAATGGGCGCTAATCCAGATTTGCGGGTAGTTGCGCAGACGCTGATGCGGTCACCAAAAACGCTGCAGCTCGGCACGCAGATGCTGGAAAAGCTAAAAGAACAAGAAGGCTATGCGGCGTTTTTGAAACGTAATGAGCCAACGGCTGCGGCTGCCCCCGGCGCTGCTGTTGCTCCGGCTATGCCGGGCACTGCGCCTGCCGCTGCGGGAGTGGCTCCCGCTGGAGCAAGAATTAACGCGTTAGCGCCGCAAGGCGCAGAAGCGCCCGAGCCTGTTAACGCCCTGCTAGGCCGAGGACTTCGTTCACCTGACGCCATCCGGCGCGAGATGACAGAACTTGCGCAATTTCCCAACATCCCGCAAGCCAAAGCGCGGATGGAAATTTTGAAAACTGAGTTAGCTGAAGCGGTCAAAGCACCTACCTTGCATAACGTGCCTCGCGTTGGCGCAATTGACACTCGCACTGGTCAGTTAGTGCGGGCGGAAGGCCCGGCTGAGATGCCCGCAGACGTGCGTGTGGCTGAATGGCTTAGAACTGCTACCCCAGAACAAAAACAAGCGTATGAGACGGCGCAAGCAGCTAAGCGTCAACAAATTAACATTGACCAGCGACAAGAAACGGCGCTTGTCACAGCGTTGGGCAAAGAGCAAGCAGAAGCAATTGCTAAAGGACGTGAAGGCGCATCGTCGGCGGCCAGTAACTTGGCTACTATTAACACTGGCCGTCAGTTGTTGAAAGAAGGCGTTTTGACCGGCACCGGCGCAGAGTTCCTTGTAAACCTAAATCAAGCCCTTAAAACAATAGGTATTGATTTTGGGTACGCTGAAGCATCTGCTAATGCACAAGCCTTTACCGCTACTATGGGGGCTAGCGTCGGGCAGCTTATCAAACAGTTTGGTGCGGGTACGGGCTTGTCAAACGCTGACCGCGAGTACGCTGAAAAAATGGCGGGCGGCAAGATTACGTTGGATGAAAAAGCTATCCGACGCATTCTTGACATCAATGAGCGCGCGTCTAGGAACGTCATCCAAGCGCACAACAAATCAGTAGAAAAAGCGGGTAAAGCTGCTGAATGGTTCAAAGTAGAAGAGCCAGCATTTGAGCCAATAGATTTGCCTTCGCTGCCCGCAACGCCGCGCAGCACCGTACCGCGTTTGCGCGGCTCAACCCCTAGTGCCGCGCCCGCTCAGACACCTGCGCCAGCAACCGCCCCCGCTGCAGGCGGGGTTAAATTTCTTGGATTTGAAGAACGATAGCCGTAAGGAATGCCGCTATGCCAGTTGCACGATTTGAGTTGCCTGATGGCCGCATTGCTCGGTTTGAAGTGCCGGAAGGCACGACGCCTGAACAAGCGCAAAAACTAATCGAGGCGCAATTGCCATCTTTGATGGCGGCTTCTGCAGCAACGTCGGAGGCGGCTTCTGCAGCGGAAGCAATGCCAGCAGAGCGACGTACTTACGCCGCGACCGAAGTACCGCTGGCTGCGGCCAAAAATTTGCCTGCTAGCGCAAAGCAATTTGCGACTGGGTTGTATGAAGCGGTTACGCAGCCTGTTCAAACTGCAAAAGCAGTCATGGACGTCGGCGCGGGCGCGCTTCGCGCTGTCATGCCTGAATCAGTCCGCGCGTTTATAGATAGATTTGACGTCAACCCTGCCGCTACTCAGCAAGCTATGGACATGGCAAACGCTGTGGGTGGCATGTACAAAGACCGATACGGGTCATACGAAAACCTAAAGCGTACGCTGGCAGAAGACCCTGTAGGAGCTGCTGCTGATCTATCTACGCTACTGACCGGCGGCGCAGGGGTTGCACGGACCGGAGCGGGTATTAGCCAGCGAGCACTAGGCGCAGGTGCGGGCGTGGCTCAACGCATGCAAGCGCCCGCTGTGGCAAATGCTTTAGCTGCAACAGGCGCAAACGTAGGCGCGCAAGCATCTCAAATTGCAAACGCGTTGACTGCCGCCGCGACGGCTACTAATCCACTGTCAGCGGTCACTGTCCCGGCGCAAGCGGCGCTTGGCGGGGTGCGGCAAGTATTTCCAAGCTCGCTTACAGCAAAACAACAGCAAAATCTACCGCGCGACATGACGCTAGCGGCGGGGCAAGCAGAAGGCTATGTCGTGCCACCTGGTAGCGTCGATCCTGTTTCTGGTCGTTTTGTAATAGCTGAACGAATCGCCGGCAAGACAATGCTTGAACAGATGATGTCGGCTAAGAACCAAGAAACGACCAACAGGCTAGCACGCCGTGCAGTGGGCATGCCAGAAGACGCGCCAATTACGTCAGAGGCGCTTCAAAAAATTCGGACGGATGAGTTTGCTAAAGGGTACGCGCCCATCAAGCAAGTTGGCAATATCGGCGTAGACAACAACTACGTTAACGACTTAGTCAACATAGAGCAAAAGTTTCAAGGTGCAGCAGGGTCATTTCCGGCCGCCGTTCCCGATACAGTATCCAAACTTGTCAATGCGCACTTAGTGCAAAATTTTGACGCCGGTGACGCCGTCCAAGCGGTTCAGCGTTTGAGGAATTCTGCCTCCGCCAGCTTTAGAAAAAATGAGCCGGAAATCGGACACGCGCAACGCGCCATCGCGGATGCGTTAGAAAATCAAATCGAGCGAGGTATCACTGCAAGCGGAGCGCCAAATGCTGCGCAGATGCTTGATAACTTCCGCGCCGCCCGGCAACGTATGGCTATCAGCCACACGATTGAAGATGCAGTACGCGAGGGCTCTGGCAACGTGAACGCCCAGCAGATAGCACGCCAAGTGCAAGCGGGTCGGTATCTGTCCGGCGACCTAAAGACAATCGGTGAATTTGCAAACGTGTTCCCGCGCGTCACGCAAATGCCGCAACAGTTTGGCACTCCTAGTTCGGGTGCTATGTTGGGCACAACTGGCGCAGTTGGAGCGGCGCTCGGTGCGCTAGCTGGCGGCGCGCCAGGTGCGGCTATAGGCTCGCAAGCTGGTGCGGTAGCCCCGTCAATGATTTCAGGTGGGATGCGCCGCTATTTGATGTCGGGAATGGCTCAGCGAGCGGCGCAACCGCGATACGACCCGCTTGCCGAGCGGCTGATAAGTGATATTGCGGCGCGCAATGCGTTGCTTACGCAACAGGCCGGACAAATGGTGCCGGTGGATAACGCCCTTGCGAGGTAATGGATGGCAACCACTAATGACTTGGAGGCTCGCTTGAACACGCACGAGGCCGTCTGCGCAGAGCGCTGGACCGAGACAATCCTACGCATCAAGCGGATTGAGCACATCTTGATCGGCGCTGCTGGCGCGATTATTCTGCTGTTGTTGGGGATTGTTCTGAAGGTTCATTGATGCTAGACCCAATCAGTCTGTTGGCGACTGCGACTGCCGTCTTCAACGGACTGAAGAAGGCGGTAGAGCTAGGGCGAGAGGCCGAAGATGTCTTTGGTCAGCTCGGCAAGTGGGCGTCTGCCGTCTCTGATCTGCAAGAGTGGATGAACATTGAGGCAAACAAGAAGCCGCCACTCTTCAAAAAGCTAGTCTTCACCAAATCCGCCACAGCGGAGGCGTTTGACGCCTACGCCGCCCAGGTCAAGATTAAAGAGATGGAAAAGTCGCTGTACGACTGGTTCCATTACGGGGCGCTACAGCATCTTGGCCGCGAGGGCTACCTTGAGTTCATACAAATGCGGCGGCGCATCAAAGAGCAGCGCGAGAAAATGATTTACGATCAAATGCGCCGGCGTAAGAAGTTCATCAAGAACAGTTCTGACGCCATCTTCATTGCGGTTGTGGTCGCTACGGGTGGGTTGATCCTCTTCCACATCATCAAGTTCATGGTGGATCGGTGGCCGGAATGAACTACCTGATAACTATCGTAATGATCCTAGTAGGCGCGCTCATGGTTTTCTTAGCGGAGATAAGCCGATAATGCTGCCCATCGTTGCCGGTATCGTATCTACCCTCATCCAGAACAACTTGCCCAAGGTCGCGCAAGCGGTCGTGGACAAGGGGCTTGACTACGTCCAAGAAAAGACTGGCGTAGAGCTTAAGCCCGACATGAGCGCCGAGGACATCACACGCCTGCGCGAGCGGGCGATGCAACACGAAGAGTTCATGGTCGAGCAGGCGAACAAGAACACCGCTGACGCCCGCGCGATGCAGATCGCCGCGCTGATCAACGGCAACAACATCAGCAAATCGTTCGTCTATGTGCTGGCGACCTTCTGGTCGATCGTCGCTGCGGGTTACATTTTCTTGATCACGATGGTTAAGATTCCAACTGACAACGTGCGCTTTGCCGACACGGTGCTGGGGTTCATTCTTGCGACCGTGGTTGCAACGATCTTGAACTTCTTCTTTGGCTCGAGCGCCGGGTCCAAGGCTAAACAAGACACCATCGAGAGCAAGAAATGAAAGAGAACTGGGGCGCGGCGTTAGCAGCGGTGTTGCATCACGAGGGCGGTTTTGTAAACCATAAGGATGACCCCGGCGGCATGACTAACCTTGGCTGCACCAAGGCGACGTGGGAGAAGTGGTGCGGTCGGCCTGTGACCGAGGCCGAGATGCGGGCGCTGTCGCCTGCTGACGTCTCGCCGCTGTACAAAGAAAAGTATTGGGACAAAGTGAAAGGCGACGAGCTGCCTGCGGGCGTGGACTACGTTGTCTTTGATACCGCAATCAACAGCGGCCCAGGCCGCGCGGCCAAGCTCTTACAAGAGACGATCGGCACGACACCGGACGGCGCGATCGGCCCGCTGACGTTGCGGGCGATCGCAGCCATGCCGGCAACAGACATCATCAACAGCTTCCAAGACCGTCGTCTGGTTTATCTACAGACACTTCCCACGTGGTCCACGTTTGGTCGCGGTTGGGCGAGGCGCGTCGAAGAAGGTCGGGCTCTGGCGTTACAGATGTCTCAATCAGCTTAGCGATATACCACTGCGCTTTGCGCAAATCCTCGACGCCGTTCTTGTACTTCCAGCGCCACAGGTACTTGATGGCGTTGGCGGTACAGACGGCGTCAAGTCCTTCCAGCCCTGCGGTCGCTGACGCCAGCGCGTCGATGCACTCCACGCCGCCTCGCGTGTAGTGCGGCGGCTGGTTCACCATGTCTACCATTTTGCGTCCCCCAGTTCAGTCGTCATATCCGCGTATGTGCGGGTAGGAGTTGAGCATCGGTCGGTCGTAGGTGGCGCGTCGTGGAGCTGGTGGGTGGGCCGACGTGTCGTCCAGTTCGGGAACGGCCACGCCCCCAGATCGTTTGAGCCGCCAGGCGTAGGGGCGGCGTCCGTTACCGGGCTCTGTAGCCATGATGACTTCGAGCTTGCCTTGGTTCTTGAGTTCATTGAGCACCTTGATGATCGTTGACTTTGACTGTATGAAATAGTCTGCAAGCTGTTGCGCGGTCACGGCGCGTTTGTGGCCGTTCATATACCGCCAGACCTTATCCTTGGTTGTCATGCCTGTTCTCGCTTTGCAAGCCGATCTGATGACGTAGAAGCCGTGCTTCAACAGCCGCTGCGGCGCAGATGTCTCGTGCGCGAGTCATGTCGTTGTCGAGAATGGCCTGCCAAATCTCGTCTACCATGCGCTTCAGGTTCAGGTAACCTTCGCTGTAATCAACCACGTCCCACCTCCGATATGCGTGTTGGTTGTTGGGCGCGCGCCCACTTCTCATGGTACTCCGGCAGCTCTGACGGCGGCACCCAGCCATACCGGCGCCACGTCTTCTGCACGTCAGTCGCGACGCCTACGGCGTAGAGCGCGTCGCGCGTTTCAAGAGATCCAGCCTCTCCCGGGTAGTGCGTAATGCTGCCGCCCGCATGTGCATCCGCTCGATCAAAGACACACGTTTCTTGCCTGCCAGTTCCGCTTCGATCAGTTGCCATAGTTCACTCTCCGTTAGTTGATTAAGTTTCCTCTGCAAATCCCGCCAGCTAAGATTCATGTCTACCCCGCCTTCGAAGCGAGTTCAATTCGCTTCTCCAGTTTTGCAATCTCCGCAAGCACCCGGTTGAGCGCGCGTTGGGCGGCGTTGAACTCCCGCTGCCGTATGCGCGCTTCGGCCCGAGCGGCCTTTAGTTGTTCAGTCCATCGGTTCATTTGAGCGCCTCTAGTGCCATATCAGATACCTCTCGTTTCTCATGTAAAGCCTTCCAGATCGTTTCATCGACCGTGCCCTCGGTCGTGAGCACATAATTCAGCACGTCATGGCGCTGGCCGCCGCGATGCAAGCGCCCGACCGCCTGCTCGTAGAGCTCCAGCGACCACGGGAGCGACATCCACACCATGCGCGACTGCCCTTGCAGGTTGAGCCCATGCCCGGCAGAGGCCGGATGAACCGCCAGCATCTCAATCTGCCCCGCGTTCCACCGCGCGATCGAGTCGTCGTTGGCGAGCGTCTGCAAGCGCGGGAAGCGCGACTGTAGCCCGGCAAGCTCCGCCTTGAACTGATACCAGACGAGCATCGGCGCACGCTGGTTCTCGGCGTGCAAATCCGCGACCGCATCGAGCTTGTGGTCTGACAGCCAGACAGTTTGTCGGTTCGTGTCGTAGACAAACCCAGCAGCGAGCTGCTGCAACTTGCTCGTGACCGCTGCGGCGTTGGCGGCGATGACCTCGGCGTTGGGGTAGATCAGTGCCATCTCGCGCTTCATCTCGCGGTAGGCGTCCATCGGCATGGTCAGCTCGATCGGCACCGTGTGGAGCGGCGGCAGGCGGTCGCGGTACTCGCCAGGCTCCAGTACATACGTCCACGGTTTGATGCGCTGCATGACCGCTTCCAGCGCGTTAGGCAGCGCGACGTAATCACCAAAGTCGCGGTTGACGCAGTGGAAGTATTGCTGCAGAAACGCGCCTTTGCTGCGGCCCAGCATGCGCTGGTCAACGATCTTGCACTGACCGAACACATCTTCCAGACCGTTAGACGTGAAGCTGCCTGTCAGCCCCCACCGGATTTGCATGGGCTCGATGACGGTCGAGAGCGCCTTGAACCGTTTACCGCTGGGGTTCTTGAGCCGCGTCAGCTCGTCGAACACAACCGCATCAAAGTTGAGCGCCTGCTCAGACAGCCATAGCAGGTTGTCGTAGTTGGTGACGACTACTGGCGCGGTGGACGCGAGTGCCCGCGCTCGTTGGGCGGGCGAGCCGACGGCGACGGCGATCTCAAGACCTGGCGCCCAGAGCGCCGCTTCCGCCGGCCAGACCGACTGCGCGACTCGCAGCGGTGCGAGCACGAGAAAACGCTTGGCGTGGCGCTCGTCCAGCATCGCTTTCATGGCCGTGAGCGCAGTCGCTGTCTTGCCTGCACCGACCCACGCGAGGATCATCGCGCGGTCGTTGGCAAACAAGAAGTCAGCGGCCTCGTTTTGGTAAGGTCTAAGGCGCATTTTTCTCTTTCAGCTTTGCTTCTGCCCAGCGTGCGCCGAGAATGAAGTCTCGGTTCCCAAACTCATGGTCTGGAAGCTCGTCGAAGTTCAGCCCTTGCCACGGCTTTTTGAATGCGGAGGCATCCCAAGTCACAAGGTCTGGGCACTTGCAGGTGCTTGCCGTTCCAAGACTCCATCGTTCGCCGCAGGCATTACACTGACCGTAGAACATCGTTCTTCTCCTTTAGTTTTGCTTCAATTAACTTCGCAAATCGCTCATGTCCTGCGCTTGCGCCACCAAACCAAACTTGTGCTGCGATCTGCTCAACTTCCTCCTCCGTCAGCCCGACCCATTGGCGCGGTGCGGTGTAGAGGGCTATTTCCTTCGTTGGGTCGTTTGGTATGGCCCAAAACGATCCGGCCCTACCGGGCTCTCGCCTAGCCCAGTCAATCTCAGTCAGACTTGTCCACGCCACCGGCTCCTGCACAGGTGCTGCGGGTGGGGTGGTGTAGAGGGGTTGTCTTGCTCCATCAGGCAGTCGATATGCGGTTCCACAGTTAGATCGCTCAAGGTAACTCCAGAACTCTGGCTCAACCCAAGCCACCGGCTCCTGCGCCTGCGCCTGCTCGATTGCAGCGCGGAGAGCGGTGATCGCTTCATAGCGCAATTTAGTTTCGCCTCGCTCTAACGCCTCCAAGGCTTGTTTCATTGCGTCAAGGCTCATTTCACCCCCTTGATAAACGTGTCCACATCGTCCATGTCCCACAGCGTCATATAGTTCTGGCCGAGCTTCAGCATGTCGCGCTTAAAAAGCTCTTGCAGCGTGGACATGCGGCCACCCACCTTCTTCACTTCCACAAACCACACCACGCCTTGCGGCAGCACCACCAGCCTGTCTGCCACGCCACGGTTCGAGGGCGAGACGAATTTATACGCCGCGCCGCCCAGCTCCTTTACGCGCTTGACCAGGTATCTCTCTATGTCGCGTTCAAGCAAAGTAAATCTCCCAGCGCACGCGCGCGATGTTTGACGATCCAATATCATTGCGCGGCCTTGACGCGCACGACCAACCGGCACGGGGTGCAAGCGCCGCTTGAGCTTTCCAGCCAGACGCACGCAACGAAGCGCCAGTCTCATCTGCTTGCGTGTACGTCACCAACCGCTTGTACCCCATCGCTTTAGCTGCCCGAGTGACTGCGCCGTACAACT
>Ga0315909_10000802_pt1 | contig 42019 bp, 36 predicted proteins | sample LakEriMetagenome_11_FD_203527 | JGI IMG/M metagenome (GOLD analysis project Ga0315909, IMG submission 203527) | Freshwater fungal communities from buoy surface, Lake Erie, Ohio, United States - Buoy 2 MA125 | ecosystem: Environmental > Aquatic > Freshwater > Lake | place: USA: Lake Erie, Ohio... | reverse complement strand
ATCGCTGGGCCCTGATGGAAGCCAGCACCGACCTGCTCAACCTGCTCGACCATGGTTTTGTGGCCGGTCGCACCGACATGGCTGGCGCGCCCGGAGAGGAGCGCTGGACCTTCCAGGCCGTCAAGATCGGCTCAGGGGAGTTGCGATTCGAATATCGCCGCCCCTGGGAGCCATTGGATATCGCCCCGGCGCAGCGAGCCACCTATCGCGTAGAGGTCCGCTGAGCCAGACGGCAGGCCCTCTTGAGCCAGGCCGCGGTCATCATCACAGGCACGCCCTGACGTCAGCCGATTCGCACGCCACTGTGCCTCACGCCGCAAGAAAAACGCCGCCCCTGGGGGCGGCGTTCTGTCCTGCAGTGGATGGGCCCCATGCCATCCCGGCACAGGCCCACCGCGTGAAACTCAGCGTCCGTAAACCTTGCCGAAACGGACCCAGTTCTTGCCATCCCAGCGCTGCAACTGCTGGCGCTCGATGGGGAAGAAATCGTCCGGCCCGGTCTTCACATTCACGCCAGGCAGCAGCATGGGTGAAGTGTGATCGAGGTTGGCAGCCTGACGCATGATGTTCTCGCGGGTCAGGTTGTCGCCGCACTTCTTGAGGACTTCGACCAGCGTCTGCGACACCGTGTAGGCGAAAACGTTGTTGGCATCCTTCAGGTCGCCGCCCGGGTAATACTTCTGCATCCAGGCAAGCCAGTCCTTGTACTCGGCGGAAGCCTGCCAGGCGGAGTCAGTCGGGTCCTTCAGGTAATACGCTGTGATCACACCGACGGCGTTTTCAGGGCCTGCCGGAATGATGGTCGCGCCAACCGATGCGGACACGCCGTTCAGATAGTGAGTCGGCTTCCAGCCGATGTCGGCTGCCTTCTTGATCGCCTGGGCAGCAAACTTCGGGATGGTGATGTTGAAGAACGTATCGGCACCGGAGGCCTTGAGGTCGACCATCTGGCTGTCGATCGTGGCATCGGTCGCTTCGTAGCTGACCTTCTTCACGATCATGGTCTTGGCTTTGTCGCCCAGACCGTCTTCAAACCCTTTGAGGTAGTCACGACCGTAGTCATCGTTCTGATAGATGATCCCGATCTTGGCGTTGGGCTTGGTGTCGAGGATGTGCTGAGCGTAGATGAACGCCTCGGACTGATAGCTCGGCTGCCAGCCGATCGTCCAGGGGTAGGCCTTGGGATCGCCCCACTTGGTTGCGCCGGTGGCGTTGAACAGTTGCGGCACCTTCTGCTGGTTCATGTACTTGTGGATGGCCGAGTTGGTCGGCGTGCCCAGCACATTGAAGATGAACAGGACTTCGTCCTGTTCGACCAGCTTGCGGGCCATTTCAACCGTACGCGAGGGGTTGTAGCCGTCGTCGTACGAGATGAAGTTCAGCTTGCGGCCGTTGATGCCGCCTTCCGCGTTGACCTTGTCGAAGTAGGCCTTGATGCCTTTTCCGATGGTGCCGTAAGACGACGCCGGCCCGGAATAGGGGCTGATGCCCCCGATCTTGATTTCCTTGTCGTCAGCGCCCGGCCCGTAGCGCTTTTGCGCCACGGCGATTCCGGGAACAACAGCAGCGCCCAGGCCGGCCAGGCCGGTTTTCAGAATATCGCGTCTCATGATGAATCTCCCCGAAACAGAAACAGGGTGGAAAAAGGCCTGCCAAATAGTGGCAGGCCCAGGTTTACCTGTGAGCGCTTCGCCAAACGCTCACAGATCAGACTTGAACGAACACCGTTTTCAGGACGGTTCAGCGACCGAAGGTCTTGCCCTGCAGGACCCAGGTCTTGCCATCCCAGCGTGCCAACTGTCCACGCTCGATCGGATAAAAATCATCCGGAGTTGTCTTGACGTTCACACCCGGCAAAAGCATGGGCAGGTTCATCTCGATATTAGCGGCCTGCCGCATCACGTTCTCGCGGGTCAGGTTGTCTCCAGCCTGCTTGAGCACCTGCACCACGCCTTGCGCCATGGTGTAGCCGAACACATAGTTCAGGTCCTTGAGGTCTGAGCCCGGCATGAATTTCTGCATGAAGGTCAGCCACTCTTTGAACTCGGGCGTGTTCGCCCACTGGCTATCGGTCGGATCCTTCAGATAGAACACCGACAGAATCCCCACGCCGTTCTCGGCGCCTGCAGGCACCATGACGGCACCCACCGAGTTCGAGACGTTGTTGAGGTAGTGCTGGGGCTTCCAGCCGATTTCAGCGGCTTTCTTGATGGCCTGGGCAGCAAACTTCGGCGTGGTGATGTTGAAGAACACATCGGCGCCCGAGGCTTTCAGCTCAACCATCTGGCTGTCGATCGTGGGGTCGGTGACCTCATAGGTCAGCTGCTTCACGATCATGGTCTTGGCTTTATCGCCCAGTCCGTCCAGGAACCCCTTGAGGTAATCCTTGCCGTAATCGTCATTCTGATAAAGGATGCCGATCTTCGCGTTGGGCTTAGTCTCGAGCAGGTGTTGCGCGTAGATCTTGGACTCGCCCTGGTAATTGGGCTGCCATCCCATGGTCCAGGGGAAGTTCTTCGGGTCGCCCCACTTGGTGGCGCCCGTTGCCACGAACAGCTGCGGCATCTTCTTCTGGTTCATGTACTTGTGGATGGCCGAGTTGGGCGGAGTGCCCAGCACGCCCACCGTGGCGAGCACTTCCTCTTCCTCGACCAGCTTGCGGATCTGCTCCACCGTTCGCGCCGGGTTGTAGCCATCGTCGAGTGAGATGAACTTGATCTGGCGCCCGTTAATTCCACCCTCGGCATTGATCTTCTTGAAGTACGCATCCATCGACTTGCCGATGGCACCGTAGGCCGAAGCCGGGCCGGAATAGGGATTGACGTTACCGAGTTTGATCTCTTTGTCGTTGGCGCCCGAGTCATATCTCTTCTGCGCCAGCGCACCGCCGGATACGAGCGCTGCGCTCAGACCAGCCAGAACAACTGCCAGGAACTTGCGTTTCACGATTGCCTATCTCCAACGGGTTGAGAAACCACCTGCGCCGCGGACGCGGATGCAGGTGCTGCGGCTGACTTGCGAGTCAGCCAGTGCCAGATCTTGCTGATGAGACCGGCGGCGCCCGTAGGCATGAGGTACATCAGCAGGATCAGGAAAAGTCCATATATGGCCCAGGGCGCCGATTTCGAGATCTCATCGGCGATATTCGGCACATATTGGATAAAGATGGCGCCCGCAATGGCGCCTGGGATGGACGCCAGCCCGCCCACCACCACACCCACGAGGAAGGTGATCGACAGGAAGGACGTGAAGCTGTCAGGCGACACGAACGCCACCGCCGAAGCCGACAGCGCGCCAGCCACCCCTGTGAAGGCCGCGGAAATGCCGAAGGTGATCGACTTGAACACCGGCAGGTTGATGCCCATGGCCGAGGCTGCGATCGGATGGTCGCGAATCGCCACCAGCGCACGGCCAACCCGGCCGCGCAACAGCCGCCAGGCGATCAGGAACATGATCAGGCTGATAAAGAGCAGATAGAAATACAGCCATCGGTCTGCCGACAGGGGCTGGCCCATGAAGCTGAATTCAAAGGGCGGTTCCGGCTTGGACAATACGATGCCCTGCACGCCCCCCGTCCATTGCTCGATGCCCTTGAACTTGAGCATCTGCGGGACGGCGAGGGCCAGCGCAAAGGTGGCCAGCGCAAGGTAGTGCCCGCCCAATCGCAGCGCTGGGAAGCCCATCAGGAAGCCGAACACGAAGCAGACCAGCGCTGCAAAGGGCAGCGTTCCCCAGTAGGGAATGCCGGCACGGTCCATGAGAATGGCCGCCGTGTAAGCGCCAATGGCATAGAACGCGCCATGGCCCAGCGAGATCTGACCGTTAAAGCCAGTCAGGATGTTCAGGCCCAGGATGGCGATGGCATAGATCATCACCATGTTGAACTGGAACACACGGAAGTTCTTGACGGTGAAGGGCAGCACGCACAGCACTGCCAGCAGCACGAGGCCGCCGATCAACACCCACTTGCGGTCGATATTGCCGTTCATACGCGGGTCACCACGGCTTTGCCGAACAGACCGTCCGGCTTAAGGGTCAGGGTACCGACGATCAGCAACAAGGCCACCGTCAGCTTGAGTTCAGTTCCGATGACATAGGCGCCCAGCAGATTCTCGAGCACGCCCACGATAAAGCCGCCGATGACCGCCCCCCAGGGGTTGTCGATGCCGCCCAGAAGCGCGGCAGCAAACCCGTAGAGCAGGATGCCGCCCATCATGTTCGGATCCAGGAACACGATCGGCGCCACCATCATGCCGGCGATGGCCCCGATGGCTGCAGCCAGGCCCCAACCGATGCCGAGCATCCAGGACACCCGAACGCCAACCAGGCGTGCAGACTCGGGGTTTTGTGCCGCTGCCCGCATGGCCAGACCCAGTGGTGTGAACTGGAAGAAGGCATAGAGCGCTGCCAGCACAGCCAGCATGACGAGGATCGAGCCGATCTCGTGTGCCGAGAAGTACTTGGTCTCGAAGAACGCGCCCTTGGGGAAGGGACTGGGGAAGGACTTGATGGTGTGGTCGAAGAACCAGCCCGCCAGCGCGTTGAAAATCACCAGCAGACCCACGAACACAATCACGTTCGTCAGCACCGGCGCCTTTTCCACGGGCTTGAGGATCGTGCGCTGAATCACCAGACCCAACGCGAAGGAAATCGCCACCGTTGCAAAAAAGGCCGCCCAGTAAGGCCAACCTGAGTTGATCAGCGCCCAGGCAATGAAGGTGCTGAAGGTGGCCATCTCGCCCTGGGCGAAGTTGATGTGGTGCGTGGCCCGGTGAATCATCACCAGGGCAAGGCCTACCGAGGCGTAGATCCCGCCGTTGGCCAGGCCGGCAAAAATTTGGTGCAGTAAGGCTTCCATCGTCTTTCGCTCAGTAGCCGAGGTAAATGCGGCGGATGGTTTCGTCGTTCTTGATGGTCTCGCTCGGCCCGGAGATAACGATCCGGCCGGTTTCGAGCAGGTACGCGTGGTGAGCGAGATTGAGCGCCAGGGTGGCGTTCTGCTCGACCAGCAACATGCTGACCTTCTCTTCTTCGTTGATCTTGCGCAGCATGCGGAAGATCTCAGCCACGATCAGCGGGGCCAGGCCGAAGGACGGCTCATCCAGCAACAACATGCGCGGGCGCAGCATGAGCGCACGACTGATGGCCAGCATTTGCTGCTCGCCGCCCGAAAGCGTGCCAGCCTGCTGGTTGCGGCGCTCCTTCAGACGCGGGAAGCGGGCGTATGCTTTTTCCAGGTCGACCGCAACTTCTGCCTTGTCGCGACGCACGAAAGCGCCGAGGCGCAAGTTCTCTTCGACCGTCAGCGCAGTGAAGGTGCCGCGGCCATCGGGCACTTGCGCCACGCCCAGACGCACGACGGATTCGGTGGACTTACCCACCACCTGCTGACCGTCAAACAGAATGCTTCCGGAGGTCTTGACCGCCTGGCACACGGCGCGAAGCGTCGTGGTCTTTCCAGCGCCGTTAGCCCCAAGAATGGCTGTGATTTGACCTGCCGACAGCGAAAAATCGAGATCGAACAGGACCTGGGTCGGACCGTACGATGCGGTCAGCCCCTTGACTTCCAACAGTTCAGGCATCAGCCGGTGCTCCCAGGTACGCGGCAATCACTTCAGGGTGCTTCTGAATTTCAGAGGGGGTGCCTTCAGCAATCTTCTTGCCGAAATTGATCACCACCACTTTCTGCGAGACGGCCATCACGAGGCTCATGTGGTGCTCCACCAGCAGCACCGTGATGCCCAGGCGGTCGCGCACATCGTTGATCTGCTCTTCGAGCCCGGCCATCTCGTCATGGTTCAGACCCGCAGCCGGCTCGTCGAGCAGCAGCAGCCTGGGCTCCGAGGCCAGTGCACGCGCCATTTCCACGCGCTTCTGGATACCGAAGGGCAGGTCGCCCACCAGCCGCTGCGAGTAGGGCCCGAGCTTCATGTAGTCGATAATCTCGGCCGCACGCTTACGCATCCGGGTTTCTTCAGCTGCCACCGAACCCAATCCGAGGATGCTGGCAGTGAAGCCCGACGACGACTGGGCATGCGCTCCGATCATGACGTTGCGCTCGACCGACATGGTCTTGAACATCGCCAGGTTCTGGAAGGTGCGGCCCATGCCGAGCTTCGAGATGTCATGGGCCGACATGGGTGTGATCGACTTGCCGTCGAACAGGATGTCGCCCTCCTGGTACTGGTACAGGCGGCTCAGGCAATTGAACAAGGTGGTCTTGCCGGCACCATTGGGACCGATCAGACCGCATACGCCGCCCTGGGGCACATCAAAGGTGACCCCATCGAGGGCCACGATGCCCCCGAACCGAACTGTCACGCCCCGCACGCTGAGCAGGGCTGTTGCGCCGTCTGTCATCCGTCTCCGTCCACGTCATGATGCTGTCGCATTGAGGCCGGTTGGCCTCAGCGACTGCGAAGGTGAGCTTATAAACTGGATCGCCGAGAAAAGGCAAACCAATCCGGTGATCGTCTCGGGTCTATGTGCGACGCACCATGGACAAAAAATATTTCCCGTCCAACCTGGACCCTGGACAAGACTCTAGAACGCTCAGTGATTGTCTCGCGGCAGGCCTTGTGTCGCGGCGATGCGTTGAAACCTGATCGCGAAATCCAGGCAGGCTCCGGTTGAGAGTTGCCCGATGTGTTCGCGCTGCAAGGCTTGCCAGGGGGTCTGGCTGGGTACTACGTCCGCTGTCCAGGCTGCGCGACGGGTAGACAACTCTTCGCTGGAGATCAGCATGTTGGCCGTGCGTCGGCCCAGATCGATGCGCACGCGGTCACCCGTGCGCAAGAGCGCCAATCCCCCGCCCACGGCCGATTCGGGTGAGGCATTGAGAATCGAGGGGCTCGCAGAGGTCCCCGACTGTCGGCCATCACCGATGCAAGGCAACATCGTGATGCCCTGTTTGACCAGCTCATCGGGCGGCAGCATGTTCACCACTTCAGCCGCACCCGGGTAGCCGATCGGTCCGGTGCCGCGAATGAACAGCATGCAGTCGGCATCGATGGCCAGGCTCGGATCATTGATGCGTGCGTGATAGTCCTCCGGCCCTTCGAAAACAATCGCTCGCCCCTCGAACGCGTTCAGGTCGGCCGGGTTTTCCAGATACCGGCGCCGGAATTCCGGCGAGATCACTGAGGTCTTCATGACCGCAGCGTCGAACAGGTTGCCACTGAGCACCGCAAACCCCGCCTCGGGCTGCAGGGGCGCTTCCCAGTTGCGAATGACACGCCGATCCGTGGCCTGCGTGCTGGCACAGGTCTCGCCCATGGTGCGTCCTGAGACCGTGAGCACATCGGCATGCAGCTTGCCGGCCTTCAGCAGCTCGTGCATCACGGCCGGCACGCCACCGGCCCGGTAAAACTCCTCGCCCAGGAATTCGCCGGCAGGCATCAGATTCACAAGCAGCGGGATGGTGTAGCCGATGCGATCCCAGTCGCGAATATCGAGCTCCACGCCCATGTGTCGCGCAATCGCGGTGACATGCGGCGGGCAGTTGGTGGACGCACCCAGCGCACTGGATGCGACGATTGCATTCTCAAACGCCTGGCGTGTCAGGACCTTCGAGGGCCGCAGGTCTTCATGCACCATCTCCACGATCCGGCGCCCCGTGCGGTAGGCCATCTGTCGCCGATCGCGGTGCGGTGCAGGAATGGCGGCACAACCGGGCAGCGACATGCCCAGCGCTTCGGCGAGGCTGTTCATCGAGAGCGCCGTGCCCATGGTGTTGCAATGGCCTGCAGAAGGCGCGCCACTGGCGACCATCTCGAGAAACTGGTCATTATCGATGCGGCCGGCGGCGAGCTCCTGACGCGCAAACCAGACGATGGTGCCCGAGCCGGACAGACCTCCGCCGTGATAGCCGTTGAGCATTGGGCCGCCCGACAGCACGATGGCCGGGATGTCCACGGTGGCTGCGCCCATGATTTGCGCGGGCGTGGTCTTGTCACACCCTGTGGTCAGCACTACGCCGTCCAGCGGATAGCCATAGAGCACCTCCACCAGCGACAGATACGCAAGATTGCGATCCAGTGCTGCGGTCGGGCGTTTGCCGGTTTCCTGAATGGGATGCACTGGAAATTCCAGTGGAATGCCTCCTGCATCACGGATGCCGTCACGCACACGCTCGGCGAGTTCGATGTGGTGGCGGTTGCAGGGCGACAGGTCGCTGCCGGTCTGTGCAATGCCGATGATCGGCTTGCCACTGAGCTTGAGCTCCTCGAGCGTCAGCCCGAAATTCATGTAGCGCTCGAGATAGAGCGCCGTCATGCCCATGTTGTCGGGGTTGTTGAACCACGCCCGCGATCGCAGGGCGGGCGGCACACGTCCGGATGCAGCCATGGGTCGAGTCTCCTGTAGGTATGACGGTTGAGTGTAGCAACCTGTGCACGCCTGAGCAGCGCACCCGTTCCCGCCTCTTGCCAGCCTCTTGCAAGCCTCCGGTCAGTCGGAGAGTCTTGGGGCGTCGCCGCCGGCCGCCTCGGGCGTGCCGTTCATCCGGACCTTGGCCGCAGCATGCGCCACGCGGTCCGGTCCGGCGGCACACTGACAGGATGACCCCTCCATCTGTCCGGCTTTTGCGATGAGCGCCCTGGCCCCCACAGCGGCAAACGGCCCTGTGCTGTCCGGGCTCGCGCGAGCCATGGTCCAGCAGCAGCTCTTGCGGCTCGATCAGGCATTGGCCATTCAGAAGAAGGCCGATGCAGCCAAGCTGAAGTTCATCGACGAGATGGTCGTCGCCGGCGACTTCCCGGCAGTGAAGCTGGCGCGGTTTGCATCCGAGACCTTTGGCCTGCCATTGATGGACCTGTCGTCGCTCGACCCGGCTGCCCTGCCCACCGGTCTGATCGACGACAAACTGATGAGCGACAGCCGCATCGTGCCGGTCGCGAAGCGCGGCAACCGGCTTAGTGTGCTGCTGTCCGATCCGACCGATCTGCAAGCGATTGATCGGGTGAAATTCCAGGCGCAGGCGGCCGTCGACCCGATTGTGGTCGAGCACGACAAGCTGATGCGCCTGATTGAAAGGCTGGGCCAGACGGCAGGTCAGCAGCTCGCGCAACTGGCCGATGAATCGTTCGATGTTGAGTTTGCAGCGGAAGAAAGCACCACCGCCATCGACGACAGCGCCGAGGTCGACGATGCGCCGATCGTGCGGTATCTGCAGAAGGTGCTGATGGACGCGATCCACCTGGGCGCATCCGACATCCACTTTGAGCCGTATGAAAAGTATTACCGCATCCGCTTTCGGGTGGACGGTGAACTGCGCGAAATCAGCCAGCCGCCCCTGGCGATCAAGGACAAGCTCGCCTCGCGGATCAAAGTGATTTCGCGTCTGGATATTTCCGAGAAGCGTGTGCCGCAGGACGGGCGCATGAAGCTCGTGGTGTCGGCTCAGCGCACCATCGATTTCCGGGTGTCGACCCTGCCCACGCTGTTCGGCGAAAAGATCGTGATGCGGATTCTTGATCCGTCATCCGCACGCCTGGGCATTGATGCACTGGGTTATGACCCAGACCAAAAAGCCCTGCTCCTTGAGGCCGTTCAACGCCCCTACGGCATGGTGCTGGTCACGGGCCCGACCGGCTCGGGCAAGACCGTCTCGCTCTATACCTGCCTGAACATTCTGAACAAGCCGGGTGTCAACATCTCGACGGCGGAAGACCCGGCTGAAATCAATTTGCCTGGCGTGAATCAGGTCAACGTCAATGAGAAAGCCGGCCTGACCTTCGCAGCGGCCCTGCGCTCATTCCTGCGCCAGGATCCGGACGTGATCATGGTCGGTGAGATCCGCGACGTGGAAACCGCCGACATTGCGATCAAGGCCGCACAGACCGGCCACATGGTGCTCTCGACGCTGCACACCAACGACGCGCCCACGACCCTCACGCGCATGATGAACATGGGCATCCCCACGTTCAACATTGCCTCTTCGGTCATTCTCATCACAGCACAGCGCCTGGCGCGTCGCCTGTGTGCCTGCAAGCAGCCGGCCGACGTGGACGAAGAGGCGCTGCTGGCGGCAGGCTTCAAAGAAACCGATCTGGACGGCTCATGGGTGCCTTACAAACCCGTGGGTTGCGATCGTTGTACCAATGGCTACAAGGGTCGGGTCGGCATCTACCAGGTCATGCCGATCAGCGAGGAGATTCAGCGAATCATCCTGGCAGGCGGAAACGCCATGGAAATTGCGGCACAGGCCAAACGCGAAGGCGTGGCTGACCTGCGCGAATCAGGACTGCGCAAGGTCCGCGCCGGGCTGACCTCGATTGAGGAAGTCTTGGGCGTCACCAACGACTGACACGGAAGATCATCATGGCCAGCAAGCCCCTTGCAGCACCCATTCGCAACGTCAAGGAATACACCTTCCAGTGGGAAGGCCGCGATCGTGCCGGCAAGACGGTGCGTGGCGAAATGCGTGCTGCCAGCCCCACAGTTGTGGGGTCGGTCCTGCGCCGCCAGGGCATCAGCGTCGCCAAGGTGCGCAAGCAGTCATACCGGCGCGGTCGCAAGGTCAGCGAAAAGGACATCACGCTGTTCACGCGCCAGCTGGCCACCATGATGAAGGCGGGCGTGCCGCTGCTGCAGGCTTTTGACATCGTGGCCAAGGGTACCGACAACCAGTCGGTGGCCAAGCTCTTCACCGACATCAAGAACGACGTCGAAACCGGCACGTCGCTGTCGCAAGCCTTTCGCAAGTACCCGCTGCAATTCGACGGGCTGTTCTGCAATCTGGTGGCGGCTGGCGAACAGGCCGGCATTCTGGACGATCTGCTCGATCGTCTGGCCAGCTACAAAGAGAAAATGCAGGCCATCAAGGGCAAGATCAAATCGGCCCTGTTCTACCCGATCGCGGTGGTTGCCGTGGCAGTCATCGTGGTGACCGTGATCATGCTGTTCGTCATCCCGGCCTTCAAGGGCGTGTTCTCGAGTTTCGGTGCCGACTTGCCCGCACCCACGTTGATCGTGATCGCGATGTCGGACTTCTTCGTGGATCAGTGGTACGTGATCTTCGGGACGGCCGGGGGCGCCATTTACGCGATGCTGCAGGCCTGGAAGCGATCCCCCGCAGTACAGGTCTTCATGGACAGGCTGCTGCTGAAACTGCCGATCTTCGGTGATGTCTTTCGCAAGGCCACCATCGCCCGATGGCTGCGCACCTTGTCCACCATGTTTGCAGCCGGCGTGCCACTGGTGGAAGCCCTGGATTCGGTCGGGGGGGCCTCGGGCAACATCGTGTACCTGCAGGCGACGCGCAAAATTCAGTCTGAAGTGTCCACCGGCACCAGCCTCACCACGTCGATGGGCAACGTGAAGGTCTTCCCGAACATGGTGCTGCAGATGGCTTCGATCGGTGAAGAGTCGGGCTCTCTGGATGCCATGCTCTCAAAGGCTGCGGACATTTTCGAGCGCGAGGTGGATGATGCGGTCGAGAGCCTGTCGTCACTGCTTGAGCCGATGATCATGGTGTTCCTGGGCACCATCATTGGTGGTCTGGTGGTTGCCATGTATCTGCCGATCTTCAAACTGGGGCAAGTGGTCTGATCGTCCAGGCCTGCACGCCCGGCGCATAGGGCGGACAGGGCAGACAACCCGACTGCGCCGAATCCCTGACTCAGCGTGAGGCGCTGCCGCTGCGCTGCGCGAAGTGCGCGAGCCTGGGATCGTTCGGCGACAGCGTGCGCAACACGGCCACCCATTCCTGAACCTTGTTCATGCGACCTGCCTGCGCATTGAAAACGGCCAGCGCATAGGCCAAAGACGGATCGTTCGGATCGAGTTGCTGCGCGCGCAGCAGCGCCGATTCAGCTTCGTCACGCTCACCCAGTTGCTGCAAGGCGAGCCCCAGGTTGTAGTGCACACGCGCCCGTTGCGGCAGCAGACGCGCCGCCTTGCGCAGCGCCTGCGCCGCCTCGGGCAGACGGCGATCTTCGGCCAGCACGAGTCCCAGCGCATACTGCAACTCGCCCAGATCGGGCAGACGGGTCAGGCCGTCCTTGAGCACACGCTCGGCATCGGCGCGTCGACCCGTTGCGACGTAGAGCTGCGCAAGATTGGCGCGAGCCGGCGTGAAGTCGGGGTCGATGCGCAGGGCGGCCAGGTAATGCTGCTCGGCTGACCCGGCTCGCCCCAGGTTCTGATCGAGCACGGCCAGATTCAGGCGCGCTCCAGGCATATCGAGCGACACGCTTTGAACGGCCACATATTCGGCCAGCGCAGCCTCGAATGCCGGACGTGCGGCGGGATCCAGTCGCCCGGGAGGCAGCGCAGACAGGCTGCGGGCGGCCGCAATGCGCACTGCGCGAATCGGATCACGCAGCAGTGGCACCCCTGCGTTCAGAAGGGCGGGCGGTGGCAGGCCTTCCAGGCTGGCGGCCGCGGCGACCCGAATTTCAGGGTCTGGGTCTCGGGTGGCCTCGATACGAACCGTGTCACCGGCTCGCGGTTCTGTGCGCAGTAAATCGAGTGCCGTCGCACGCACGATGCCGGCCTGCGTGGCATCGGCCGCCAGCGCGGCCAGGGCCTGTCCTGAATCAGGGCGACCGGCGCGCGCAGCGGCAAGAATGTTGCCAAAATGCGGCTCCTGGCGGCGGTTGGGGCCGTACCACTGGGCAATGCGTTCGGCTGCCCACTGCTGGGTTTGTTGAGTGTGGCAACTGGTGCAGGCGTCGGGTGTGCCGAGCTTGGCCGACACATCGGGGCGAGGGACCCGCAGGCTGTGATCAGGCCGATCCTGAATGCGCATATACGTCTTGGCGGGCATATGGCAGGCCACGCACTGCGCGCCGGCGGAGCCGACGGCATGACGGTGATGCGCGGTGGCATCGAAGCTGCCCGCCGCACTGGGAAAACGCGCATCACCTTGCGGGGCATGGCATTGCGTGCACACCGCATTGCCGCTGGCCTTGAGCTTGCCCGAGTGAGGGTTGTGGCAATCGGTACAGCCCACGCCCATGCGATACATCCGGCTCTGGCGAAACGATCCGTCGACGAACACTTCATCCAGCTGCTGGCCGTCCGGGTGATACAGGCCTGCGGTCAGCAGACTGGGCAGGTAATGGTCGAGTCTTGGTTGCCCGGGTACGGGTGTGGCGGTGAGCTCGGTGCGCCGCGAATGACAGGCCGCGCAGACATCCACTTGCCCTTTGGCGCCGGCACGCTTGAAATCGACGGTCAGCCCGGTCGGCTGACCCGGCGGCAAGGCCGGCGTCGCCGCGCCCTGGGCACGGGCCTGCGCCCAGTTCACATGCCGCTCGCCGGGCCCATGGCACGACTGGCACGACACGTTCGGTTCGGACCAGGTGGACGCAAACGTGTCGGTGCGCGCGTCGTAGCGCTTCTCGAAGCCCGTCGTATGGCAGGACAGGCACATGGTGTTGGCGGTCTGATAGCGACCGGTCCAGTGCAGGACATCGCCAGGGGGCGCTTTTTCATTGGGCAAGAGATGAAACCAGCGCGCGCGGGGCACATCCCATGCCACCTGCAGCGGTTGCAGGCGTCCGCCCGGCATTGGAATCAGGTACTGCTGCAGCGGCGCCACGCCAAAGGTGTAGGCGGCCTTGAAGTCTGCCTCGCGACCGTCAGGCCCCTGCGTGCGCACCGTGTAATGGCCGTCTTGCATCCCGAACTTCGCGCTGCCGTTGCGGTCTTTGAAGCTCGTGTTGCGAAAATCGGCCAGGACGGATGATGGATCTGCGGCGGCCATGGCCTTGGCATGGTGCGAAGGTTGCCACTGGCCTGCCTGATCGGCATGACAGCCCAGGCAGGTGGTATTGGGTACATACGCCGGTACTGTTGTCACTGCGGTGGCCACTGCGGTGCCCGCAGCAGTCGGCTCAGTGAAGGCCGGCTGCTGCAGCGCGCCGGGTGCTGCAGGTGTTGGCGAAGCGGGCAAGGCGCTACCTGAGGCGCCAACCCGCAGCGTCGCCAGCCACAGGAGCACCGCCACCGTGACCAAGGCCAGGCACGCCAGCAGCAGGACGCGGGGGGATTTCCAGAATACCGGGGTGGGTCCGCCTGCAGCCGGGGGGCTGGAAGCTGGTGAGGCGGACACATCAGGCGCCGCAGGCGCTGCACGAGGGGATGGACGTCGGCTTTGTTTTCTTGACACGATAACAACCGGTGATCGGCAAGGCTCAACGCCCATGAAGCCGGCGATGCGGGCCGCGCCGCATTCTGGCATGCCAGGCTGCCCAAACCGGGCAGGGGGCCCGGCACCGCAGGTTGGCGGGCACGGTATTTGCCCCGACGGGCAAATACCGTGCCCCGCAGGGACGAGGTCTCGCCGCCCGCTTTTCGCTACGATCCGCGGTTGCGATTCACATTACAACGCAGTTTCAATGGAGCTTTACATGAGATCAAGGTTGAGGGCATTCGCCGCCACGATGGTTGCGCTCGTCGCGGCCACCGTGCTGGGCGCATTCAGCACCGGGGCCGCGGCGCAAACGGGCGGGGCTCGCAAGCCAAACATCCTGGTGATCTGGGGTGACGACATCGGTCAGTTCAACGTCAGCGCCTACAACATGGGCATGATGGGCTACAAGACCCCGAACATCGACAGCATCGCCAAGGAAGGCGCACTGTTCACCGATTGGTACGGTCAGCAGAGCTGTACCGCCGGCCGCGCTGCCTTTGTGACCGGTCAGTCCCCCATCCGCACCGGTCTGACCAAGGTCGGCCTGCCGGGTACACCCGAAGGCATGAAAAAAGAAGACCCCACTGTGGCCACGCTGCTGCGTGCGCAGGGCTATATGACCGGTCAGTTCGGCAAGAACCACCTCGGTGACCGTGACGACATGCTGCCCACGGCCCATGGCTTCGACGAATTCTTCGGCAATCTGTATCACCTGAACGCCGAGGAAGAGCCGGAGAGTCCCGACTACCCCAAGGACCCGGCCTTCAGGAAGAAGTTCGGTCCCCGTGGTGTCATCCACAGCTTCGCCGATGGTCGGATCACCGACACTGGCCCGCTGACCAAGAAGCGCATGGAAACCATTGACGAAGAAGTCAATGCCAAGGCGATCGACTTCATGGAGCGTGCCGCGCGCGCCAACAAGCCGTTCTTCATGTGGTGGAACTCCACCCGCATGCACATCTTTACCCACCTGAAGGCGGAGTCCGCTGGCAAGACCGGCTTGGGCATCTATGCCGACGGCATGGTCGAGCATGACGGTCACGTCGGTCAGATCCTGGCCAAGCTCAAGGCGCTGGGCCTGGATGACAACACCATCGTGATGTACTCGTCCGACAACGGTGCCGAGACCTTCACCTGGCCTGACGGCGGCACCACCATGTTCAAGGGTGAGAAGAACACCCAGTGGGAAGGTGGCTATCGTGTGCCGACCCTGATCAAGTGGCCCGGTGTCATCAAGCCCGGCACCATCATCAACGACATTGCTGCACATGAAGACATGCTGCCGACCCTGCTGGCTGCGGCTGGCAACGGTACCGTCGTGGCGGACCTGAAGAAGGGCCGCAAGATCGGCAACATGAACTACAAGGTGCACCTGGACGGCTATGACCTTGGTCCGGCACTGCGTGGCGACACGAAAACCTGGCCGCGTCGTGAGTTCATTTACTGGACCGACGACGGCAGTGTGGCCGCCCTGCGCTACGACAACTGGAAGGTGACCTTCCTGAAGCAGGAGGCCGAAGGCCTCAAGGTCTGGCAGCAGCCATTCACCCAACTGCGTGCACCCACCATCACCAATCTGCGCATGGACCCGTTCGAGAGGGCTGAATCCGAGCACGCCATTGGTTACCAGCGCTGGTACCTCGAGCGCATGTACGCGATTGCACCGGCCGGCGCCTATGTGGGCCAGTGGCTGCAAAGCTTCAAGGAATTCCCTCCGCGCCAGAAACCCGGCAGCTTCAATCTTGACCGGGTGATGGAAGCGGTGACCAGGACCAATCAGTAAGCGAGCAGGCTTGCGTGGGTGCCGTGGTGGTCACGCACCCGGCCCCACCTGAAGCTCACAGCCCGAAGGCTGCATTCGAGATGCGAATGCAGCCTTTTTATTTTCACCCATGAAGCGCGCCTGTGCCGTGGGCTACCATCCGATGCCGTATGCGTTCGGACGGCTACCGGGCTCTTTGATTTGAAACGTCTCGTCATCCTGCTGCTGTGCGCGACCGCGGTGTTTCTGACCGGGCCTGTGCATGCCGAATCGCGCGGTACCGAACCCTGGCGTGTCGTCATCCTGATGGGCAGCGACCCCGCCCTGCCGGCGATGCAGCAGCACGATCAGGCACTGCGCGCAGCGCTGCAGGCGGCATCGCCACGGGGCGTCGCGTTTTTCACCGACACGATCGATGCCTACCGCTTCGACTATCGAACGTTCGGGCCCGAGTTCCTGGCGCTGCAACGCAAGAAATATGCGCGGCAGCCGGTCGATCTGGTCATCGGTGTAGGCGATCTCACCATCGACCCCATCATGGACCTGCGTGCAGCCCTGTGGCCGGAGACACCGGTTGTCTTTGGTGCACTGGACTCGAACGCGTCGGCGCTGCAGCGTATCCCGACAGGGCTGCTGGCTGCGACCTGGGCCCTGGACATTGATGGGACGCTGTCAATGATCGAACGGGTCCAGCCCCTGGCGCGCCGACTCGTGGTCGTTGGTGGCAGCGCCGCCTTTGACCAGGCCATGACTCAGCGCGTGGCTGAACGTGCGAAGGCGCGTGGCACCTGGCCGATTGAAACCTGGGACGATCTGTCCATCGATCAATTGCGCGAGCGGCTCACCCGACTCGACCGCACGGTGGCCGTGTATTACACGGCACTTTCCCGCGATGCGGCGGGCCGTGGGTTTTTCCCTGCCGATGCGCTGGCCCAATTCGCAGCCACAAGCGCGGCGCCGATCTACGGGATGTACAGCACCTATATCGACCGGGGCGCGGTCGCAGGGCGTGTGGTCGACTTTGAGGACGCCGGGCGCCAGACGGCCGCGGGCGCGATCAGCTTGCTGAAGGGTCAGCCCGCAGTGTCAGTCGGCGAACGGATGGGTGTGGCCTCCACGCGATGCGTGGCCAATTACAAGCGCCTGGATGCGTATGGACTGTCGACCGATAACCTGCCTGCTGCATGTGAGCTGCGCAATGCGCCCAGCACGCTGTGGTCGGCATATAGAAACTTTGTGTTGGCCGCAGGTGGTGTAGTGGCTTTGCAGGCGATCACCATCACCAGCCTGCTCGTGCAGCGCAGGCGCCGTCTGCAGGCGCAGGCCGATGCCGAGCAGCGCCGCCTGGAACTGGCACGCGCGATGCGCTTTGCCGCGATGGGCGAACTCACGGCATCGATCGCCCACGAAATCAATCAACCGCTGGGCGCGATTCTGAGCAATGCCGACGCGGCTGAGCTGATGCTGCGCGGTGGCCGTGCGTCGCCTGAAGCCCTGCGCGACATCCTGGCCGATATTCGACGCGACGATCTGCGCGCGCACGAGGTGATCCGCAGGCTGCGCGGTCTGCTGGAAAAACGCGAGATCGAACACAGCCCATTGGGTCTGCATGCCGCACTACGTGAAGCACTCAGTCTGATCGAACCCGAGGCGCGAGCCAGAGGTATCAGCCTGGAGGTCCATCTCGATGCCGCAGACGACCAACTGGTGGGAGATGCCATTCAGCTGCAGCAGGTCTTGCTGAACCTTGCGATGAATGCGATGGATGCGATGGACCACACGCCTGCTAGCCAACGCCGCCTGCGCGTCATGACCACAGAGACGGCTCAGCACATTGAACTGTCGGTGATCGACAGCGGCGCCGGTATCCAGCCTGCCGATCTCGATCGCGTGTTCGATTCCTTCTTCACCACCAAACCCGATGGCATGGGGCTGGGGCTGCCCATCGTGCGCGCGATCGTCGAAGCGCATCAGGGCAGCATCACGGCACACGTGCGCAGCGAGGGCGGTACGCTGATGCAGGTGCAATTGCCCAAACGACGCCGCGCCCAACCGGTCGCCCCTCCCATCCCCACTGAGTTGTCCGCCGGGAGCTCCACATGAACCTGTCTGTTCCCGCCGTCACGGTACATATCGTCGACGATGACGATTCGATGCGCAGTGCACTGACCCGCCTGTTTTCCGCAGCCGGTTATGCACCACGTGCGTATGCGTCAGCCGGCGAATTTTTGATCGCACTCGAAGCGGTGCCCAGCGGCTGCCTCATTCTGGATTTGCACATGCCAGGCCCGGACGGACTGGCGCTGTTCGATGCGCTGCATCGGCGTGGCATTGATCTGCCCACGATCTTCCTGACCGGCCGCGGCGACATCCCCAGCAGCGTGCGCGCACTCAAATCAGGGGCCAGTGACTTCCTGACCAAGCCGGTCAGCAGCGACACCCTGCTGGAAGCCGTACGCACGGCCCTGGAAGCCGATACGCCCAAGCGGGCCGAGCGTGCGCAGCGCGAGCGGCTGGCCAAGGTGCAGGAGCAACTCACCGCACGCGAGCGTGCCGTGCTGCAGCGGGTCTTGCAGGGCGCGCTCACCAAGCAGATTGCCTGGGAACTGGGAGTGAGCGAGCGCACGATCAAAGCCTGTCGGGCAGCCGTCATGCGCAAGATGGGCGCGCGTTCGCTGCCAGACCTGGTGCGACTGAGCTCGGGTCTGCCCGATACGCCGACACTGCCGCCTGTCGTCTGACCGGACAGACGCAGGCAGCACCTCGGCTACCATCGCCGCCATGGACGCCTCGCCCCTTCATTCGCTGACGACGCTCGGACCCGGTCCGTTGCTGGCACTCACCGCCCTCTTCGGGTTGCTGGTCGGCAGTTTCCTCAACGTGGTCATTCATCGCGTGCCGCGCATGATGGAGGCTGAATGGCAAGCGCAGGCCGCCGAGTTGCGCGGTGAGCCGCTCCCCGAGTCGGAGCCATACAACCTGATCAAGCCGCGTTCGAGTTGCCCGCAATGCGGCACACCCATCGCAGCTCGCCACAACATTCCGGTGTTGTCCTGGCTGTTGCTCAAGGGGCGCTGCGCCCACTGCTCGGCGGCCATTCCGGTGCGCTACCCGCTGGTCGAAGTCCTGACTGCGGGTCTGGCTGCGGCGGCGATCGCGCGTTACGGTGCCACCGCTGCTGGAGTGGGTGCGCTGATCGTGGTCTTCTTCCTGGTGGCGCTGACGTTCATCGATCTGGATACGCAGCTGTTGCCTGACGACCTCACGCTGCCGCTCCTGTGGTTGGGGCTGACCTTCAATCTGTGGGGCGTGTTCGTGCCGCTGCAGGAGGCTGTCGTCGGCGCCATGCTGGGCTACGGCATCCTGTGGTCCATCTACTGGATCTTCAAACTGGTCACGAAGAAAGAAGGCATGGGCTATGGCGACTTCAAGTTGCTCGCTGCCTTAGGGGCCTGGTTCGGCTGGCAGGCTCTGCCCTCGATCATTCTGCTGTCGGCGGGGGTGGGCGCAGTCGTGGGGATTTTTCTGATCCTTGCGCGCCGCCACAAGCGTGACATTCCGATCCCCTTCGGCCCTTATCTGGCCGGAGCCGGGCTGTTGGCCCTGCTCATGCCGGGCCTGCTGGGTGGTCTGTTCCGTCTGGGCTGAGCACACCATGTCCGGCCGCGCGCACCCGACGCTGATCATTGGCCTGACTGGCGGCATTGGCAGCGGCAAGAGTACGGTCGCCGATGCGCTGGTCACCCGCGGTGCGGCGCTGGTGGATACCGACCAGATCGCCCACGCACTGACTGCTCCCGGCGGTACCGCGATCGAGCCGATTCGGCAGGCGTTCGGCGATGCAGTCATCGCGCCTGATGGCCGGATGGACCGCGCGGCCATGCGTGAGCGCGCATTTTCCGACCCGCAGGCGCGCAAGCTGCTTGAGGGCATCCTTCACCCGCTCATCCGCGCCGGTACCGACGCCGGGATCGCCGCTGCATTGCAAAATGCTGCGCCCTATGTGCTGGTCGCCATTCCGCTGCTGGTCGAAGGGGGTGGTGCGCGCGGACGTTTCGACCGCGTGCTGGTGGTCGATTGCCCCACCGAAGTGCAGGTCGAACGGGTGATGCGCCGCAGCGGATTGGCGCGCTCGCAAGTCGACGCGATCATGGCTGCACAAGCCACGCGCGAGCAGCGGCTGGCGGTGGCGGACGACGTGGTCGACAACGGCGGGAGCCCGGACGCCTTGCCGGCTCAGGTCGAGCGCATCGACGCGCTGTATCGGCGTTTGTCAACGCAACGCTAATCGTTCAGAATGCCGGCGCGGATTCCCGCGTGCGACCTGGACGACTTACGCGTTGATCCTCTACGAATATCCGCTGAACGAACGGATCCGCACGCTGCTCAGGCTCGAGGATCTCTTCACCCGTCTGGATCACTTCATGACCCAGCCCGGGCCGCTGGAGCATCATGTCGCGATCACCACGCTCTTCGAGATTCTCGAGGTCGCGTCGCGCGCTGACCTGAAGTCCGACCTCCTGCAGGAACTCGAACGCCAACGCCTGGCACTGGGTGCCTTTCGGGACAATCCAGCAGTGTCTGCCGCCGCCCTGGATCAGGTGCTGGCGCAAATTGATGCAGCCACCCAGTCGCTGTCGACATCCTCAGGGCGCACTGGTCAGCATTTGCGCGACAACGAATGGCTGATGAGCATCCGCAACCGTACTGGTATTGCGGGCGGCACCTGCGAATTTGACCTGCCTTCGTACCATGCGTGGCAGCATCGGGACAGCGATCAGCGCAGGCAGGACATCGACAGCTGGGCTGCGCCCTTTCGCCCCCTGCGCGACTGCCTCGTCATTGTCTTGCAGTTGCTGCGCGAGTCTGCCCACCGTTCACGGGTGTCCACTCAGCAGGGCAGCTATCAGCAGGCGCTGGGCGGGCGGGTCTTCCACATGCTGCAGATCCGGCTCGATCCGGCCAGCGGTGCCATCCCGGAGATCTCGGCCAACAAGTACATGCTCTGGATCCGCTTCACCATGCAGGGCGGAGATCTGCGGCCACGCCCGTTTGACGGGGTGGTGGAGTTCGATCTGTCGCTGTGCAGCCTCTGAGCTGCGCGCCAACGACTGTCGCTACGGATACCGTTTCATGAGCGTCACCATCGACTGCCCGATCTGCGGACACAAGACCGAGTTTTCGCCGGCCAACCGCTGGCGCCCGTTCTGCAGCGAACGCTGCAAGCAGATCGATCTCGGTGTGTGGGCCTCGAACGGCTATGCCATCCCGGGCGAATCCCTGGATCCGGATGCGGAAAACGACGGCTTGGGCCCGGCCGCGGCAGATCGACCGACCGGGCGTCGCGAAAACTGACCTGCGACCTCAGTCCCAGGCGGCGCGCATGAGCGCCACCCCCTGAGCGCCCGCAGCACGGGCGGCCTCGAGCAAGCCTGCCTGCAAGCCGCCCAGCCCGAAGACCGGCAAGGCCGCTTGCGAGGTCAGTGCGGCCAGGCCGTCGAATCCGATGGTGGGCGCACCGGGGTGACTGGCCGTCGGCAGGACCGGGCCAGCCACCGCAAAGTCACAGCCCAGCTCGGCGGCCTGCCGCAACTCCTCAGGCGAATGGCAGGATGCCGCCACCCAGTCGGCCTGTGGGCGCGTCTGTGCCGCCATCAGATCGCGGGCGGTGAGATGCACGCCATCGGCCTGATGCCACCAGGAAGCGGGGTGCCGGCTGCTGATGATCAGTCGCAGCCGAGCACGCGCCCGCAGCGCCATCAGTCGCTCAAAGAGTGCCTCGCATTGCGATGCAGGCAGATCGGGTTCCCGCAGCTGCAGCCAAAAATGTGAGGGCGCACTCACGGTATATCGCTTGTCAGACGGAGGGAGGTCCATCTGACGGCTGTGCGCCTCGAGTGCCCGCTCCAGCGCCTCTTCGAACGCGGACACACCCAGCAGCCCGGCGCAGGAGATCGCATAGACCGGTGGCAAGGCCAGCCAGCGGATCGGGCCGAGGGAAGCCGGCAGCAGCGGCTCAAGCGCGATGCGCGAAGCTGGCTGCCAGGACAACCGCTGCCCTTCCCGGGATTGCGGTTCGCCCTGCCACTGTCGCACCCGTCGAAAGAACAGCCGCACGGTGGCATGGGGATAGGTATGGCCAATGACCAGCCAGGGCGTCGACTGCACGCCCCGAAGACCGAGCTCCTCGTCGAGTTCGCGGGCCAGGGCGTCGGCGACCGGTTCGCCCGGCTCGACCTTCCCACCAGGGAACTCCCAGTAGCCTGCGTAGGGGCGCCCCGGTGGCCGGCACGCCAGCAGCACCTGGCCATCCGGCCGTTCGATGACACCTACGGCCACATCGACCACCTTGGGGGTGGCTGCAACGGATCGGTCAGGATCAGTCATTGCGCAGCCCGTCGCACCACTCAACGCGAACGCTTTGGCGCTTTCGGTGTGCCGCCCGCCGCCTCATGGCTGCCCGCCCAGTCACGGGCAAATTGCCAGGCCACGCGGCCCGAGCGCGAGCCACGCTCCAGCGCCCAGCGCAAGGCATCGCCACGCGCCGCGTCAATCTGGCGGGCATCGCAGCCGAAATGGGCGAGCCAGTGCGCCACGACCGTGAGGTAGTCGTCCTGGCGGAATGGATAGAAATTGACCCAGAGGCCGAAGCGCTCTGAGAGCGAAATTTTTTCCTCCGAACTCTCGCCCGGATGGATCTCGCCATCTTCGGTGTGATGCGCTGCGAGGTTCTCGCTCATCTTCTCGGGCATCAGATGGCGGCGGTTACTGGTGGCATAGATCAGCACATTCTCGGACGACGCGGCAATCGAGCCATCGAGCGCCACCTTCATCGCCTTGTAGCCAGCTTCGCCTTCCTCGAAAGACAGGTCATCGCAGAACACGATGAACTTCTCGGGCCGCTCGGCCACCAGGTCGACGATGTCAGGCAGATCGACCAGATCGGCTTTGTCGACTTCGATCAGGCGCAGGCCCTTTTTCGAATAGGCATTCAGGCAGGCCTTGATCAGCGAGGACTTGCCCGTGCCGCGCGAACCGGTGAGCAGGACATTGTTGGCCGGGCGGCCTTCGACGAACTGACGCGTGTTGCGCTCAATGAGTCGCTTGGCTTCGTCGATATTGCGCAGGTCGCTCAGTTTGATGCCGGAACGGTGGCGCACGGCCTGCAGCCACGATTGCACACCCAGGCCTGTGGCCCGGCGGCGCCAGCGAAACGCCACCGCATCCCAGTCGGGTTCGACCGTCTGCGGCAGCAGCGCATCGACCCGCGCAAGGACACCTTCGATGCGATCGGCCAGGCGCTGCAGGCTGGGGTCGAGGGACGAGGTCGCAGTCACGGCTGGGGCAGGACTCGCACGGCGCGAGGAAGCAGATGCGGGCATGGTGCTCAGGACCGGTAGTCGGCGTTGATCGAAACGTAGTCGTGCGACAGGTCGCAGGTCCACACGGTGGTGGCCGCGCTGCCACGGTTGAGCACGGCGCGCACGGTGATCTCGGCTTCCTTCATCACACGCTGGCCGTCTTCTTCGCGGTAGTCGGGGTGACGGCCGCCCTGGCGCGCCACATGCACATCGCCCAGATACAGATCGATCTTGGTCTGATCCAGATCATCGATGCCGGCGTAGCCGATCGCACACAAAATGCGGCCCAGGTTCGGGTCGGATGCAAAGAACGCGGTCTTGATGAGCGGTGAGTGCGCAATGGCATAGGCCACGGCGTCGGCCTCACGTGCGTTGCCTGCACCCTCGATCTGCACGGTGATGAATTTGGTGGCGCCTTCGCCGTCGCGCACGATCGCCTGCGCCAGCAGCCGCGCCACCTCGACGATGGCCTCACGCAAAGCCTGTCCCTGCGCGGATGCGGCACTGTCCACACGCATGCCACCCGCACCCGTGGCCAGCAATACAAAGGAATCATTGGTGGAGGTGTCGCCATCAATGGTGATGCGGTTGAAACTCGCATCGGCCGCCTCGCGGACCCATTGCTGCAGCAGCTCCTGCGGCACTGCGGCGTCGGTGGCCACAAAGCCCAGCATCGTGCCCATGTTGGGGCGGATCATGCCGGCACCCTTGGACATGCCGGTGACGACGGCCTGCGCGCCGCCCACCTGCACGCGTCGCGAAAACGCCTTGGGCAGCGTGTCGGTGGTCATGATGGCCTCGGCCGCCTGCGCCCAATTGGCAGGCTTCAGATCGGCCAGCGCCTGCGGCAACCCTGCCACCAGCCGATCGACCGGCAACTGCTCAAGGATCACGCCAGTCGAAAACGGCAACACCTGCGACGGCTCGCACCCCATCAGGCGCGCCACGGCCGCACAGGTGTCGCGTGCGGCGCTCAAGCCCTGCGCGCCAGTGCCTGCATTCGCATTGCCGGTATTGACGACCAGTGCGCGCACGCCCCGATTCAGGGCCAGGTGCTCACGGCAGATTTGAACCGGCGCGGCGCAGAACCGGTTGCGTGTGAAGACACCCGCGGCGGTCGTGCCTGGCGCCAGTCGCGCCAGCAGCACATCACGCCGATTGGCTTTACGGATACCGGCTTGTGCGGTGCCCAGTTCCAGGCCGGCCACCGGCAACAGTGAGGCAGGATCGGGTGCGGTGAGATTGACGGGCATGAGCGTGCTCCGGGTCGGGCGCTGTACGAATACAGCGGGGCGCAAAACCCGGAATTGTACTGCTGCGATGTACCGATCTGCCGCGGTTTGCAGCAGTGTCCGTCAGCGCCCTGACATGACAGCGGATCAGTCGAACAGATTGGTCAGCCGCTGCTTGATCTGGTCGGCCACGTACAGCGCGATGGCCTGCAGGGTAGACGTGGGGTTCACACCGCCCGAGGTCACGAATACGCTGCCATCGACGATGAAAAGGTTCTTCACGTCATGGCTGCGGCCCCATTCATTGACCACCGAGGTGGCCGGGTCGGTGCCCATGCGCGCCGTGCCCAGCAGGTGCCAGCCAGCGTAGAGTTGCGGAGCGACCGTGGCCACATCGTAGGCACCCGCTTCGCGCATCAGTTCCGTGCCGCGCGCCATCGCGTGGTCAAGCATCGCGCGGCTGTTCTCGCTCAGGGTGTAATCGATCTTCGGTGCGGGAATGCCATCAGCATCCTTGAGGACTGCATCGAGAGTGACCCGGTTGTGCAACTCGGGCAGGTCTTCACAAATAGCTGAGATCGCTGCGCTGCGATCGAACAGTTTCCTGAACGCTGCATGATGCCCGGCGCCCCAGGGAATGCGCCCGATGCTCATCCCATTGACCGCAGTCATCACCGGCCCCATGCCGCGATTGATCTGCCAGGAATAGCCGCGCACAAATCCGCGCGCACGATCAGTCTCGTAGAACTCATGGCTCCAGGTGCCGATATGCGGGCCGCGATAGCCGTCCAGGGGCTCATCGAAAAACCCGCGAATGGACGCATACGGATGGAACATCAGGTTGCGCCCGACCAGGTCGCTGGAATTGGCCAGGCCATTGGGATGACGCGATGAAGCCGAATTGAGCAGCAGGCGCGGCGTGCCAATGCCGTTGCAGGCCATGATCACGATCTCGGCCGGCTGAAAACGCTCCACACCATCCGCATCGACATAGACCGCGCCCGAGGCGAGCCCCTGCTCGTTGGTGGTGATCTCGCGCACGCGGCAGCGCGTGCGCAGCTCCACGCGCTGGCGAATCGCAGCCGGCCAATACGTGATGTCGGTGCTGGCCTTAGCACCTTGCGCACAGCCCGCAATACAGTGGCCCAGGTTGATACAGGGCGCGCGGCCTTCGTATTCGCGCGTGGCCATGGCAGTGTCCGACGGCCACCAGTGCCAGCCCAGGCGATTCATCGCTGAGCCGATGACCTGCCCGGTGCGCCCCAGCGGCAGCGGCGGCATCACCGCTTCCTTGGGCGGATACGCCGGGTCGCCGGCCAGCCCCGAGATGCCCATCATGCGGTCGTTGACCGCAAAGAAGGGCTCGAGCGTGCGGTAGTCGATCGGCCAGTCGTCGGCTACGCCATCGAGCGTGCGCACCTTGAAATCCGACGGATGCAGACGCGGAAAATGCCCCGCGTACAAAATGGTGCCGCCGCCCACACCGTTGAAATTGGTGACCTTGATCGGCGAGTTGTCCTCGTTGATCGGGTAATCGTGCGGCCCTGCACGCCGGTTGGGGTTGATATGGAAGTCGCCCAGCTGGCGGGTCTCCCAATCGCGGCCGTTGCTGGGGTAGTCGGTGGGCTTGACCCAGTCGCCCTGTTCCAGACACAGGATGCGCATGCGCGTGTCGGCCAGGCTCCAGGCCACGGCCGCGCCCGAGGCGCCCGCGCCGATGATCAGCACATCGACGGGTTCATTCTTGAAGGACTCGTTCGAACTCATACCTGCATCCTGATAGGCGTCACGGCACGACTGCGCCAATGGTTCCTGCGAGATCAGCGCCAGCTGTGTGGCACGACCGCAGGCTCAAACATGGTCATCAACTCAGGCGCGCGCGGTATTGGCGCGCGGCGGGCCCATCAGCCCGTGCGAGGCCAGCGGCGGGTACTTGAGCATCACAGCCTCGATCGGCTCGGTGCCCCAGCCCGGACGATCGGGCATCACCAGGTGCCCGTCCTGATACTCGGGCACATGCGTGAAGAGTTCGTGGTCCCAGGCAATGCGGTCGATGTCAACTTCCATGATCCGCAGGTTCGGAATGGCTGCGCAAAAGTGCGCATTCATCATCGTGCACAGGTGGCCATAGAAGTTGTGGCAGGCCACGTTCACTTCATGCGCTTCAGCGGCTGCGGCAATTTTCATCGACTGCCACACGCCGTTCCAGGGCGTGTCGACGATGGCCACATCCATGGCCTGCGCCTTGAAGAACGGCATGAACTGCTGCACGCCGATCAGTGTTTCGCCCGAGGCAATCGGGTGCGGGCTGCGTGCACGCAAATGAGCCAGCGCCTGCGGGTCTCGTGTATCGAACTCGATCCAGAACATGTCCAGATCGGCGATGGCCCGCAGCACCTTCAGCGCACCCTCGGTGCGCATGTTGAAGTTCAGATCGAGCAGGATGTCGACATTGGGGCCGGCGGCTTCGCGCATGATCTGCAGATGCTCGCGCAATCCGTTGATCATGGTGCGCTCGGCATTCAGACCCGGCTCGAAGGGTCGCGCAAAGCCGGGCGCCCAGCCCAGGATCTTGCCGTCCTCGTAACGAAAGATGTTGGTCTTGAGCGCAGTGAAGCCCTTGTCGCGCACTTCGCGCGCAAGCGCTCGGGTGCCATCTGCATTGGTGATAGCCGGCTGGTAATGCGGCGTGCGGGTGGCACGCCAGGTCACGCAATGCGACCAGTACACGCGCATGCGGTCGCGCATCTTGCCGCCCAGTAATTCGTAGCAGGGCACGCCCAGCGTTTTGGCCTTGGCATCGAGCAGCGCATTTTCAATCGCGCCTAAACCCTGGCCCACCACGCCGCCCGCACCGGGTCGGGTCATGCCGAAGAGCTCCTCGCGAATGCGCTCATGGTTCATCACCGACTGGCCAACCACCTTGGCTGAGAGCTGGTTGATGACCGCGCCCACGCCGGGCGAGCCGAAGCCTTCATCGAACTCGCTCCAGCCCACCGTGCCGTCTTCGGTGGTGATCTTCACAAAGTAGTAATTGCGCCAGGACGCGCTGCAGGACAGCGTCTTGACTTCAGCGATACGAGGGTTGGCCATGAAGGTCTCCGGTCGGAATGGGGTCGAAAGCGCTTGGAGCGCGATCAGTCATGAACGTGTTGATGCGTCAGTGATGGGCAGGTGAGCCATCTGGTCTGTGATCGGGCTAAGGCACTTCGCGATACACCTTGGAGCGTGCGCGCACCGGGTCGAGCAGTGACAGATCGCCGGCCTCGAGCTCAAAACCCTTGGGAAAGGGCGCACGCACTTCCATGCCAATGGCCTGCATCACGCGATCGTCGCGGTAATAAGCCTGCGCAGTGACCGCTTCCAGGACGGCCGCAAGGGTCGGCTCGCTTTCACGCAGGCGACCTGCGGCCTCCTGTTGCTGCGCGCCGGGCAGATCGGCAAACACACCGTGCGCCAGGGCATCGAGCCTGGCGAGTGCCTGCATCACCGCCTGCGCATCGCGCCCGATGGACGATTCAATGTCCGCGACGATGCGCGCATCGTCAGCACCCGGCATGCCCAGCGCCGCATCGGCCGGAATGATCAGGGCGGCGACCGCGCGCAGGTTGCGTCGTTGCACCGCGGTGAGCACAGCGCGGCCAGTCAGTGTGACCGGAGAGGTGGTCGTGGATAAGGCCATATCGGGAGTCTCGCGTGAAGCACCGCGGCCCCACGGCAGGGCCTGCCCCATGTGCAGGGGCGGGTGATCGGCTAGAGTGCCAGCGCATCGCGGGCCTGGGCAAGTCGTCCGGGCGCAAGCCATTTCGTTTGCATGACGATCGACGATCGGCCGCCACCGCCCCTGCATGCCTGCCCCGAACATTCTTTTCGCCGAGCAATCAATGAAGACCTGTCGTGTGATCCTGTTGTGCCTGATGTGCTGGGTTGGCTTGAGTGCGCAGGCAGGCGAACTGGCTGACAAGCTGCGCTCACCCCGTCAGGTGCTGCTCATGCGTCATGCCTATGCGCCCGGCGTGGGTGACCCCAGCGGCTACCGACTGGACGACTGTGCCACGCAGCGCAATCTGGATGCACAGGGCCTGGCCCAGGCAACTCGCACAGGGTTTTGGCTCAAACGTCAGGGCGTGGACAAGGCGTGGGTCTTCTCGAGTGTCTGGTGCCGCTGCCGTGATACGGCGGGTGCGCTTGACCTGGGCAGTGTCACGACCGAGGCGTCACTGGCCTCGTTCTTCGACAGACCTGAGCAGGCGGGTCCATCCAACGAAGCGCTGACACGGTTCATTGCCCGCATGCTGCCCGGCAAAGGTGAGCGCGCCCTGATCCTGGTGACGCATCACGTGAATATCCGGGCGTTTGCAGGCCGCGACATCGGCTCGGGCGACATGCTGCTGGTGCAGGTGGATACTCAGGGTCGCGCGGTCTCGCATACGCACATACCCAGCCCGCCCTGAAGGGCGCACAGACCCGAAGGCTCAGGCGGCCGACAGCCCCGCCGCTCGCAAAAACGCATCGTTTTCCTCGCGCGTGCCAATGGTCACGCGGATGCAACCCTGCAATCCGAAATAGCTGTCCTGCTTGCGCACCAGCACGCCGCCCGACAGCAGCGAGGCATATGCCTGTGCCGCATCGGGCGTGCGGATCAGCAGGAAATTGGCGGCTGATGGCAGCACCTTCCAGGTGGGGTGCGCCTGCAGCGCCTTGAAGACGCGCTCACGTTCGGCGATGGTGGCGGCCACGCGTTCGTGCATGAACTGCGGATGCGCCAGCACCACCTGCGCGCACACCGACTGAAACACTGATACCGCAAACGGAGCCACCAGCTTGCGCAACTGGCGCGCCACGGCTTCGCTGGTGAGCGCATAACCCAGACGTGCGCCGGCCAGTCCCCAGGCTTTGGAGAAGGTGCGCAACAGCACGACATGCTCATGGCGCCGGGCAATCTCCATGGCGCTGGGGCCAGCGAACTGGTGATAGGCCTCGTCGACCACCAGCAGCCATCCTTGCGAGGCCTGTGCCAGCCGCTCGATGTCTGACAGGGCACACAACGAGCCGGTCGGCGCGTGCGGACGCGGCACGAAGATCACGCCGGCCGGACCTGCACGGCCGGCGAGCGCTTCGCGGCCTGCCTCGATCTGCGCAATCAGCGCGTCGACATCGGTGACGAAGTCGGGCCCAAGCGGCACTTCAACGAGCTCGGCGCCCCACAGCTTTGCGTCGAGCGCGTAGAGCGCGAAATTGGGTTTGACCGTGAGGACCCGCGCGCCCATGCCCGCCAGCTGGACCAGCAGTGCGATCAGCACATTGCTGCCAGTCACCGCGACGGTGCCAGCCGCTGGCCATCCGTCGTGGGCACCGATGGCTGCAGACAAGGCCTCGCCGTTCAGATCAGGGTAACGGTTCCAGGTGAGCGCGTGCAGGTGCTCGAGCACCTTCGCCCTGAGCGCGTCCGGCAGATCGAGCGAGCTCTCGTTCTGATCGAGCTTGATCGGCGCATCGACCGGCGTGAACGGATATTCCGGGCTGGCCAGAACGGCCGCCCGGACCGGCGGATTTATCCCAGTCGTCCGTGGCATTGCTTGTATTTCTTTCCAGAGCCGCACGGACAGGGATCGTTGCGGCCGATCTTGTTGCCAAAGCGCCTGAAGGGCTGTTCCTTGTCGTCATCCGGCAAGGCCGGGGCCGACTGCATCGCCAGGGCTACCTGCTCGGGGTCGGCATCGGGGGCTGCTGAAAACTCAGCATGCGTATACGCCGCCTGAGAAAACGACTGGCTTGCCTCACGCTCGACCTGCTGCTCGACCTGCTGCGCTTCCTCGGCGCTCTGGATGCGCACATTCATGAGCACCCGCATCACTTCTTCGCGGATGGTCTGGAGCATGTTCTCGAACAGCTCAAAGGACTCGCGCTTGTATTCCTGCTTGGGATTTTTTTGCGCATAACCGCGCAGATGAATGCCCTGGCGCAGATGATCGAGTGCCGACAGATGCTCGCGCCAGCGCTGGTCGATGGACTGCAGCATGATCGAGCGCTCGAAACGCTCGAAGCCCTCACGCCCCACCAGCGCCACTTTTTCGGCGTAGCGCGTGTCAGCCGCCTTGAGCACCGCAGCCAGCAGATCCTCATCGCTGGCATCGCCGGCAGCCAAGTCGGTGAGGGGCACGTCGAGCTGCCAGTCGTCCTGCAGAATTTTTTGCAGTGCAGGCAGGTCCCACTGTTCTTCGACACTCTCCTCAGGCACATGCTGGCGGAAGAGATCGGTGAACACGCCCTGCCTCAGGCCTGCAATCACCGACTCGGTGTCCGAGGACTCAAGCAGATCGTTGCGCTGCTGGTAGATCACCTTACGCTGATCGTTGGCGACGTCGTCGTATTCAAGCAGCTGCTTGCGGATATCGAAGTTGCGCGCTTCGACCTTGCGTTGCGCGCTCTCGATGGAGCGCGTGACCATGCCCGCCTCGATCGCCTCGCCATCGGGCAGCTTGAGGCGGTCCATGATGGCCTTGAGCCGGTCGCCCGCAAAAATCTTGAGCAGCGGGTCGTCCATCGACAGATAAAAGCGCGACGAACCGGCATCGCCCTGGCGCCCTGACCGGCCGCGCAACTGGTTGTCGATCCGGCGCGACTCGTGGCGCTCGGTGCCGATGATATGCAGACCGCCAGCCGCCAGCACCTGATCGTGCAGGGCTTGCCAGCCTGCACGCAAAGGCTCGGCCTGCGCCTGCCGGTCGGACTCGGGGAGATCCTCGCGGGCCATGATCTGATCGATCTGGCGAGAGACATTGCCGCCCAGCACGATGTCGGTGCCCCGACCCGCCATGTTGGTGGCGATCGTGATGGCGCCCGGTCGGCCGGCATCGATGACGATCTGCGCTTCTTGGGCATGCTGCTTGGCGTTGAGCACGTTGTGCGGCAGGCCTTCTTTTTGCAGCAGCCCCGAGAGCAGTTCGGAGTTTTCGATGGACGTGGTGCCGACCAGCACCGGTTGGCCGCGCTCGTGGCAGTCTTTGATGTCGGCAAGAATGGCGTTGTATTTTTCGCGCGCCGTGCGAAACACCTGGTCCTGACGGTCGGCCCGGACCATGGGTCGGTGGGTCGGGATAATCACGGTTTCCAGGCTGTAGATTTCCTGGAACTCATAAGCTTCGGTGTCCGCCGTACCGGTCATGCCCGAGAGCTTGCCGTACATGCGGAAGTAGTTCTGGAAGGTGATCGAGGCGAGCGTCTGGTTCTCGGCCTGGATCTTGACGCCTTCCTTGGCTTCGACCGCCTGGTGCAGGCCGTCGGACCAGCGCCGCCCCGGCATCAGGCGCCCGGTGAATTCGTCGACGATGACCACTTCGCCGTTTTGCACGACGTATTGCTGATCGCGGAAAAACAGGGTGTAGGCCCGCAGCGCCGCCATCAGGTGATGCATGGACTGAATATTGGCCGCGTCGTACAGGCTCGCGCCTTCGGGCAGGATCCCCAGCTCGGTCAACAGGCGTTCGGCCTTTTCGTGGCCAGCCTCCGAGATATGCACCTGGTGGCCCTTGCGATCGACCCAGTAATCGCCGGGTGGTTCGGGCTCGTTGGCCTTGGGCTCGCTCTCCATGGCATCGAGCATGGGCGGCACCTGCCGCATGCGCACATAGAGCTCGGTGTGATCTTCAGCCGGCCCGGAGATGATCAGCGGCGTGCGCGCTTCGTCGATCAGGATGGAGTCGACCTCATCGACGATGGCGAACGACAGGCTGCGCTGCACGCGCTCGCCGAGGTCGTAGACCATGTTGTCACGCAGATAGTCGAAACCGAACTCGTTGTTGGTGCCGTAGGTGATGTCGCAGCCGTAGGCGTCCTTCTTCAGCCCATGGGCCATCTGCGTGAGGTTGACACCAACGCTGAGGCCCAGGAAGCGATAGACGCGGCCCATCCATTCGGCATCGCGCTGCGCCAGGTAATCGTTGACTGTGACCACATGCACGCCCTGACCCGCCAGGGCGTTCAGATAGGCCGGCAAGGTGGCCATGAGGGTCTTGCCCTCACCGGTGCGCATCTCGGCGATCTTGCCCTGGTGCAGGGCCATGCCACCGATGAGCTGGACATCGAAATGACGCATGCCCAGCACCCGGCGCGCCGCTTCGCGGCACACGGCAAAGGCGTCCGGCAGGATCGCGTCAAGGGTTTCACCCCGGCTCAGCCGCTCACGCAAGGCGACCGTCTGCCCCGACAGGGCTTCGTCGGACAATGCGGTCATGGACGGCTCGAGCGCATTGATGCGCGCCACCGTCTTGCGATACTCCTTGAGCAGCCGTTCATTGCGACTGCCGAAGATCCGGGTCAGAAAGTTCTGGATCATGGGCATTGCGCCCAGGCCGCAAAGGGGCCAGGGAGGACTCGTGATCAATCGAAGATGGTAGCACGCAGGCCCTGCCGCCCTGCTGTCATTCGGGCTACAGTGTGGCCGGCACAACCACTTCCAGTCCTGCATCACGCCTGGTGAAACCGCATCGCCCTCCCCGCGCGGCACCCGCTCACGAATGGTTGCGCGCCGACCCTTCTTTCGCCCACCTGGGTGAACAGACCCGAACGCTCGCTGCGCTGCACGAGGCGGTGCGGCGCTGTCTGCCGGGCATGCCCCTCACGGTCATCGCCTTCCAGGGCGGGCGGCTGGTAGTGGGCGCCGCCCATGCGGCCGTGGCCGCCAAGATGCGCCAGGTCGAGCCCAGCCTGATTGCCGCGCTGACCCGCGATGGCTGGGTGGTGGAATCGGTGCGATTCAAGTCGCACTGGCAGGCACCGGAAACCGGCCGTACACGGGCCATCAAACCCGCGCCCGGCGCTTCGGCGATTGCATGCGTCACGGCCCTGTCAGAGCAGGTGCAGCACACGCAATTGCGCGACGCCTTGCGGCGCCTGGCTGAACGGCACAGCGGCTGAGCGGCTCAGCCCGCCTGAGCGGGTCAGCGCACGTTTTTCAGGCGAGCAATTGCTCGCCGATCAGCACCGCAAAAAACACCAGTCCGGTGATCACACCAATGCGCAACAGCCGCAGCGACCACAGCATCCAGCGGCGCTCGCGGGTCACCAGCCACAAGGCGGCAGTGCCGATCACGCCCAGCGCGATCAGGATCATGAAAGCTCGCAGCAGGGGCATTGGCGCTCAGGCCCCCGCCCAATCGAGTTCGAACAGGCGGGGTGCCTCGCGCCTTTGCGCGAAGGTGGTGTAGGCCCAGGCCTGAGGTTGCGCAATCAGTGCACGCAGCAGGGCATTGTTCAGGGCATGGCCCGACTTGTGCGCCGAATACGCTGCGAGCAAGGGATGGCCCACCAGATAGAGGTCGCCGATTGCATCAAGGATCTTGTGCTTGACGAACTCATCATCGGAGCGCAGGCCATCACTGTTGAGCACGCGGTACTCGTCCATGACGATGGCGTTGCCCAGACTGCCACCTTGCGCCAGACCATGTGCACGCAAGGCCTCGACGTCATGCATGAAACCGAAGGTGCGTGCCCGCGCGATCGAGGACAGATAAGACTGCTGCGCGAAATCGACTTCGACACGCTGCACCGTGGCATCGATGGCCGGATGACCGAAATCGATGGAAAAGGCGAGCTTGAAGCCAAAGTGCGGATCGAGCCGGGCCCATTTGTCGCCCTCGCGCACTTCGATGGGCTGCAATACGCGAATGAAGCGCTTGGCCGCGGGCTGCTCCACGATCCCGACCGACTGGATCAGAAACACGAAGGAACCGGCCGACCCATCCAGAATGGGAATTTCTGCGGCGGTGACATCGACGTACAGGTTGTCGATGCCCAGACCCGCGAGCGCGGACATCAGGTGTTCGACCGTGGCCACCCGCACTTGCGCACCCGGACCACTGTCTGCAGCCATCAGCGTGGAGGCCATGCGGGTGTCACCGACCCGCTCGGCGCGCGCTGGAATATCGACCGGCTCGGGCAAATCCACCCGGCGAAACACGATGCCAGTGTCAGGCGCTGCGGGCCGCAGCGTGAGCTCGACCCGCTGCCCGGAATGCAGCCCCACGCCAGCCGTGCGCACAAGCGCCTTGACGGTACGCTGTCTCAGCATGGCGTGACGCAGAACAGGCGCTGGGCTGCCCGGGTGAGCGTGGTCTGAATCAGAGCTGCTTGAGCATCGTCGCCGCGTCGCTCACCTCGAACTTGCCGGGCGCTTCACGGTTGAGCTGCTTGACCACGCCGTCTTCCACGAGCATGGAGTAACGGTCGGAGCGTACACCCATGCCGCGCGCGGTCAGGTCGAGCGTGAGGCCGGTGGCCTTGGAGAATTCGGCGCTGCCGTCGCCCATCATGCGCACCTTGCCGCCCGACTTCTGATCACGGCCCCAGGCGCCCATCACGAACGCGTCGTTGACCGACACGCACCAGATTTCGTCCACGCCCTTGGCGCGCAGCGCGTCGAAGTGCTGGACATAGCTGGGCACGTGCTTGGCCGAACAGGTGGGGGTGAATGCGCCCGGCAGACCGAAGATGGCAATCTTCTTGCCCTTGGTCAGCTCGGACACCTTGAATGCATTGGGGCCGATGCTGCAACCGTTGCCTTCGACTTCGATGAATTCGGTCAGCGTGGCTTCGGGCAGGCGGTCTCCGATATTGATCGTCATGCGCTCAACTCCTGTGTGATGTCAGTGGGTGGGCTGCCCGGGTAGGACGGGCAGGACCGCGGATTGTATCTGCAGCCCTGCGCACCGACGACTCCACGGGGGTCGTCGGCAGGGTTTTCGCAGCGCGGGAAACCGGCCTCAGTCGGCCTGACGACGCAGGAAGGCCGGAATGTCCAGGCGATCAACACCTTTTTCTTCCAGCGCAGCCACCTGGGCCGAGGCACTGCTGCGGCCATTGCGCCAGACCGCCGGGGTGTCGAGCGATCCGTAGGACGGCTCGGCTGATGCGGACGCGTCATGCGTGCCGGTGGCGCGCATCGGCTGCTGAACCAGCTGGGGGCGGCGCGCGGTGCGGCCGATCCCGGTGGCCACCACGGTGACCCGCAGACGGTCGCCCATGTCTTCCTCATAGACGGTGCCGTGAATGATCGTGGCGTCGTCGGCGCAGAACTGCTTGATCGTGTTGATGACCTCATTGGTCTCGCGCAGCTTGAGCGAACGGCTGGAAGTGATGTTCACGATCACGCCGCGCGCACCCGACAGGTCCACACCATCGAGCAGCGGCGAGGCCACGGCCTGCTCGGCGGCCAGGCGGGCACGATCCAGGCCCGAGGCTTCACCGATGCCCATCATGGCCTTGCCCTGCTCGCCCATGATGGTCTGCACGTCGGCGAAGTCGACGTTCACCAGACCCGGGACGTTGATGATCTCGGCGATGCCGGCCACGGCGTTGTGCAGCACGTCGTCGGCGCGCTTGAACGCATCTTCGAGGCTGGCATCTTCGTCCATCACGTCGAAGAGCTTCTGGTTGAGCACCACGATCAGCGAGTCCACATGCTCGACCAGCGCCTCGATGCCATCGTCGGCGATGCGCATCTTCTTGTTGCCCTCGAAGTCGAAGGGCTTGGTGACCACGCCCACGGTGAGGATGCCCATTTCCTTGGCGACTTCGGCCACGACCGGTGAGGCCCCGGTACCGGTGCCCTTGCCCATGCCGGCGGTGATGAACACCATGTTGGCGCCAGCCAGTGCCGCACGCACCTGCTCACGCTCCTTTTCGCAGGCAGCCCGACCGGCCTGCGGATTGGCGCCCGCGCCCAGGCCTGCGTCACCCAGCTGGATCGAGGCGGGTGCGAGTGAACGCTTGAGCGCCTGGCGGTCGGTGTTGACGGTGATGAAGTCCACCCCCTGCACCCCGCGGCTGATCATGTGGTTCACCGCGTTGCCGCCGGCGCCACCGACGCCGATCACCTTGATGATGGCGCCATCGGTGCTGCTCTCGATCATTTCAAATGTGGACATGTTATGCGGGCCTCCGACGATGTGTTGCTGTTGATGTTGATGAAAATATGGACAGGACAGGGACTCAGAAATTACCGACGAACCACTCTTTCATACGACGCAAGGTTTCCTTGAACGAACCCGACTGCTCGGCCACCTTGCGCCCCCGCACACGCTGCATCCGAGCTTCCTCGAGCAATCCGTGAACGGTGGCAAACCGGGGCGTCCTGACCACATCGGCCAGGCCACCCGAGTACTGCGGCACGCCCAGGCGCACCGGTTTCAGGAAAATGTCTTCACCCAATTCGGCCAGGCCGGGCAACTGACTCGTGCCGCCGGTAATCACCACACCCGACGACAGCAGTTCCTCGTAACCCGACTCGCGAATCGCCTGCTGCACGAGTGAAAAGAGCTCTTCCACACGCGGCTCGATCACGGCAGCCAGCGCCTGACGCGACAGAGAGCGCGGGCCGCGATCGCCGATGCCCGGCACTTCGATGCGCTCGGACGGCTCGGCCAGCACCTGCTTGGCAATGCCATAACGCACCTTGATGTCTTCGGCATCCGGCGTGGGCGTGCGCAGTGCCATCGCGATATCGCTGGTGATCTGGTCGCCAGCGATCGGGATGACTGCGGTGTGGCGGATCGAGCCGCCCGTAAAAATGGCGATATCCGTCGTGCCGCCGCCGATGTCGACCAGCGCAACGCCCAGTTCTTTTTCATCCTCAGTCAGCACGGCGCTGCTGGAAGCCAGGGGCTGAAGGATCAGGTCCTGTACTTCCAGACCGCAGCGGCGCACACACTTGATGATGTTTTGCGCGGCCGACACCGCACCGGTCACGATATGCACCTTCACGTCCAGGCGCACACCGCTCATGCCGATCGGCTCTCGGATGTCCTCCTGGCCGTCGATGATGAATTCCTGGGGCAACACATGCAGGATCTGCTGGTCGGTCGGAATGTTGACCGCCTTCGCGGTCTCGATCACGCGGGCCACATCGGCATCGGTGACCTCCTTGTCCTTGATCGCCACCATGCCAATCGAGTTGAAGCTGCGGATGTGGCTGCCCGCAATGCCGGTGTAGACGTTGCGGATCTTGCAGTCGGCCATCAGCTCGGCCTCTTCAAGCGCCTGCTGGATCGAGGCCACCGTGGTCTCGATGTTGACCACCACGCCTTTTTTCAGACCGCGTGATTCATGCTGGCCCAGGCCCACGATTTCGTAGTGACCATCGGGGCGCATCTCGGCCACCACCGCCACCACCTTGGAGGTGCCGATGTCCAGACCGACGATCAGGTCTTTGCTTTCTCGTGTCATGGCGTGCGCCTGGATTCGGTCGAGGGCTTCGCACCGGTATCGGGGCGAGGCGCTGGCTTGAGGGAAGTGATGGCACCCGGGGCGCGCATGGCAAACCCGTTGGGGTAGCGCAAATCGACCGACACAACGTCGCGATTCAGTTTGGTCTGTGCCTGCGGATAGACCGCAACCCAGCGGGCCACCCGCTCGGCGATCGGCACATCCTGTTCACGCCCGAGCAGCAGCATCAGCCCATTGTCCAGACGCGCACTCCAGGCATAGCGGTTGGACAGCGAGACCGCCTCGGGCTCCAGACGCAGCGGTGCCAATTGCTGCTGCAATTCGGCCCAGCGGCGCGTCACCTGTGCCTCGCTGCCAGGCGGCCCGGAAAATTGAAGCAAATCGGCCTGTGCATCTGCTTCGGCCACGTTGGCCGTGAAGAGTTCGCCCTGGCGGTTCACCAGCCGACCATCGCTCCACACCGCGAGAGGCTGGTGTTCTTCGATCCCCACTTTGAGGGTATCCGGCCAGATGCGGCGCACATCGGCACGCCTGACCCAGGGCACGGCCTCAAAGCGCTCGCGCACCGCGTCCAGATTGACGCTGAAGAAATTGCCGCGCGTGGGGATGGCGCCGCTTGAGCGCAGCAGCGCACTGTTCACATGCAGGAGTCCCTGCTCGGCCGAGGCCGGCTCGATCACTACGGTGCGCAAGGCAAACGCGGGGCGCTGAATCAGCCACCAGGCGCCGGCGGCAAGCAGCCCGGCGGCAGCCACTGCCATCAGCCCGTTGGCGGCTGTGTTGAGCAGACGGACATCGTGCCAGGGGCTCACCGCTCGCCCCCGATCTTCAAGCTGGCGCTGGCCAGCACGCTCAGGCACAGATCCTCGTAGGAGACACCTTCCGCGCGCGCGCCCATCGGCACGAGCGAATGACCGGTCATGCCGGGCGAAGTGTTGATCTCGAGCAGGAAGGGCGCGTCATCCGAGCGACGCAGCATCACATCGACCCGGGCCCAGCCCTCGCAACCGATGGCATGAAACGCCGCCACCGACAGGGCCTGGATGCGAGCGGTCAGGTCAGCAGACAGTTGAGCCGGGCACTCGTAGCGGGTGTCATCCCGAAAATATTTGTTCTGATAATCGTAATTGCCCGCCGGCGCGAGAATTTCGATCACCGGCAAGGCGCGGGCCTGGGCGCCGCTGCCCAGAATCGGCACGGTCAGTTCGCGCCCGTCGATGAACTGCTCGCACAGCACATCATCGTCATGACGCCGGGCGATGTCGTAGGCGGCTGCGCACTGATTGCGTGAGACGACCTTGGTGAACCCGATGGTCGAGCCCTCGCGCGAGGGCTTGACCGCCATCGGCAGGCCGAACCGGTCGGCGGCTGCACGCACATCATCGGCCGAGCGCGCCACCATGAAGCCCGGTGTCGGCAGATCGTGTGTCGTCCAGATGCGCTTGGTGTAGACCTTGTCCATGGCGATGGCAGAAGCCATCACACCCGAGCCGGTATAGGGCAGACCGAGCAATTCGAGCGCGCCCTGCACCGTGCCGTCTTCACCGAAGCGACCGTGCAGTGCAATGAACACGCGCTTGAAACCGTCACGCACCAGTTCGTCCAGTGCGCGCTGCGCCGGGTCAAAGGCATGGGCATCCACGCCCTTGGCGCGCAAGGCCTCGAGCACGCCGGTGCCCGACATGATCGACACCTCGCGCTCGGAGGAGCGTCCGCCCATCAGCACTGCGACCTTGCCGAAGTCAGCCACCGGTCATCTCCCTGATGCGGGCAGGCACGCCGCCGATCGATCCTGCACCCATGGTGATCACAACATCGCCATCCCGGGCTGCATCCAGGATGGCTTGTGGCATCTGCGCGGCATCTTCGATGAAGACGGGCTCGACCTTGCCGGCGATGCGCACAGCGCGCGACAGCGTGCGGCCATCGGCGGCGACGATCGGTGCCTCGCCGGCTGCATACACTTCGGCCAGCAGCAAGGCGTCGGCATTTGAGAGCACCCGCACGAAATCCTCAAACAGGTCCCGGGTGCGGGTGTAGCGATGCGGCTGAAACGCCAGCACGAGTCGGCGGCCGGGGAACGCACCGCGCGCCGCTGCAATCGTGGCCGCCATTTCAGCCGGATGATGGCCGTAGTCGTCCACCAGCGTGAACTGTCCGCCGCCCTGCGCAGCCGCCACGGGAAACTCGCCAAAGCGCTGAAAGCGTCGGCCCACGCCATTGAATGCTGCAAGCGCAGTCACGATGGCCTCGTCCGATACACCCAGTTCGTCGGCCACAGCGATCGCAGCCAGTGCGTTTTGAACGTTGTGCAGGCCGGGCAGATTGAGCACGATATCCAGCGGGCGACTGCTTGCATCCTGGCTGCGATGCAAGGTGAAGCGCATGCGTCCGGCATCGGGCGTGGGGTCGACAGCGCGAAAGTGCGCCTCGGGTGCGAAGCCGTAGGTGAGCACCGGCTTGGAGACGAAGGGCATGATCTCGCGCACATGTGGGTCGTCCACGCACAGCACGGCAGCGCCATAGAACGGCAGGCGCTGGGTGAACTCGACGAAGGCCTGGCGCAGCCTGGCAAAGTCGTGGCCGTAGGTCTCCATGTGATCGGCATCGATGTTGGTGATGACGGCGATCATGGGCGTGAGGTTCAGGAACGAGGCATCGGATTCATCCGCCTCGACCACGATGCAATCGCCGCTGCCCAGTCGCGCATTGGCGCCGGCACTGTTCAGTCGCCCGCCGATCACGAAGGTGGGATCCATGCCGCCTGCTGCCAGGATGGAGGCCACCAGGCTGGTCGTGGTGGTCTTGCCGTGGGTGCCTGCGATCGCAATGCCCTGCTTGAGCTTCATCAGCTCGGCCAGCATCAGCGCCCGCGGCACGACCGGCACGCGCGCAGCCCGCGCAGCCATCACCTCGGGGTTGTCGCCCCGCACAGCAGATGATGTGACGACGCAATCGACGCCGCTCACATGCGCGGCATCGTGCCCGATGTCCACCCGTGCACCCAGGCCGGCCAGCCGACGTGTCGTGGCGCTCTCAGCCATGTCCGAGCCGCTGATGCCGTAACCCAGATTCAACAGCACCTCGGCAATGCCACTCATGCCCGAGCCGCCAATGCCGATGAAGTGGATGCGCTTGACCTTGTGTTTCATTGAGCTTTCCCTGGGCCCGCCAGGGCTTCGCAGACATCGGCAACACGGGCAGCCGCATCAGGGCGCGCAAGCGCGCGTGCACGCAGTGCCATTCCCACCAGCTTGGCGCGATCCAGCCCCTGAAGCAGGCTCGCCAATCCTTCAGCGGTCAGTTCGGATTGCGGCGCCAGCATCGCGGCCTGACGCTGCGCAAGAAAGCGCGCGTTGACGGTCTGATGGTCATCCACCGCAAAGGGATAGGGGATCATCAGGCTCGCCACACCGGCTGCGGCCACCTCGGCCACGGTCATGGCGCCCGCGCGGCAAATCACCAGATCGGCCTGCGCATAGGCATCGGCCATGTCATCGATGAAGCCCACTGTGCTGGCCTGCACGCCTGCGTCCTGATAGGCGCGCTGCAGATCGTCCAGATGTTTGCGCCCGCTCTGATGAATCACGATCGGCCGCTCCGCAGGCGCCATGCGCGCCAGGGCTTGCGGCACCACCGTGTTGAGGGCCTGTGCACCCAGGCTGCCGCCCACCACCAGCAAGCGCAGCGGACCCTGCCGGCCCGCATAGCGGATGCCGGGATCAGGCAAGGCGCTCACATCGTCACGCACCGGGTTGCCGCACCACTGTCCGCCAGCGAGCGCATCCGGAAAGGCCACCATGACCCGCTGGGCCAGACGGGAGAGCAGGCGATTGGTCAGCCCGGCTACGGAATTCTGTTCGTGCACCACCAGCGGCGTGCGGGTCAGGGCGGCAACCAGCCCACCGGGGAAGGCGACATAGCCGCCCATGCCCAGCACCACGGCCGGTCGCACCCGCCGCAGCGCCGAAAGGCTTTGCCAGCAGGCACGCGCCAGGGTCAGCGGCATCGTGAGGCGAGTCATCCATCCTTTACCGCGCAGCCCGCGGATCTGCACGAACTGCATCGGAATGCCATGGCGCGGCACGAGAGTGGCTTCCATCCCGTCCGGATTACCAAGCCACACCACGTTCCAGTCGCGGGCCTTCATCGCATCCGCCACCGCGAGCCCCGGAAAAACATGCCCGCCGGTGCCACCAGCCATGATGAGCAAGGTGCGGGTCATCGCGACCCCCGCAGACGCAAGGTGCGGGTCATAACTGACCTCGCATCATGCGGCGGTTCTCGAAGTCGATACGCA
>Ga0315909_10000799_pt1 | contig 42048 bp, 42 predicted proteins | sample LakEriMetagenome_11_FD_203527 | JGI IMG/M metagenome (GOLD analysis project Ga0315909, IMG submission 203527) | Freshwater fungal communities from buoy surface, Lake Erie, Ohio, United States - Buoy 2 MA125 | ecosystem: Environmental > Aquatic > Freshwater > Lake | place: USA: Lake Erie, Ohio... | reverse complement strand
AGAATCCATTTGTGGATCTCATTATCCGAGAAAAGAAGCAAGTATTAATTGGCAGCCCCAACGGGATTCGAACCCGTGCCGCCACCTTGAGAGGGTGGTGTCCTAGGCCACTAGACGATGGGGCCAAGTAGCGGTGGTCAGGTTATCAGTGGCCCGGAAACAAAAGGCCCGAGCGCACAAGCGTTCGGGCCAAGTTTGTTGAGTATTTGCTGGGGAGCAAGGAATCGAACCCTGAATAACAGAACCAGAATCTGCTGTGTTGCCAGTTACACCACTCCCCAATGGAGCACCCTGATTGTATCGCCACCACGGGAAATGAAAACCGCCTGTTAGCCGGTGATCTTCCAGAGGTTTCCGAAGCCAATGACACGGGCAAGAGCGATTCCAACTCCCTCTTTCACATGCTTCTTGAAGGCGCTATCCCCTGCAATGGGGCTATTTGACGAGGAAGACGTCGTGGCCTCAAAGTTCATCTCGCGAGCGGTGAGGCGTGAGCGCAACTCGTGATACGGGTCGGTCACAATCACTATGCGCTTGATTCCTGCAAAGTTGGGGTCAGTCGCGACGAGATTTCTCACGTTGCGTAATGCCTCATATGTGGAGCGCGATGACGACTCTTGCAAGAGATCTTCTTGTGGAACTCCCTGCTGACGCAAAAAGATTGCCGATGCAGATGCTTCGGTAAAGCGATCACCTGGTTTGTTACCGCCGGTGAGCACAATGCGCGGCGCCACCTTTTGTTCCCACAATTCAAAAGCACGCATGAGTCGTGCTTTCAAAAGAGGTGAAGGGACCCCGTCGTATTGCGCAGCGCCCATCACCACAATGGCATCTACTTGCGTAGATGATTGCGTGCGACCAACACGCCATACTTCGAAAACCGTGAGCCCTACATACAAGGAACCGACGCAAAGCACCAACGTAAGTAGTTGTGCTAACCGTTTCATGGCAAAGGTGTTTTTACTTTGAGAGACGCTGCGTTGCCGCTGCTAAACGAGCAAGGGTTGTTTCGCGACCTAGAAGCTCGAGCGATTCAAAAAGTGGTGGCCCAACTGTGCGACCCGTAATGGCAACACGAATAGGCGCTTGCACTTTTCCGAGTTTCAAACCGTGCTTTTCGCCCACCTGCTCAATCACTGCTTTCAGCGCATCGTGATTCCACTCTGCAGTTGCATATGCGGCCGTTGTTTCACTGAGTACAGCACCCGCCCACTCGTCTTTTGTTGCCTTTGCCCAAGAGGCATCGTCAATTTCGGGTTCGTCGAGAAAGAAGAAGTCGACCATTGCAGGAACTTCAGTGAGTGCAGTGACACGTGTTTGCACAAGTTCTGCCATCCCACGGAAAATATCTTGTTTGAAATTACCTGCGGGCCACGGCATAGTTTCACCGGTGAGGAATGGTTCGCATTCGGCAATGAAAACTTCGAGTGGCATTTTGCGAATGTATTCGCCATTGAATGCCTGCAATTTTTGAATATCAAAAAATGCCGGCGAATGGTTCACATCTTCCAAGCGGAATGTGTCGACAATGTGCTGCCAAGGAACAATTTCGGTATCGCCAGCAGGTGCCCAACCCAAGGTCATGAGGTAGTTCACCATTGCATCGGGAAGAATTCCTTCTTCGCGATATTGCTCAACTGCAACTTTGTCGCGACGTTTCGACAGCTTTTTGCGCTGCTCATTTACCAGCACAGGAACGTGTGCCCATGTAGGCGGTGCAACATTGAGTGCATTCCAAATCATTTGTTGTTTCGGAGTGTTTGGTAAGTGCTCTTCCGCACGCACCACATGAGAGATGTTCATGATCTGGTCGTCAACCACGTTCGCAAGTAGGAACATCGGCGTTCCGTTTCCACGCAATAGAACGAAGTCTTCAATGGTGGCGTTGTCGAATTTCACTTCGCCACGCACGAGGTCGTGCACCAATGTTTCACCAGCAGGAACACGGAATCGCAGTACACGGCCTGGGCCGGGCTCTAAACCGCGGTCGCGGCTGTAGCCGTCGTACCCTGGCTTGCCCGAGGCTTTGGCGCGCTCTTGCACTTGCTCTCCGGTGAGGTCACAGAAATACGCCTTGCCTTCTGAATAAAGCTTCATGGCAGCGTCGATATGTGCCTGCGCATTTGCCGACTGGAAGTACGGCCCTTCAAATTGTGGGTGGTCGTTGTTGATGCCAAGCCAGGCAAGAGCGTCGATGATGCCTTGGGTCCACTGCGGTTCGTTACGCGACTCATCGGTGTCTTCAATGCGCAAGACGAAGGTACCGCCTTCGCGCAATGTGAGTGCCCAGTTGTACAGAGCGGTGCGGGCACCACCCACATGGAAAAAGCCGGTAGGTGATGGAGCGAAGCGGTAGCGAGGAGTGGTTGTCATGACCCTTGCAGATTACCGACCCCACCCCACCAAGAGTGTTCTCGGCGCGGTGTGGCCCGGTTTTCGCGACAATTTGCGCCGAGAAACTGCTGTTTAGAGTGCAAACTTTTGGAGGTCGCTCAATTCAACGAACTCCAAGGTGTGTAAATGCGTGGCGTGCAAGTTCACCAGTGGTGCATGACCCGCTTCAAAAGCTTCTTGCCAACGCATGGCACACAAGCACCAATGATCGCCAGCCTTCAAACCAGCAAAACCATATTGCGGCATTGGCGTTGATAAGTCGTTGCCTGCTGCTTTCGAGAATGCAAGAAACTCATCGGTCATCACGGCACATACCGTGTGCACACCATGGTCGTCGCCGCCTGTTTCACAGCATCCCGTGCGGTAAAAACCAGTCATTGGATCGGTGCAACATGTTGCAATGGGTTCACCAAAAACGTTCGGCTGAGTTGTCATGCAATATGTCTAGCGTGAAGTGGAAGATCTCGGCGCGAATTGTTGCAAAAACCGTGACATACGGCGCCGAGAACACTCGTTAGGGGTTGAGGGTGAGGAGATCTTCGTAGGTTTCGCGGCGGCGCACCACGCGGGCGTGGCCATCTTTCACGAAAACAACTGCGGGCTTGGTGACCATGTTGTAGTTCGAAGCCATGGAATAGCCATAAGCGCCAGTCACCGGAGTGGCGAGCAAGCTGCCCACTTCAAGTTCTGCAGGAACCTGTGCCTCTTCAATCACAATGTCGCCACTTTCACAATGCTTGCCAACTACTCGCACGCTGCGCGGCCGCAGAGCACCGGGCAACGTCGGCATGAAGGCTTCATAGCCACTGCCATACATCATGGGGCGAGGGTTGTCGCTCATGCCGCCATCAACTGCAACATATGACCGCACACCAGGAATATCTTTTTGCGTACCCACGGTGTACACCGTGATTGCCGACGACGCCACAATGGATCGACCAGGTTCTACACGCACAACAACATCTTTCGGTAGCGACGCCGTTGCACGACGCACCACGGTTCCCCATTGCTCCATGGTTGGAGCGTGTTCACTTGCCACATAGGCAACACCTAAACCGCCGCCCACAGTGAGATCACTCAAACCGAGCGGCGCAAAGAAACTCACCATCACGTCTATTGCTTTACCCAAGTGCTCAATGTCGAGCACGTTGGAACCAATGTGGAAGTGCAAGCCAATGAGGTTGAGACGTGACGACCTGCGCACAGTTTCTACTGCCCGCATAGCGTCGCCATTACCCATGTTGAAACCAAACTTGGAATCGTCTTGCCCCGTGGAGACGAATTCATGCGTATGAGCGTGCACGCCAGGCGTCACGCGAATTTGCACATTGACTTGTGCGCCAAGGAAGCCAGCAACATGCTCGAGGCGCTCCAATTCATCGAAGCTATCGACCACAATGTGATGCACGCCTTCACGAATGGCGTAGTGCAGTTCATCAGACGACTTATTGTTGCCATGCAATACACAGCGATTGGCAGGCACACCAGCACTGAGAGCTACAAAGAGTTCTCCACCTGTTGCCACGTCGAGCATCAGGCCTTCTTCGTGCACCAGTTTTGCCATTTCAGTACACAGGAACGCTTTGGTGGCATAGACCACATTTCCTGCACCGAAAGATTCACTCGCTTCTCGGCATCGGTTACGAATGTGTTGCTCGTCGTAAATAAAGAGTGGCGTACCGAATTGAGCAGCAAGGCTCGACACCAAGCACCCACCAATAGAGAGTTCCCCTGCAGGCTCAATGAGCGCTGTGTCGGGTAACAAACGAAGTTCTATGGGGTCCATTGCTACATCGCTTCCGGTGCTTCAATACCCAATAAATCTAGACCACAATGCAACACTCGTGCAGTTGCATCACACAGCGCAAGACGTTCGGTGCGTTGCGGTTCGTCAGATTTCAACACAGGACAATTCTCGTAGAAGCCGGTGAAAACTGTGGCGAGTTCATACAAATAGGTACACATGCGGTGCGGGCTGGCCTTGGCCAATGCGTCCCATACCACTGCATCGAACTGTAAGAGAGTGAGCGCGAGAGCTTTTTCTTGCGGTTCGCCCAGAGTCGCGGTAACACCTCGTACAGATGTGCGATCAATATCGGCACGACGAAAGATGCTGCAAATGCGGGCGTGTGCGTATTGCAGGTATGGCGCAGTGTTGCCATCGAACGACAACATGCGGTCCCAGTCGAAGATGTAGTCCTTAATACGGTCGGTGGAAAGGTCGGCATATTTCACTGCACCAATGCCAATCATGCGAGCAACGTTTGCCCGTTCACTTGCCGACAGCGCTGGGTTCTTTTCTTCCACTGCACGCGATGCGCGCTCTACTGCTTCTTCAAGCAAAGCCGACAACTTCACAGATTCACCACTGCGGCTCTTCAGCATTTTTTTATCGGCGCCCAACACATTGCCGAAAGACACGTGTTGCATTTCCACATTGGCCGGCAACCAACCAGCTTTCTTTGCAGCAGCTTCTACCATTTGTAAGTGCTGCGCTTGCGGTGCACCCACCACGTACCACATCTTTTGTGCACCAATACGTTCCACACGGTCAATAACGCACGCAAGGTCGGTGGTGGCGTAGTTATAACCACCATCGCCTTTGCGAATGATGAGCGGCAACGGCTCGTTGTCGCGATTGGTGAACCCATCGAGGTACATCACATCGGCGCCGTCGCTTTGTTCAAGCGCACCAGACACACGCAAACGCTCCACTACTTGTGGCAGCAAATTGTTATATGCGCTTTCCCCCATAAGGTCGGAGTCTTCAAGCAATACCCCAAGAGTGCGATACACACGGTTGAAGTACTTCGTGCTCTCGCCCACCAGCACATTCCACATGCGTAGCGTTTCGGCGTCACCAGCCTGTAAGGCCACTACCCGCAAGCGCGCACGTTCTTTAAAAGCATCATCGGCTTCAAACTTTTGACGTGCGATTTTGTAGAACGAGTCAAGATCGCCGACAGAAAATGCCTCTGCTGCTTGATCTTCCCCTAGATCAATGAGATGTTCAATGAGCATTCCAAAAGGAGTGCCCCAGTCGCCAATATGGTTTTCACGCACTGTGGTGTAGCCAACAAAGTTCAGCATGCGCACCAGGGCATCGCCAATAACTGTGGATCGCAAATGTCCTACGTGCATTTCTTTTGCAACGTTCGGCGCAGAATAGTCAACAACAACGGTTTCCTTGCCCTCAATGCTGCGCACACCAAGAGCACTTGAGTTTGTCATTGTTGCAAGTTCGCGTTCAAGAAACGCACGACTAAAAACAACGTTGATAAACCCAGGACCAGCAACTTCTGTGCTTTCACACATGTCGCTCACATCGCCAAGAAGAGCCAGCACCTCAGTTGCCACATCGCGCGGAACTTTGCCCGTTGCCTTCGCTACTGCCAGCGCACCATTCACCTGTGCATCGGCACGGTCACTTGCGCGCACCACAGGGTCGGCGGGTGCGCCAGCAACCGAAGTGAACGCGGGCCGGAAGCGATCGGCAAGAAGGGAAAGAGGATCAGACATGACCTTGCCATTGTTGCCGACCACGAGCCGAAAACTCGGATCTTTACGAAGTCTTGGCCATTGCCACTAGCCTGCAGGGGCTGGAACGGAATCATTTTCCGTCCTAGCCCTCGTAGCTCAGGGGATAGAGCGTCGGCCTCCGGAGCCGTAGGCGCAGGTTCGAATCCTGCCGAGGGCACTCCCAGTCAAATCGCCTACGGAGCAGTGGTGACGTACGAGTAACTGTTACGCAAATCGTCGCTTAATACTTGGGCATCCTCGGCACGAGTTTCGACAACAAACTCTTGCGTCAAAGTCTTGTGGTCGTATGTCCAACCTTCGGGAAGTTGTAGGCGCTCGGCAAGAGTCAACAAATCGTCTTCAGTGAGCTCTGGGTCGGTCTGCTGACTCCAACTTTGCATCACGTATGTCTTTCCTTCGGCATCACGCAACATGTACACCGTGGTACCAGCATTAAATGTAAAAGCTGCTTTGCGGTCAACCGAACGCGGCGTGTAGGGGTTCTGCATGGCGGCAGGGTTTGTTCCTATGAAAACACTCGCATAGTGATTCATGTCCATCTCGCCGAATGTTTTCTTGTACGTCTCTGTCGCGTCTGACTTCGTAACTGAGTCCATAGCCCAATAGCGGGGTCCGTTTGGCATAGCGAAGAGAACACCTTCGGCTTTGGCAACTGCGGCGGTGTCGATGGCTTTCCATTGATCGTCTGGGCATTCGTTGAGAGGAAAAGTGTTGAACACTTCGCCATGAATGCCGTCGTCTTTACGACTGATCAAGAGAATTTCGCAGTAGCGCACACCGTGCATGCTTCCACGAGTGGAATTTGCAGTACTGGCTACGGGGGCGTCGGTCGCTGGAACGTCAGTAGAAGCAACTTCAATCGCCGTGTCTTCGGTCGCGATTGATTCAGTTGTTGTTGATTTGTCATCGGACCCACACGCGGTGAGAGCCATGAGCAGGGCCGAAATGAACAGAGATGGCTTGGTGAGAAATTTTTTTGACATGGTGAGCAGAATAGTGAATGACAGGGCGGTAAATACAGTGGTTACATACACTCCGACATATTCTTAAAGTTCTCTTACCTCGCCCGGGAACCAGTCGCGCCATTTCCGACCTTGGGCATGAGGTCCGCTCCCTACCGCAGCCCAAACTGCCTTGTCGTACACTCTGTTAACACAAAATAAACGGCAAAAATGCTCGTGCGTTAACATGAAGCGCCTAGTTTCTCAAGGAGACATGACCACTATGACTGAGCGCTTTGAACCCGAAACTGCGAACTCGAATATTGCCGCTCGGCTTGAATTTCGCAACGTTTCAATGACGTTTCCCGATGGAACCGAAGCCTTGAAAGAAGTTTCCTTTTCCGTAGCAGCAGGAGAGTTCGTCACCATCGTGGGGCCGTCCGGATGTGGTAAGTCAACTCTTCTTCGCGTTGCCTCTGGGCTCACCACGCACTCCAACGGCGAGTGCATGTCAGATCGAAAAAGCTTGGGTTATGTCTTTCAAGACGCCACTCTTTTGCCGTGGCGTACTGTGCAGCGCAACGTCGAGTTGAATGCGGAATTGCAAGGCGTTCCCGAGGCCGAACGCCGCGAGCGCGCCCGCCAAGCCATCGAACTTGTAGGACTGACTGGCAACGAAAAAAAGTATCCCAAACAGTTGTCGGGTGGAATGAAGATGAGAACTTCACTCGCTCGTTCACTCGTCATGAAGCCAAGCGTGTTTATGTTCGATGAACCTTTTGGAGCCCTCGATGAAATCAGCCGCGAGCGCCTACAAGACGAACTTCTCCGTATTTTTGATCACGAAGGCTTCGCCGGGCTCTTCATTACGCACTCAGTTCCCGAAGCAGTTTTCCTCTCCACCCGCGTGCTCTGCATGTCTGCTCGGCCTGGTCGCATCATCGCCGACTTCTCCATTCCCTGGGAATACCCCCGTCAGCACGACATCCGCTACTCACCTGAGTTTGCCGAAATGTGCGGCAAGGTGTCTGAATCTTTGAGAGAAGCCCACGCATGAGCACTCAAACCAAATTGTTGAAGACCTATACGCCACCACTCGCCACTTTTGGTGCCTTCATTGGTGTTTGGTACGCGGTGCACTATTTCATTTTGAGCGAGAACCGTAAGTTCATTGTTCCCCCACCGCATGCAGTCATCGATAATGCCTTCTTGAACGGCGTCGCTCGCTCGGAACTCGCCGAAGGGCTTGTGAACACCGGACGCATTGCGTTGTTTGGCTTCTTAATCGCTTCAGTATTGGCACTTTTTGGGTCGGTACTCATGGCGGGCAATCGCATGATTGAACGCGCTCTCTTTCCCTACGCCGTGGCACTCCAAACGGTGCCTATTTTGGCGCTGGTGCCACTCTTTTCAGTGTGGTTTGGGCCAACGCGCACTGCCCGCATCGTGACATGTGTTTTGGTAGCTATCTTTCCGATCCTCACCAGTTTTCTCTTCGGATTGAAGTCTGTTGATAGTGGCCATCAAGATCTTTTCACGCTGAACAATGTGAGTCGAACAACACGATTCCGCAAATTACTTTTCCCAGCCGCTTTGCCATCAATTTTCACGGGGCTTCGTATTGGTGCTGGGCTGTGTGTCATCGGCGCTCTCGTTGCCGACTTCTTCTTTTCACGTGGCGACCTCGGACTCGGGCGCCTCTTAAACAATTACGCCAAGCGTCTCGAATACGAGAAGCTTTTTGGCGGAGTGATTTTGGCTTCTGCCTTGGGCGTTGCCATCTACATCCTCATCGGCTGGATCGCCAATCGTTCTCTACGCGATTGGCACGAGTCAGAGGCACGATCGGCCTAGCCGCAAGTGGAAATTATCCGTACACCCATTAGACCCAAAAGGAAGAACCCACTAATGAAACGTTCCACACGACGCATCATCGCTCTTGCGGCTGCTGCGGGTCTCGCCATCACTGCCTGTGGTAGTGACAACGACGCAACAACAACCGAAGACACCACCGCACCTGAAGAAGTGACAGTCGATACCGCTGCTGCAACTGACGAAGTTGTCTGCCCCGCAAATCTTGTCATTCAAACTGACTGGTGGCCAGAAATTGAACACGGCGGCACCTACCAACTCATCGGAGCTGGCGGAGTGGCCGACCCCAAGTTGTTCACCTACTCAGGCCCAATTGCCGACGCTTACAAAGTTGGCGGCATTGAGACCGTTGAAATTCGTGCAGGTGGAGACGCCATTGAATTCCAGCCAGTTCTTTCGGTTATGAAGACCGACCAAGACATCACACTGGGATACGTCAACACCGACGACATCATTCAAAGCTCAGGCACCGTTCGCGCAACCGGAGTTGCCACCACTTTGGAAATCAACCCTCAGTTCCTCATGTGGGACCCAGAGCAATTGAAGATCGACCCGAAGGACCCAGCAAGCCTCGGTGCCTCTGGTGCTCGTATTTCTCACTTCTCAGGAACCACCTACATGGACTGGTTGTTGGGCAAGGGCTTCATTAAGAAAGACCAAAGCGACCCCAACTATGGCGGATCGCCCGACAAGTGGATTGCTGACGGAGGCAACTTCATTCAGCAAGGTTTTGTCACTAATGAAACCTACAAATACGAAAATGAAATCAAGTGGAAAGACGGTGCTCCGGCCCCAATCGATTACACATTGATTCATGATCTTGGCTGGCAGCCATACCCTGCGATGTACAGCGTTCTCAGTGATCGCTTGGAAGAATTAAGCCCATGTCTTGCAGTGCTCGTTCCGAAGTTGCAACAGGCTTGGGTTGACTACCTCGCAGACCCCACTCCAATTGGCAATGCCTTGGTAGAAATCACAAAGACCTACAACAACTACTGGACCATCACACCAGAATTGAACGCTGCAGGCTTCGAGCTCTTCAAGAGCTTGGGAATCGGTGGCAATGGCCCCGACAGCACCTACGGCAACTTTGATGTTGATCGTGTACAGAAGTTGTACGACGAGGCCATGCCATTGTTGGCTGACCTTGGAGTAAAGACCGACGAGACACTCACCGTTGACGGTGTGGTCACGAACCAGTTCATCGACACATCAATTGGTGTTGCTGGATAAACAATTCAGAGTTAAAAAAGGGCCGTCCTTCGGGGCGGCCCTTTTTTTATTTCCCTAACTATTAGTGGTAAGCACACAGATCAAAGGCGTTGCCGTCGAGGTCGACAAAGTTGGCAATCATGCCATACGACTCACGACGCACAGGCCGAGTTTCAGTTGCACGCAAACCAAGCAGACGTGCGTGCTCGGCGTCAAAATCGTCTAGCGAACACACGAGGTCGAGATGCGTTCCACCAGGCCGGTGTGCGCCGCGTTGAAACCCAAGACGCCGAATGCCTTGCTTGTCTGACAACACAATCCATCGATCGCCGTCTTCCCGTTCTGATTCAACGAGCCCCATCACCTCAGACCAAAATGCGGCCAAAACCTCTGTGGAAGGGGTATCGAAAGTAACAAGGTCAAAGCGAATGGGGAAAGGTTCAGACATCTCTCACACATTAGAAGCAATATCGCTTTCAGGTGTCGTTGGCGAACCTATTGAGAAACTTGTGAAATACTCACTTGAGGAATTGTGTTGAGTACATTCGTCGGGGGGCGACAACATGACGAAAAACATGAACGATCAGACCACAACTAACGAGAGCACACCTACGCAGTGCCCGTATAGCCCACTCGACCCAGAGGTGCTTGCCGACCCCTTCCCCGCTTATGCGCAACTGCGTAGCGAGTGCCCCGTGCACAACACCAACATGGGCGGCCGCGAATTTCTCACCGTGGCTAATCGCGCCGATGTGCACAACATTCTCACGAGCCCCAACGAATGGGTGAACCGCTATGGCGCGGGCATTGCGTATTCCGGTGTTGACGGCCGCGGCAACCTGCAACATTTCGACCAGCCCGAACACACTAAACGCCGCGTGCTCATGCGCAATGAGTTCAACCCCATTGAGGTGAAGAAACTTGCAGATGATGCGGTTCGCGTTGCCAACGAACTTGCCCGCGACATGGCGGCCAACGGAAACACTGCAGAACTGCACGATGCTTTTGCGTGTCCTATGCCCATTTTAGGTTTCATCGATCTCATGGGAGTTCCCGCCGAAGATCGCACACTCATTAAAAACTGGGCCGATCAGTTAGTGCTTGGTTTGTCTGACCCACCAGCAGCAGTGAAACCCACTGAAGAAATTAAGCAGTACATCAATGCTGCAGTTTCACAACGCCGTCGCGTTGCCGATACAGGCGGCACACCCACTCCAGGGCTGCTCACTGAATATTCGTTACGCACTATCGACGGCGAACGCATTCCACTCATTGAGATGGAAGCAATGGTCTTGCAACTTTTAGTTGCTGGTCATGAAACCACCACATCACTCATTACAAACCTCATGTGGCGCTTGCTTGAAGTTCCTTCACGTTGGCAGCGCATTGTGAATGACTTTTCTCTCATCCCTAATGCCATTGAGGAAAGCTTGCGTTACGACCCACCCGTACTTGGGCTCTTTCGCACAAATGAAAACCCTGCGGTCATTAATGGCGTCAATGTTCCTGAGAAAACAAAAGTGATGGTCATGTATGCCTCGGCAAACCGTGACCCCGAAGCTTTCCCGAACCCTGATGAATTTGATATTGATCGTGACCCCATGCAATTGAAACGCCACTACGGCTTTGGCTGGGGCATTCACCATTGCTTAGGCGCACCCATTGCGCGACAAACCGCACGCATTGCTATTGAAACTTTGGCAACACACTTCCCCACCATGCAACTTGCTGGCCCCACCGAGCGATTAGGAGCTGCAATTCTGTGGGGCAGGCGCACACTTCCTGTGCAGTGGTGAACCGCAGTTAGTGCGGCTGCGTGAAACCGAAACACTCGCGTAAAGCTGCGTCTGTGAGCGCAGTTGCAGGCGAGCCTTGAGCCACCACACGTTGTGCCAACAACATCACCATGTCGGCCGTATCGGCATCAGACAATTCATGCGTTGCCATCACAACGGCAACTCCACGATCGCGTTCTTGCGCAACTAATTCAGCAACTGCCTGGCGCCCTACGAGGTCGAGGCCTGCAGTGGGTTCATCAAGCAACAACACGTCGGCCCGGCGCGCAAGTACTTGCGCCAAATGTGTGCGCTGTTGCTGACCACCAGAAAGATCTCGTAATGGTCGCGACTTGTAAGCAATAGCACCTGTGCGCTCCATTGACTCTTGCACAATGCGATGATCTTGCGCACGAGCGCGCTTGGTTAAACCCAAGTGCGCATAACGCCCCATGGCAACAACATCTTCCACGCGCAACGGCAATGTATGTGACGACACCGGATGCTGAGGAAGATACCCCACTAAGGAATGTTGCGTACCTGGAGCCGCGCCCAGGACATTGACGCTTCCCCCTTGTGCGGCAACAAGCCCAGCAAGCGTTTTCAACAAGGTTGATTTACCCGAACCATTTGTACCAATGAGCACCAACAACTCACCTGGCTGCAAAGAAAAATTCAAGCCTTCAACGATTGGCCTATGCCCATAGCCCACCGCGAGCCCCGTTGCTTCAATACGCGCACTCATGACACGTGTACATGCCCGTGTACGTGGGGTTGGTCGTGGTCGTGATGAATGTCTTTGCGATGTGCTTGCCAGCGCTGCACTTCAACCACCACAGCACATGCAGTAAATACAAGTACTGAGCAAAAGACGATGCTTGCACCGGCTGCAACATTGGCGTGATAACTCACCAGCAAGCCAACGTATGTAGAGAAAATGCCCACAACTGCTGCGACCACCATCATGATGCCAATGCGGCGCGCAAAAAGTGCTCCCGTTGCTGCGGGTGCAATGAGCAGACCCAGAACCAACAGCGTGCCAACCGTTTGAAAACTTGCCACCACAGTCAGAGCAACCATTGCCAACATGATGTTGTGGTATTTCTTCACCGAGAAGCCTGAAGTTTCGGTAAGCCCGTCGTCAACCGACAACAACAAAAATGGTCGTCGGCAGAACCATGCGACAACACACACTGCAACCAGCGCTATGAATTGCCACATCAAGTCGGAGTTGCTCACGCCTAGAACTTCACCAAATAAGATGTTTGTGAGGTCGCCTGCAAAAGACGATGACCTCGATTGAATAATGACCCCGAGTGCGAGCATCCCTACAAACAACAAGCCAATTGCCGTGTCTCCCGATAGTCGATACCGCCGCGTCACCACGCTGACACCCGACATCATGACTCCTGCGCCAATTGCTGCGCCAAGCACACCAGAAAAGCCGAACAACAACGCTGCAGCCACTCCGGGAACAACACCGTGGGCTAACGCATCACCAGCAAATGCGAGACCTCGCAACACAACAAATGTTCCTGCGACCGCACATATTGCTGACACCAAAATGCCGGCGTAGAGCGATTGGCGCAAGAACTCGTTATCGGTGAATGGACCGAAGAGAAAGTTTCCCACGCTCTAGTTCACCAGATTCACAAGAGCCCGCCGGCGATTGCCGTTGCGAGTTGGGTCATCATGTCGTCGTAACCACCATTTTGAGGCAATACATGGGTTGATAGTTCCACCACGTCAACACCAACTTCTTTGGCAATTTGATCTGCTACGTCGGCGGGGGTTCCTAGCTCGGTGAAAATTGCCTTGACCCCATTCTCTTGTGCCACAACCTTGAGGTCTGCAAGCGACCCAGCCGATGCTTCTGCCGCTGTTGAAAAACCGGGAATCACAGCACCAACAACAGTGCACCCGTAACGCGCAGCAAAGTAACCAAGCGAGTCGTGGCCGGTGACAAGTTTGCACTCATCAACTGTGGTCATAATCTCGCGAATTTTTGCGCTCAGTGCAGTGAGTTCACCAACAACTGCTGTTTCCTCTGCAGCGAAATCTTTTCCTGTTGCTAACTGCAATGCTTTCGCTAATGCAGGAATTGATTCGGCAATTGTTTCGGGGTCGAGCCATACGTGTGGATCTTCAGTGCCATGGCCGTGATCTTCTTCACCTTCATGGCCCTCTTCTTTATCAACAGCATCAAGAAGCGTGACGTGATCTGCAATATGGAACATCGGCACACCCGACTTCTCTGCTTGGAGCAATGAGTCTTCCAAGCCTTCTTCCAAGTCGAGACCGTTCGACACAACGAGGCTTGCATTATTGATGGTTTCCACATCTTGCGCCGATGGCATGAAGTCATGTTGATCTTGTCCGTTGGGAATAAGTACCGTCACCGTGGCCGCATCGCCAACGAGGCGCGACACCACATCGCCAATTGCGCTGTAGGTCACCACGATGGAAGGAGTTGTATCGCTCGACGATGAGCCATCAGAAGAGCAGCTCGCAAACAGACCCAGAAGTGCAGCGAGGCACATGTTCCGGAAGCGTTGTTGCATCAGCTCAATATAATGAGAATGATTCCTATTTCCACTTCTCATACTCAAGGAGCCAGATTTTTCGCTCTAATCCTCCACCAAAACCAGTTAATGAGCCATTTGCCCCGACCACCCGGTGGCACGGCAACACGATGGCCACCGGGTTACGGCCATTGGCGCCTCCCACGGCCCGCACCGCTGCAGGGCGCCCTACCCATTTCGCTTGTTGCCCATATGAAGTGGTCTCACCGTAAGGAATGCGTGCCAACGAATTCCACACCTCAACTTGAAAAGGAGTCCCCAACAAGTCGAGCTGCACTGCGAACACGGTGCGTTGCCGAGCGAAATACTCGCTGAGTTGAGCTTCAGCAGTCGCAATATATCCAGCAGCTTGTTCGCGTTCTTTTGCAGAAAATGATTCTGCAACAACGAAACGCTCCACAATGTCGTTCTCGAATTGCACACCGGTGAGCCCACGTGGCGATGCACTCAAAGTCAATATTCCAACAGGAGACGCGATGGATCTGAACACAGCAACCACCGCAGGCTTCATATGTTGAGTTTGCCATAGCAGTGGCCTATCTCTCACCACAATGCCGTTCAGTTGTAGTGTGCAAAGGCTATGTCGACACAGTCCCCCAATGCCGACGGCGCATACTCGCGGCGTCAAATCCTCACAATTTTCAGCGGCCTCATGGCAGGCATGAGCCTTGCCTCGCTCGATGGAACCGCCGTGAATACCGCACTCGCCACGATGGTTGCCGACCTTGGTGGGCTCAGCGCATACGCATGGATTGGTACGTCGTACTTGCTCACTTCAACAGTTGCCAATGCACTTTTTGGAAAATTGAGCGACATCTATGGTCGCAAACGTCTTTTTCAAATAGCCATCATCACCTTCCTCATCGGCTCCGTTGGTTGCGGAGTTGCGCAGTCGATGCTGACGCTCATTGTTTCTCGTGGAGTTCAAGGCATTGGCGGTGGCGGGCTCATGGCCATTGCATTCGTCATCATTGGCGATGTTGTTCCACCGCGCGAACGTGGGCGCTATGTAGGTCTCATTACAAGTGTCTTTGCAGTAGGCAGCGTCGTTGGGCCATTGATGGGCGGCTTTTTTGTCGAACAACTCAGCTGGCGCTGGATCTTTTTCATCAATATCCCCATTGGCGTTGTTGCTCTCGTCATCACCTCCCGCGCTTTACGCATGCCGGTGCAGCGTCTCGACCGTCAGGTCGACTACGTGGGAGCAGCGCTGCTCACCAGTTCAGTGACGTGTCTCATATTATTTTTGTCGTGGTCGTCGAAAGAATACGGCTGGGGTTCTGCTATTTCTATAGCTCTAGCAATCGCTGCAGCATTACAAGCAGTGGGTTTTGTGCAATGGGAAAAACGCGCTTCTGAGCCCATCATGCCGTTGCATCTTTTCCGCATCGACGTACTGCGGGTCACCATTCCCCTTGTCACTTTTGCTGGTGTCATCATTTATGGCGCGAATGCTTTTATTCCGCTCTACTTACAAGCCATCACAGGATTTTCTCCCACTAATTCCGGACTCCTCCTCGTGCCCATCATGGTTGGGGTCACACTCATGAGTATTTCTACTGGGCGCCGCATGGCGGTCACGGGTAAATACAAACATTGGCCAATATTTGGCGCATCATCACTCAGCATTGGCATGGTTCTCTTGTCTCAGATGTCGCAGAGTGGTTTAGGTCTTGCTTCAGCGCTCGTCGGCATGTTCTGCGTTGGCGTTGGTATTGGCAGCATCATGCCAACAGCAACGTTGGCAACTCAAAACGCTGTGGAGTGGAGCGACCTCGGAGTAGCGAGCTCCGTCATCACTTTCTTTCGCACGCTCGGCGGAGTCGTTGGCCTCGCTGCATTTGGCGCGCTGTTGAATTCAAATATTGAAGGACAAATCGACGAGAAGTACCTTCAAGCTCCGCGACAAATTAAAAACCTTGAGGAACCGCTTCGCGGTGATGTGCTGCGTGTTCTTGGAGACGGAATCACCAACTTGTACCGCGTTGCAATACCCATTGCCATCGTGGTGCTGATTATTGCCACTCGACTGCCAGAACGCCCGCTGCGGAAAACCTCAGGCATTCAAGAAAGTAACGCTGCCGAATAATTATTCTCCGGCAGCCTTTGGCTCTTTCGGCAAACCAAGTACGCGTTCTCCCACAATGTTGCGCTGAATTTGGCTGGTGCCGCCCCAAATGGTTTCCGAACGCGAGAAGAAGAACGACGACATCATGGGGCTCACTGGGTAACCCGCACGACGCTTATCGCGCGAAGTTCCTGGCCATGAACCAATGTCGGAACCCGCGTCGACCAACATTGCTTCTGCTCCAAAAATGTCGAGTGCAAGCTCCAACGCTGTTTTATGCATTTCAGACCAAAACATTTTATTCGATGCACCAAGTGCAGCAACGCTGAGATCTTTTGTTTTATTCACCGTGGCGGTGAGTGAACGCAAACCGTTAATGCGGAGAATTTGAATTTTGGTGTAATAGGTCATGAGGCGTTGACGAATCATTGGGTCATCGATGATGCCGCGACGCTTCGCTGTAGCCACCATCAACTTGTATTCCTCTTCGAAACGGCGGTATCCGGTTGTTGCACTCATGCCACGCTCAAAGGCAAGTGTGCTGTTGGCAACTTGCCAACCGTTATTGACACCACCAACAACATTGTCTTTCGGACAACGAGCATCGGTAAAGAACACTTCACAGAACTCTGCGGTGCCGTCGGGCTGAACAATGCCGCGCACTTCAACGCCTGGTTGTTTCATGGGTACCAACAAATACGAAATGCCTTTGTGCTTTGGCGAATTGGGGTCGGTACGGGTGAGCAAGAAGCAATAGTCGGCGTGGTGACCTTGCGTGGTCCAAACTTTTTGACCATTAATGACCCACTCATCACCATCGAGCACCGCAGTTGTTTTCAAACTTGCCAGGTCGCTTCCGCTGTTTGGCTCACTGAAGCCTTGACACCAGCGCGACTGACCGCGAAGAATTTTTGGCAAGAACTCTTGTTTCTGTTCTTCTGTTCCCCACTGCAAAATAGTTGGCCCCACCAATGTGTCGCCAAAGAAGTCGGCGCGCATTGGAGCCTTTGCGTTGGCGAACTCTTCCGCAAGCACAACACCTTCCATCACGCTCAAACCGCGACCGCCGTACTCCACTGGCCACGTAGCGCAGATCCATCCACCGCCGTACAACTTTGCTGGCCAAGACTCGTTGAAGGCTTTGCGCTCGTCGGGGCTCATTTCAAAACCAGCGTCGAACCACCCCGCAGGGAGATTCTCTTTCAACCAGGCACGGATTTCTCCACGAAATTTTTCAGCAGCTGCGGGGTAAGTCAATTCCATCCCCCCATCATTACCCACGGGTAGCGGTTTTGCGAAGTGCATCGGAATTTACGCAGATGTCACAATTGCCACACATTGCCGAGACACTCACTTTGTACGTTTTCGACATGAGTTCAGCTGCCTCGGTGCCTTCATTCTCCCCTGGTGCACTTTCTGAGACAGATCTGGCCGTTTTACGCGTCCTTGTTGACAGAAGCGGGAAAATCACCAGTCGGGACGACCTCAACAAACTGGCAGGCCTGAGCGGTTCGCAACGACGCTGTGAGGCAGTGCTCGTCAATTTACGCAAGGCACTTGGCGACGGGGCCATCGTCACCATTCGACGACGGGGCTGGATGCTCGACAATTCGGTGGCAGCCATGGCAGTTGCTCTGATTAACTCTTTATAGCCATGTTCGCCGCTAGTGCTTCTTCATCACTCGATATTGGCCGTCTTCTCTTTGAGCTCGCCATCATTTTGTGTGGAGCAAAAATTATTGGTGAAATCGCAGAGCGCTGCGGTGTTCCTGCAGTACTCGGAGAAATTCTTGCTGGCGTGGTCATCGGCCCCTCAGCACTCGGCTGGGTGAGCCGCTCCGACACTTTGTTTGTTCTTGCTGAACTAGGTGCAATCTTATTGTTGCTCCAAGTAGGTATGGAGATGGACCTCAAAGAGTTACGTACGGTCGGCCGTGCTGCGCTCGGCGTTGCAATTCTTGGAGTTGTTTTACCCATGGGCTTTGGCATTTTGGGTGGCATTGCCATGGGCGAAGAAGCACGTACAGCACTTTTTGTGGGCGCCACACTCACTGCCACCAGTGTTGGCATTACCGCACGCGTATTTGGCGACCTTCGAGCGTTGTCAACAAAAGAGGCGCGCATCGTTCTTGGAGCCGCGGTTGCCGATGATGTACTTGGTCTCATTATTCTCACCGTCGTTTCACGCGTAGTGGAAAAAGGATCCATCGGCATTGGCACCATTGCCTCTACAACCGGACTGGCATTCTCCTTTCTCGCTATCAGCGGTTTTGTTGGCTTCACCGCACTCCCCAAAATCATGGGAACGGTATTGAAGCGAGCAAGCTCTCCGGCAGCCGCATCTGTTGTCGCTCTGGGCGTCACTTTAGGTTTCGCTAGCGCTGCAGAAGCTGCACATTTAGCACCCATTATTGGAGCATTCGTTGCGGGTACAGCTCTTGGCCGTTCGCCTGGGCACGAACGCGTCGCGCGCGACATGTCGGCGCTTGCTTCGGTGTTTGTTCCCATTTTCTTTCTACAAATCGGTATCGATACCGATATTGCTGCGCTAGTTCGACCTAAGGCTTTGGGCATCGCCGCAGTTCTCATTGTCATTGCCGTCGTGACAAAAGTTGTTGCAGGTTATGCAGCCCGGTCAACCGGAGCCGACACACTGCTCGTAGGTCTAGGGATGATTCCGCGCGGCGAAGTCGGGCTGATCTTTGCCACCATTGGCCTCAACATCGGCGTATTTGACGACGACATACACGCCGCACTCGTACTCGTTGTGCTCATCACAACGGTCATTACTCCCGCTCTACTTCGTTGGCGTTTGAATCAGGGTGAAACATCTGAAATTGACCTCGATATCTCTGCAGAGAGCGAACCCGCCGATGGTTGGCTGGTTGCCACAGATGGGGTTATCGCTCTTGCGGCAACTCCCCCCACCTCAGCGAGTCCGTTGGTGTTGTTGCAGGCTGCAGCGATGGCCACCGACAACAAGCCAGGCGATGAGTTCATGGAATGGGTTGCCGAGCGACGCAACCGCGACCTGCAGTGGAACCGTGAAGCCACAACACATTTGTTGCAGTTACTTCGTGTTGGTTCACCTCGTTCGTGGAGGCTTATTGAAATCTCAGGTCTCTTCGAACGTGCACTTCCTGAACTTGCCGAAGCAATTCACCGTCGCACGAGTGATGTCTCTGAACTCGACCCCACCCACTCACTACGTTTCCCCACTGTTGAGGCACTACGTGATGTCACCGCTGTGGCAAGTTCACAAAGCGACTCGCTTCTTCTTGCTGCATTTCTTGCCGATATCAACGACGGCTCAATGCCAGTGAATCTCATTTTGCAGAAACTCGACCTCGATATTTTGTTTGCAAAAGAAGTGGAAGATCTCTTGAACGGCGCAGCATTGCTCCGTGCCGGCGTCGAGCGTGAGCCCCACCGTGCAGACGAGCGCCTCATTCGCGACATTGCACATGGTTTGAAACGCCCAGGCATTGTGGAGCGCAGTCGGCTGCTTGCCGATGCCCAAGGAGGTCTTGAGCCCTGGCAACATGCGGCGATGATTGATATCACCACCGGGGTTCAAGGAGTGCTCGCACTGCCTGAGTTATTGAGTGGCGAAAACGATTCGCTTGCCGATCTGCGCCGCCGCCAAACAAGCGAACTTACTAACGACGAGGCCCTGCTCGATCGCATTGTTCATGCACCCACTACCTATGTTTTGGCACACGAACCAGCAGAACTCCTTGAGCATGCTCGCCTCATTGAGCCCGCCCCACATGGCCGAAAGGTGCGCGTCACAGTGCAACCCACACGCACCCCACACCAGTACATTCTCAACACCGCATGTCGCAACCGTCGCGGTTTGCTCTCGCGTCTCTCTGGCGTGCTTGCCGACGAAGGAATTTCCGTTGTATCTGCAAGCTTGGCAACGTGGCCCGACAACTCAGTGCTCGATACCTTTGTAGTTGAGTCACCACACCCGCCCGACCCTGTTCATCTTTCACGATTGTTCTCACAATCATTGAAAGGGCGCTTGCGCCCGCGGAAATTGGCACTTGCTGCTCCGCAGGTTGCGCTAGACAACTCCATTCACCCATGGCACTCAGTTCTGCGTATTAGCGGACCCGACCAAATTGGTCTCTTGTCTGCAATTAGCTATGCACTCAGCAATGCCGGCGTGCAAGTGCATCATGCAGTTGTGCAAACGAAAGATGGATTCGTTGACGACGAATTTGAAATTTCCGACCGTGTGGGTCACAAAATTGGCGACGATCGTGCCGATGCCGTGCGAAAAGTGTTAAATCGCCTGAAGTAACACACCGTTAACACAACAACAAATACGCCATATTCCTGAAACATTGGTGCGACAGTTGTGAAATCTGCACCCCGTATGTTCTTTCCAAGAAGTGACCCACTCATGAGAAAGGAACGCAGTGAAACTCATCACCGCAATCGTGAAGCCATTCAAGCTTGACGACGTGAAAGACGCACTGAAGGCAATCGGCATCCAAGGGATGACCGTGTCTGAGGTACGTGGCTTTGGTCGTCAGGGAGGACACAGCGAAACATATCGCGGTGCCGAATACACCATCGAGTTCGTACCCAAGGTACGCCTTGAGCTCGTCATTGAAGACAACGACGTCGACAATGTGATTTCTGCAATACGCACTGCAGCTAACACTGGAAAAATTGGAGACGGAAAGGTATGGATCACAAGTGTTGAACGACTCATTCGCATTCGAACCGGAGAAGAGGGCCGCGATGCAATCTAAAACTTCCCCAACATCGAGCCGCTGGTTGAAGCGCATCTTGGTAGCAACAACAGTTTCTACTGGTTCACTCATTTTGGCCGGCGGAATCTCCGCAATGGCCGCCGATGAGTTCGACGCAGAAAAAGCTGTCACTGCTCTTGGTCAGCAAACAAGCTTGCTTTGGATTGTCATCGGTGCTGCATTGGTGATTTTCATGCAAGCAGGTTTTGCTCTTGTAGAAACTGGCTTCTGTCGCGCAAAGCACGCAGCACACGTCATGAGCACAAACGTTGCCATCTTCGGACTCGGCTTCATTGGCTTTTTCTTCATTGGCTTCCCACTCGCATTTGGTGGTTTTTCCTATTCAGCATTCGGAATGGATGCACCTGTAGGAAGTGCACTTTTGGGCAGTGGAAACTGGGTCTTTTTGTGGAAGGGCGGATGGGCAATGTCTGGCGGTGGAATTACTCCTGCTGTACTTGGCTTCTTCCTTTACATGGTGGCCTTCATGGACACCGTTGCAACTATCCCAACAGGCTCTATGGCTGAACGTTGGAAGTGGAACTCATTCGTTGTGTGGGGCCTTTTCTGTGGCGCTGTCTACTACCCACTCTTCGCAGCATGGACATGGGGCGGCGGTTTCCTTGCCAAGACATGGGACACCATGTCACTCGGTGCGGGTTACGTCGACTTCGCAGGTTCCGGAGTTGTTCACGCAGTAGGTGGCGTTGCTGCACTTGCTGGAGCAATTGTTCTTGGACCACGTGTTGGAAAATTTGGTGCCGATGGAAAACCTCGCGCAATGCCAGGTCACCACATCCCGATGGCAATGCTCGGCGCGTTGATCTTGTTGTTCGGATGGTTCGGCTTTAACGCTGCATCGACATTTGCATCAACCGACGTGCAATTCGCAACAGTTGCCACGAACACTGCAATCGCTGGAGCATTCGGTCTGATCGTAGGACTCTTCTGGATCACCAAGCGCACCGGCAAGCCAGACCCAGGCATGATGGTGAACGGCATGCTCGCTGGCCTCGTAGCAATTACTGCGCCTTGCGCATTCGTTGCTCCATGGGCAGCAGCAGTGATTGGCACCATTGCGGCAGTCTTGGCCATTGAGTCGGTGTTCTTCGTAGAACGCAAGCTCAAGATTGACGACCCAGTAGGCGCCATTTCGGTACACGGCGTCTGCGGTATCTTCGGAGTTCTTGCAGTAGGAATCTTCTCGAACGGCAGCTACGGCGCTGGCTGGAACGGATCCTCATCTGAAGGCATCGAAGGCATCATCAAGGGTGACTGGGGCCAACTCGGCGCACAGGCACTTGCCGTTGGCGTCATCTTGACTGTGATCTTTGGAATCGCATTCTCGTTCTTCAAAATTCAAAACGCCTTCACCAAGGGCGGCATCCGCTCGAAGGAAGAAGATGAAATCATGGGTCTCGACCTCCCCGAAATGGGAGTTGCCGCTTACCCAGAGTTCAGCCTTCAGCGCTAATTCGTGAAACGCCCCTGAACGACTCGTTTACCCTTTTCAAGTCATTCAGTTCACAGGAAAACCCCACCGTTCGCGGTGGGGTTTTTTCCTTTCACAAGCACGAAACACTGCCGAAACAGTTCCTGAATAGTTTTTATGACTATGACGATTGACAGTGGTGCAACAGCTTGGGTTCTTGTTTCAGCAGCATTGGTGCTCTTTATGACGCCTGGTCTTGCTTTTTTCTACGGAGGCATGGTTCGTTCAAAAAACGTACTTGGCATGCTCATGCAAAACATTTTTGCAATGGGCCTCATCAGCATCTTGTGGGCAACTGTTGGTTTTAGCCTCGCCTTTGGTGGCAGTGGAAAATATTTTGGCAACTTCGATTTCATGTTCTTGAAAGATGTCGCCAACATCCCGAACTTCCCCGGCTATGTCGATGACTTCGCACTCATCATTCCGCCACTCGCTTTTGTTGTGTATCAAATGATGTTCGCCATCATCACACCAGCGCTCATCACTGGCGCAACTGCCGACCGCATGAAGTTCAGCGCCTATTGCATTCTCATTGGCGTATGGGCAGTGGTGGTGTACCCCACCGTTGCGCACTGGGTGTTTAGCCCTAACGGTTGGTTGTTCCAAGAAGGTGCACTCGACTTTGCAGGTGGAGCAGTTGTGCACATCAACGCAGGCGCAGCGGCACTTGCTGTTGTCTTAGTTCTTGGCAAGCGCCGTGGTTGGCCGCGTGAAGCAATGCCACCGCACAACTTGCCCTACACCATTTTAGGAACAGGCATTTTGTGGTTCGGCTGGTTTGGTTTCAATGCTGGCTCAGCTCTTGCAGCAAATGGTCTTGCTGCACAGGCCCTCATCAACACACAACTTGCAGCCGCAAGCGGCATGATTGCATGGCTCATCATTGAAAAGATCAAAGCAGGACACGCAACCACACTGGGTGCTGCTTCTGGAGCAGTTGCTGGTCTCGTTGCCATCACTCCATGTGCGGGCTTTGTTGGCGGCATGGCGCCGATTGCTATTGGTGCCATCACCGGCTTTGTTTGCTACTTGTGCCTCACCCTCAAAACCAAGTTTGGTTTTGACGACAGCCTCGACGTCATTGCCGTGCACCTTGTTGGCGGCCTTGCCGGTTCGCTACTCCTTGGTCTTTTTGCCGACACAGCAATTAACGGCCTCGGAGCCGACGGCCTCTTCTTCGGCGGTGGAGCCAGCCTCCTCGGCAAGCAGGCCCTGGCCTCTGTGGCAACCTTCGTCTTTTCCTTCGTCGTCACCTACGTGGTGGCAAAAATTCTCAACGCCACCATCGGAATCCGTGTATCGCCTGAAAATGAGCTCGTCGGGCTCGACCAGAGCCAGCACGCAGAGACCGCCTATCAGGCGTAGGATTACGACATGAAGCTCATCACCGCCGTTGTCAAACCCTTCAAACTTGATGATGTCAAAGAAGCCCTGAAAGGGGCAGGCGTCCAAGGAATCACCGTGAGCGAAGTGCGAGGTTTTGGTCGCCAAGGTGGCCATACCGAGACCTATCGCGGAGCCGAATACAACATCGATTTTGTGCCAAAAGTGCGCCTTGAGATGGTGGTTCACGACGATGACGTGGAAAAAACCATTGCAGCCCTGCGTGGAGCTGCCTCCACAGGCAAAATTGGCGACGGCAAAATCTGGGTCACCAATGCCGAGCGAATCATCCGTATTCGCACAGGAGAAGAAGGTAGCGACGCTCTGTAGGTAGTGTCGTAGCCATGACTACGACTGAATCTGCACCTGCAAGCACTACCCGCTGGACTGCCCAGTGGAAAGAACTCTACGAAGAGGTCATTACCACTGGCCTCTGCACCGGCTGTGCAGGTTGTGTTGTTACGTGCCCTCACGATGTCATTGGGTACGAGCATGAGGAAGGCAAGTACAAGCCTTTCCATATTGAAGAAGAACTCGGCCTCGACAATTGCATTCACGGCGAAAAAGGTTGCACCACCTGCACACGTGCGTGCCCACGCTTTCGCCAATGGGAACCTGCCGCCGACATGCACCTCTTTGGTCGCGTTCGTGAACCAAATGAAATGGCCGGCATCTGGCGTCAACTTCTTCTCACGCGTGCTTCCGATAAAACACAACACGACCGTGGTCAAGACGGCGGCTTTGTGACTGCCATGCTCACATGGCTCTTGAAGAACGAATACATCGAAGGCGCAATGGTCAGCGGCGTCGAACCAGACGACGCCTGGAAGGCCAAACCCGTTCTCGTGCGCACTGCCGATGAAGTGCTTGCTACTGCTGGTAGCCGCTACACCTACTGCGCAAACCCACTTGCACTAAAAGAAGCCAAAGAACTTGGGCTCACAAAGCTTGCTCTTGTGGGCATGGGTTGCCAAACCTCTTCTCCCCCAGTGATGTGGGATCGCAAGGCTGGAAAAGTGGGCAAGCCCTTCGTTTTCAACATTGGTCTTTTGTGCTCAAAAACATTCGACGATGCAATTTTCCCTGAACTTTTCGAAGCGAAGTACGGCCTCAAGAAAGCCGACATGGTGAAGATGAACATCAAAGGTGCATTCCAAATCTGGATGAAAGATGGTTCATTCCACGAAATCAACTTGAAGGAATGCCATCAGTGGACACGTGAAGGTTGCAAGAACTGCCCCGACTTTGCCGCTGAGCACTCCGACATCGCCACCGGTGGAATTGGCAAAGACAACGACTGGACCCTCACCATCGTGCGCACCGAGCTTGGCGAGGAAGTCATCACCCGCATGATTGCCGATGGCGTCATTGAAGCCCGACCCGCACAAGAAGACGAAGTGGCCATGAAACTACTGCGCACACTTTCTATTGTGAGCCGTCGTCGCTGGCCGCAATGGGCCGATGGCGCCCCAGCAGTGGGTGTTCCCGAGCCCAAGAAGAAGGCTGACGGAACGGCCCCTGCGGTGCACTAGTTTGTGGTGATGCCACTGCATCCTCAGTCACAATTCATCATCAACTTCATCGACTCGTTGGGCGATAAGCCCTTCGAAGAAGACACACCACAAAACGCACGCGATATTCGCAATGCGCGCACCACACCGTCGGCCCTGCCCATCTTTGAAACCAAAGACATCGATGCTGGTGGCGTACCTGCGCGCTTGTACAAGCCCAACAACAACACCAACCTTCCTTTGCTCGTGTACTACCACGGCGGTGGTTGGGTGCTCGGCAATGTCGACTCACACGATGGCGTCTGTCGTGCACTTGCCATGCAAAGTGAATGTGCAGTGCTCTCGGTGGAATACCGGCTCGCTCCAGAGTTTCCCTTTCCTGTTCCTCTTACCGACAGCGTCACAGCCACACGCTGGGCCTACGACAACGCAGTATCTATCGGATGCGATGCAACGCGCATTGCAGTAGGTGGCGACTCTGCTGGCGGCAACTTCGCAGCCATCATTGCCAACATGCAGGTCATTCCATGCGTGTACCAGTTGCTCATTTATCCCGTCACCGATTGTCGTCTTGGACACCCGAGCCATCAGGAAAACAAAGACGGCCCATTTCTCACACATGCCGGCATGAAGTGGTTTGTTGAGCACTACCTCAGTGGCAACCAGGGCACTGCAACCGACCCACGTGTTTCACCGTTGCTCGACACCGATGAAGTGCTTGCCGCAGCTCCGCCCGCATTTGTTATTACCGCTGAATTCGACCCCTTGCGTGATGAAGGCGAGGCATATGCCAAGCGTCTTTCCTCACTGGGTGTCGCTGTGTCGCATGTGCGTTGGTCGAGCCAGTTTCATGGCTTTGTTTCACTTGCTGATTTCCTCGACGACGGAAAAGCTGCACTTGCGGCATCGGCCGCAGCGCTACGCAGTGCGTTTACTCCTGTGCTCCAATAGCGCATAGTTCGCGCGCACGCTCGAAAATATTGTCGAACATTGGCTCGGTGAGTTTGCCGGTAAATGTATTTTGCTGGCTGGGGTGAAACGAACACAGCAAGGTCCACTTGCCGTGTTGCACTTCAACACCGTGTCCAAATTTTGGGCGCGGACGAATGTGTAAAAACTCTGCTGCTGCCTGATACGCAAATGCACCAAGACACACCAACACATGTGCATTTTCTAATGCTGCAAATTCACGTTCCAAAAATGGTCTGCAAGTGACGCGTTCATCGGGGGTCGGAGCATTTGCTGGTGGCGCACATTTCACTGCAGCAGTAACCCAGGCATTACTGAGGTGTAAACCATCATCAACATGCTGCGAAGTGGGTTGATTTGCAAAACCTGCTTTATGCATTGCGCGGTACAGCCAGTCGCCACTTTTATCGCCTGTAAACACGCGGCCCGTTCTGTTTGCACCGTGCGCTGCGGGGGCGAGGCCTAGCACCAAAAGTTGCGCCTGTGCGTCGCCAAAGCCGGGCACTCCACGACCCCAATACGTATCGTCACGAAACATGGCTCGTTTTTCGCGAGCAATGTCTTCGCGCCATTCAACAAGCCGTGGGCAGGCACGACACGATGCAACATCACGGCACACAGCATCGAGTGGCGAGAGTTTTCGGGCGCCCATATGTACACAGTAGAGGCAGAACCGATAAGTTCGCAGGTGCTATGGCGTCAAAAAAAGCTACCCCTCATCACAAACCCACCACTTTGCTCCTCGTGCGCCACGGACAAACTCCCACCACTGGGCAATCACTTCCTGGCCGCGCTCCAGGCTTACATCTCAGCGAGACCGGCCTCAAGCAAGCTGCTGAAGTTGCCGAGCGCCTCGCTTCTTTCCCCAAAATTGATGCCATCTATTCCTCACCACTTGAGCGCACGCGCGAAACTGCAGCACCACTTGCCAAACAACGCAAGCAAAAGGTCATCATCGACAAAGGCCTCATCGAGTGTGACTTTGGCAAATGGACCGGCGGGAAATTGAGCGACCTCATGAAACTTCCTGAATGGAAAACCGTGCAAGGCGCGCCAAGTACGTTTCGTTTTCCCAACGGTGAAAGTTTTACCGAAATGCAAGTACGCATTTCTACCGCACTCGACAACATTCGCTTGCGCCATCCGGGTGGCGTTGTGGTGTGCTTTTCTCATGCCGACCCTATTAAGGCGGCACTCGCACATGCCATGGGAACACACCTCGATCTCTTTCAGCGCATTGTGGTGAGTACTTGCTCCATTAGCGCACTGGCTTACGGGGGCGGCGCGCCCATCGTGCTCACGGTGAACTCCACTGGCGGGTCACTTTCAGAGTTGGCCCCGTCATGACCACCTATCGCGACTTCGATGCGCCCGATGCATTTACTACCACCGCCGTTGGTCGCCCTGGTGAACGTACCTTTCTCATTCAAGTGCGCGGCGAAGGCGAAACCATCACTGTGAAATGTGAGAAGTCTCAAGTTGCAGCAATTGCCCATTATGTACGCGAACTTCTTGCCGACCTTCCCGACAGCAAAGATGCCCCACTTCCTGAGGCGCTTAGTGTTTCGCCCAACCCCGATGTTGCGTTTGTTGTAGGCCCCATTGGCGTTGCTTACGACCGCGAACTCGACCGCATTGTTATTCACCTCGATGAAATGGTTGATCTCGACGAAGAAGGCGAACCACTTGACGATGTTGTAGCAAGTCGCATTCGTGGCTTTCTCACACGTGCCCAAGCGCTCGCCTTTTGCGATCACGCCGACGACGTTGTTGGTGCGGGGCGACCCAATTGTCGCTGGTGCGGACTCCCAATGAACATCGACGGGCATCCGTGCCCACGAATGAACTAGTTCTTTTTATGTCAGCAACTTCACGCGTTGCACACAGCGACCCGCTCGGCGTTCTTCGCAATGGTGCGATGGAAATTGTTGGCCGCATGCCTTACAGCAGCAACGCCACTTTTCTGGTGAAGATATTTGTTGATGAAGTTGAACAATGCCAAGCGATTTACAAGCCACTCAAAGGCGAGCAACCCCTATGGGATTTTGAGCCAGGCTTGTTTCGTCGTGAAGTTGCTGCTTATGAACTCTCTGAAGCACTCGGTTTCGACCTCGTTCCACCCACGGTGGTGCGAGATGGTCCTTTTGGTGAAGGCTCAGTGCAATGGTTTATTGAAGCCAACCCTGAACTGCACTACTTCACGTTTATTGAAGACCACCCAGAAACACACGACCAATTACGACTCATGGCGATATTCGACATTGTGGCCAACAACACCGACCGCAAAGGCGGGCACGTGTTGCTCGACAGCAACGGCCATATTTGGGGCATCGACCATGGAGTGTGTTTTTCAGCTGACTTCAAATTGCGCACCGTCATTTGGGATTTCGCTACTGAAAAACTCTCTGCCGACCATCTCTCTGCTTTAGAAGTGATTTCTCAACAAGTTCCCCTACGTGTGGCAACTCTTTTGAATGCAGAAGAAGTTGAAGCCCTCAAAGAACGCGTCGAGTGGCTGCTTGAAAATAAAGTTTTGCCCTACGACCCATCGGGAAGACGCGTTCCGTGGCCTCTTCTGTGACAATCTGCAGTAATGAGTCAATACCTCGATGCGCTTGTTGACCGAGCCGACCTCGATGAAATTATTCGTGAGATCGATGCGCTATGCGCCAAGCGCGAATGGAATGAACTTGCTGCACTGCGCAATAAGTGTGCCGCAGCAGTAAAAACTGGGCGCCAAGTATGGCCGGCAGCCACGTTGGCTAACTACCGGCTCGCATTACATGCCGACGCCAAAAATGCTGCAGAGTCTTTGCAACATCCCACCAGCACGTTCAGCATGGGTCCACTCACTGAGGTGATTGCTCAAAGCCACACGTGGAATGAAGTCGAGAAATACATCACCGACCCACCTATGCGTGGCTTTGTTGCATACGAACGCGCCATTCGTGGCGACACCGTAGAAAACGATGCAAGCCTGCAAGCAATTTTAGAAATTCCCCTTGCCCTTGGCACGTGGGAACCGTCGTATGAAGTGCCGTTTTATTCCGACAACGGCGTTGAAGCACCTACTCCGCTTCTCACCGCAGTCCCTTTCAACAAAGTGAAATGCAATACAGCAGCACAACGAGACGATGACCCCGACATTGAACAAGCAGTGCGCGGCGTAGTGGAAGCATGGACATCGCAGTCAAATGGCCGCGTCTCACTCGCAGCCGTGTCTGGTGGCATTGCATCGGCACTCGGAGCACTGGGGCTCAACGAGGCGTATGTGTCGCCACTTGAACCAACGCAGGTGATGTCTTTGGTTGCTTGGGCAGGAGCATCGGGTGGTGCATATGGCCGCAGGCGCGGCATGGCGCAAGGTCGCTTCAGTGCGTGGTGGCTTGCTACGGCATTTGCCGATGCGCTCGACGAGTGGCCGCTACGACCCAACACGCTTCTTGCCGAGATGGAAGAACTGCAATGGTTTACCTGGCGCGAAGAAGATCCGCTGCATGGATGGCAGTTGCAACTTGCCGTGGAAGATCCATTCAACGATATGTCGTGGGCATTTTCTGCCCGCGACATATCGTCATGAATTAACGACCCTTCAAAGCCTCAATGAGCTTTGGCAGTACTTTGTGCACGTCGCCAACAATGCCGAGGTCGGCAATGCCAAAGATTGGTGCTTCTTTGTCTTTGTTGATGGCGATGATGTTTTTCGCACCCTTCATGCCCACCATGTGCTGAGTTGCGCCTGAAATACCAGCAGCAATATAAACACTTGGCTTCACTACCTTGCCGGTTTGGCCCACTTGGTACGAGTAAGGAACCCAGCCCGCGTCGACAATTGCGCGCGATGCACCAGGTGCACCCTTCAACAACTTGGCAAGTTCTTCAACCATTGCGTACTTGTCGGCTTCACCAAGACCACGACCACCCGAAACAACAATGTTTGCTTCATCGAGTTTTGGACCAGTGCTCTCTTCAACGTGCACTGCAGTTACTTTTGCGCCACCTGTTGCACCCAGGTCGGGAACACTTGCAGCAGCAATAGCAGCAGGAGCGCCGCCCGATGCTTCAGCAGCAAAACTCTTTGGACGGAAAGCAACAAGGTATGGACCTTCACCTGTGAAGGTGGTGGTGACCAAAGTGTTGCCGCCGAAAATAGGTGTGGTTGCATTCACCGCATCGCCATCGACAGTAACGTCGATTGAGTTGGTGAGCACCGACTTATTGAGCTTCACCGACAAACGTGACAACACGTCACGACCTTCATAATTTTGTGGGAACAAAATGAGATCGGGCTTGTCGCCGCCATCGATGATTGCTTTCATTGCACCAGACACAGCAACGCCAGGAAGTTTTCCTGCAAGGTCGCCTGTGGCGTACACCTTTGTTGCGCCATACTCACCGAGTTGTGCAGCAACACCAGAAGCATCGCCACCCAAAACTGCAGTGACATTTGATGAAAGCGAACGGGCCTTGGTGAGGAGCTCGAGAGTTCCTGTAGTTGCGGCACCATTTGTTACTTGGGCGAAAACCCACACACTGTTAATAGCCATGATTTTTTCCTCAGATCACTTTCAAATTTTCTAGGAACGCAACGATCTTGCCGAACGACTCTCCGTCGTCTTCTACGATTTCGCCTGCTTGACGAGCTTCTGCTTGAGCAACAAGCGTGACTTTTTGCCCTGCACCTGCCCAACCCGCTGGTGTCACACCAAGGTCGCTTGCAGTTACTTCTTCTACTGGCTTGCTCTTTGCAGCCATGATGCCTTTGAAGCTGGGGTAACGCGGCTCCACCACACCAGCGGTGACGCTGATAAGTGCAGGCAGTGCGCATTCCACTTCGTCGTATCCTTCTTCGGTTTGACGATCGGCTTTCAATACACCGCCATCAATTTTTACTTTCTTTGCGAAAGTCACCGAAGGAAGTCCGAGAACTTCAGCCATTTGTTCGGGAACAGTTCCGGTGTAACCATCGGAAGATTCTGTTGCAGCAATGATGAGATCTGCTCCGCCTAAGCGTTGTGCAGCTGCTGCAAGAACTTTTGCAGTGGTGAGTGCATCGCTACCTTGCAGTGCTGGGTCAGAAACCAAAATTCCTTTTGCAGCACCCATGGCAAGTGCAGTGCGCATGCCAGCGGTTTCACCATTAGGAGCCATCGAGATGATGCTCACTTCTCCGCCACCGGCAGCATCGACAAGTTGCAATGCCATTTCTACGCCGTATGCGTCGGAGTCATCGAGGATAAGTTTGCCGTCTCGCTTCAGGGTGTTTGTTGCGCCGTCTAAGGCACCTGGCAAGGCGGGGTCGGGGATCTGCTTCACACAGACGATCACGTTCATGGCTTCTATTGTTACCGCTTGGTTCCGATTCTGCCTAACTGGCGACACAAACTGATACCGTTTCTTCGTTGTGCGTGTTCTTCTTGTAGTTAACTCCTTTGCGTCATCGGTCACAGCCCGCAATACGGTCGTGGTCCATCAGCACCTTGCCCGTCACCACACGGTGCAGGTGGTGGAAACCAATCGCCGCGGGCACGCCACACGCTTTGCCGAAGACGCCGCCCGCCGCGGGCTCGATTGCGTGGTCTCCTTTGGAGGCGACGGCACACTCAACGAGGTTGCCACAGGCATTGCAGGGTCAGACACGGCCTTAGGAGTCCTTCCAGGGGGCTCTACCAACGTCTTTGCCCGCACCATCGGCATGTCGAACGACCCCGCCGAGGCAGTGAAGCAGCTTGCTTTGGCACTCGACACCGAGCGCATTGCCCCAATCGGTTTGGGCAAGGTCAATGGTCGGTACTTTTGTTTCCACACTGGCGTGGGTTACGACGCTGCCGTGGTGCGCAATGTTGAGCGCCGCGCGGCTTTAAAACGCTGGCTCGGTCACCCATTGTTCGTTGGGGCAGCGCTACACACCTGGGCCCTTGGCTATAGCCGCAAAGATCCGCACTTCTCTGTTCACATCGGAGAAGAGCAACCCGTCAATGGTTATTTCAGCATTGTCATGAACACGAACCCCTACACCTTCTTGGGCAAGAAGCCCCTCAATTTGTCACCCCATGCCAACCTCGACAGTGGGTTGTCGGTCGTGACCTTCACTTCGTTGTCTGCTCTCACTTTGCTCGGCTCATTAGGCAAAGCCATCCGCAGCGGAGGTGTTCCTGAAAGCAAGCACGTCAAAATTCGTGAAGACGTGCAGACAATGAGCGTGACCAACGACAGGCCATTCCCGTTCCAACTCGATGGCGATTACTTGGGCGAAACGAACGAGTTGCGCTTCACCCATGAACCTCACGCAGTTCGTCTTGTGCAGCCGCTTCTTTCGTAATTCCTAGCGACCAAGTACGCGCAACGCCACATCGGGCACATTGGTACAAATCGCATCTACTTTCCACTTCGCTAGTTCCGCCATGCGCACTGCATCGTCACAGGTCCACGTATTCACTTGTATCCCGCGCTCATGGCACAAGTCAATGAGTTCCTTTGTGAGCAAACCAACCCATGGGTGAAGCGCGCTATGACCTCCACGAACGAGGCTCTCAACAATGCTTTCTGCATCATTTGGAGCGACCACTGTGGTGAGCCAAGCAGTGCGCAGTTCTGGTGCAAAATCGTGCACTTTGTTAATGGTTTCTCGCCGAAATGATGAGATGAGAAATCGAGAATTTTCATTGCGTTCAACGAGTGCACGTGCAACGAGTTCTGCAACAGAGTCACTGCTATCGAAGTCGGGCTCCTTCTCATCGTTTTTGATTTCTACATTGACCCACATTCCTGCACACGCATCGAGCGCTTCGTGCATGGTGGGAACATGCGCTGGAAGTTCGCTACGTTGCAGCGCACAAATATCTCGGCCATCTTCCAAACGTGGGTCGTGGTGCACCACCAAATGCCCATCGGCAGTGAGCCGCACATCGAGCTCCACCCCGTCGGCCCCCATATCGCCTGCAGCACGAAATGCCAACACTGTGTTTTCTCGCTCGGCTCGAGAGGCTCCTCGGTGGGCTAAAACGAAGGTTTGAGAGCCAAGTGTTACCGGAACAAAAATTTGATTCATAAATCTCAAAGTACTGCTTGTGATTAGCGAATATCCGACGTAACGTGCCCGAGCCACAAAGAAATTGTGGTGGAAGAATTATTCACCCCGGGCAACAAAGCCCCTTAGCAATTGCAGGAGATGAAGTGACCATCCTCGCTTCAAGCCTCGCGCTCGGAAGCGCCGACTACACGTGGCGTTCGAACGCGGTATGCCGTGACACTGACCCAGAATTGTTCTTCCCTGTAGGAACTACAGGCCAAGCACTTCTCCAACTCAGCAAGGCAAAAGAAACCTGCGACCAATGCACCGTCAAAGTCGAGTGCTTGCAGTTCGCCATCGACACCAACCAAGACTCTGGTGTGTGGGGCGGAACTTCAGAAGACGAGCGTCGTGCAATTCGCCGACAAATTGCTGCTCGTCACCGTTCCAGCATTGCTGGCTAAAGCGCCGCAATAGGAACAACAAGTTCAATCATTGTTCCCATGGAGTTACCTGGTAACTCAACATCTGCTTCTTCGTAATCTGCTGCGGTGGCAGAGCGCATATCGATGGTGCCACCGAGCTCTGTACTCACCAACGTGCGAACAATCGATAGCCCCAAACCAGTTGCCTGACTGATATCGAAATTGGGGTCTAGCCCCGCTCCGTCATCAAGCACTCTCACGCACAGACGCGTGCTCTCCTCGCCCTGCGGCGACACTTCAACTTCTTGCGATAAATGTACGGAAACATTTCCACCGCGATGCGAGTTGCTCTCTTTGAATCCGTGGTCGACCGCATTTTGCAACAACTCTGTGAGCACCACCGATAGCGGCGTTGCAATTGTTGCCGGCAAACGTCCTCCGTCACCATGCACAACGAATCGGATGGGTCGATCGGGAGATTGCAGACTTTCTTCAACGAGTCGTAGCAACGGTCGCACAATTTCAATGAACGCAACATCTTCGCCTGGCCCACGCGACAAAGTTTCATGCACAAGGGCAATAGTGCGAATACGTCGCACCGATTCATTTACGGCCGACTTCGCTTCGCCCTCTTCCAACCTGCGCGCCTGCAAACGCAGTAACGATGAAATGGTTTGCAGGTTATTCTTTACGCGGTGGTGAATTTCTCGAATTGTTGCATCTTTCGACAAGATCAAACGATCGCGACGCCGCAACTCTGAAACATCGCGCAACAAGAGCACTGCACCAGTTGCAGTGTGTGCTCCATCTTCTTGGTTCACATGGAGCAGCGGCATGCATCGTGCGAGCAAAGTAACTTCTGTTGTTTGGTCGAATTCTTCGACCACGGGTTCATGGCGCTCAAATGCTTGCCGAACTGCACTGTCGGTGAAACCGAGTTCGGCCAAAGTTTGCCCAACACTGTTTGCACCAATACCCACCCGGTGCAACGCCGACACCGCGTTTGGCGATGCATATCGCACACGAGCCGATTCATCGATGACCAACACGCCGTCGCCTACGCGAGGAGCAACGCTGGAGTCGGCTGCTTTGCCAGGAAACGGAAAGAGACCTTCTTTGATCATGAGTGAAAAACGGTCGAATATCTCAAGATAGGTACGTTCAAGCTCACCTGGCTGACGGCTGCTGCGTGTTGACCATTCGCGGCTCAGTACCGCAATGGGGTGACCGTTAAATCGCACCGGAATCGCAAACATCCGTGCTTGTTGTGCGCCGTCCTCTACAGGAATTTCGCCTTCGCTCCATTCACCTGTCGCATACGCCTGTGCCAGCAATGACTCTTCGTCTTGCGCTGCCCACGTTGCAACGCGATCGGCAATGTACAAGGTCTGCCCAGTGGCTGCACGCACATGCGCACCAACGATCCATTTGCCTTCGGTTGTTGGCAGATACAAAAGCAAGTCTGCAAAACAAAAGTCGGCGAGCATTCCCCATTCAGAAATGAGGTTTTGTAAATGGACGATGTCTTCTTTTTCAAGAAGCGTATTTTGTCGAGCTAGGTCGCCGAGGGTTGCCATAGCGAAGTGGCTTTAACCGCCGAAGCCCATGCGCTTATCGCTGTCTGGACTACCAAACTCAACGTAAGCAATTTTCGCACCAGGCACTGCTACTTCGCGGCCCTTTTTGTCGGTGAGCCACAGCACATCTGTTGCTCCGGAGATTGCGGCATCAACTGCAGTCTTAATTTTCTTTCGCGCCGCAGCATCGTCTTCCACCTCGAGTGTGATTTCACGAACGCTTTGGGTAACTCCGATTCGAATGTCCATACCTGAACCCTACGAGATCTTGAGGGCAGAGCTAAAGATCTTCTTCGGTTTCAATTCGGTCGCAATACGCTCGGCCATCTGATGGAAGATCATTGCGGTCTCGCTGGTGGGGTCGACAGCTGTGATGGGGTGACCATCGTCGCCGCCTTCACGCAATGCGTTCATGAGGGGAATTTGCCCCAAAAGCGGCACATTCAACTCATTCGCAAGCTCTTGGCCACCACCTGAGCCGAAAATCTCATATTTCTTGCCATCGTCGCCGGTGAACCACGACATGTTTTCAATGACACCGCGAACAGTGAGATTCACCTTCTCGGCCATTGCTGCCGACAATCGTGCAACTTTTTGTGCTGCTGGTTGCGGAGTGGTCACGACGTACACCTCGGCACGTGGCAAGTATTGACTCAGGCTGAGCGCGATGTCGCCGGTACCTGGTGGCATGTCGACGAGCAAAAAGTCGGGTTCATCCCAATACACATCGGTGAGGAATTGTTCAAGTGCTTTGTGCAACATGGGGCCACGCCACACCACTGCCTGGCCATCGGGCACAAAGTATCCAATAGAAATGCAACGCACGCCCCACGCTTCTGGTGGAAGAAGCATTTGATCGATAGCCACAGGGTCACGATCTGCACCCAACATACGCGGAATAGAGAAACCATAAATGTCGGCGTCGACAATTCCGACCGTGTGACCGCGCGCTGCAAGTGCAACTGCCAAGTTGGTGGTCACGCTGCTTTTTCCTACGCCACCCTTGCCCGATGAAATGAGTAGGGGGCGTGTTTTTGAACCGGGCTGCGCGAAAGGAATGCTGCGGCCTTCTGCATGCCCATGAGCAGTTTGTGAACCAGCAGATGAAGCAGCATCGCCATGCACAATGCGGCGCACATTTTCGCGCTCTGCATCGGTCATTACGCCGAAGGTGAGATTCACATCGCTCACCGACGGGTCGGCGCGCAGAGCACCATTCACACGATTCGTAATTTCATTGCGTAACGGACAGCCCGCAATAGTGAGCACCACGGTGAGGGTCACAACACCCGATGCCGACACTTCGACGTCGCGCACCATGCCGAGGTCGACAATGGAACGATGAAGTTCTGGGTCTTGTACGGGTCGAAGGGCTTCGATGACTTGCTCAACTGCAATGGGCATAAGGGTGACATCCGATTCGAGAAGGTGGATAAGAGATTTACACGATAATTAGCACTATCGCCATAGGTACAATACCTCGCTGTAGAGTAATCAGGTAATGAGTGAGCGCATGAATCGAGAGCAACAAATGTCACCTGGCTCTTTCACAGCCACCGTGAGCGCTATCACTTCAGCTTTTGGCGACCCCACTCGACGCGCTGTGTACCTCTACGTTCGCGAAAGCGACAACGGCGCAACTGCAGCACAAGTGGCTGAACACTTCAACTTGCATCCCAACGTTGCACGCCATCACCTCGACAAGCTTTCTGCAGGTGGCTACGTAGAAGCTTCAGTAGAAAAACCTTATGGCGGTGGCGCTGGACGCCCGTCGAAGCATTACCGCTGCGTTGGCCCTTCCCCACTCGAAGCACCCATCGTTCGTAGCGATGATCTTGTTCTGAGTTTGCTCGGTAACGCACTTGAACTGTTGCCGCAAGCTCAAGCAGAAATCATGGCAGAAAAAGTTGGCGCGCAATACGGACGCGTTCTTGCTACTGGTTTAAGCGGCGAAGACCTTGAACATGGTCAACGCTCACTGAAAAGCGCATTGCAGGCTGTCGCCGATGCACTCACTGCACATGGCTTTGCCGCGCATACAGATCATCGCAACAATCAATTACGCATTGTCAACAACCATTGCCCATTTGGTGATGTTGCTATTGAACACCCCGTTATTTGTGCAGTCGACCGCGGAATGGTGAAAGGAATGCTCGGTGCGCTGTACGGCGAAACAAACCCAGAGCTTCAAGAATCCATTCCTCAGGGCGACACCTTCTGCGCCACCAGCGTGTAATTCAAGCGAACTAATCGCCCCAGAAACGCTGCTCTAAAAACGGATCTCCGTACATGTTGTACCCGTTGCGCTCCCAAAAACCAGGTGTATCGCCAACGCAAGCTTCCATTCCGCGCAACCACTTTGGTGATTTCCAAAAATACAAGTGCGGCACGAGGAGACGTACTGGCCCGCCATGTATGGGCTCGATGTCTTCACCTTCAAAGGCATAAACCACCAGCGACTCTTCGCGCATCACATCTTCCATTGGCAGGTTTGCCGTATAGCCCTGTTCTGCGTGCCCCATGAAGTGAGTTGCGTTTGCATGCACACCTGCCCGAGCAAAAATATCTTTCACCCGCACGCCGGTCCAGTGAGTGTCAAACTTTGACCACTTGGTGACGCAGTGAATATCGGTTTCAATAGTGACGCTCGGCATTTCCTTGAGTTCATCGAAAGTCAAAGTGAACTCATTGTTTACTGCACCAAAAACTCGCAGGCTCCACTCGTTGGGCGCATACGTCGGAACATCGCCTACATGCAGAACAGGAAAGCGTTCAGTGAGGTACTGCCCTGGCGGCAATCGTGCAGGGTCGAAGCCCAGAGCCTCTAGTTCTTGTCGATTGCGTTCAAAGAATCCCACCTAGAGAGTCTCACTGAGATGCGTTCACTTCCGCAACTATTGCGTCCACAAATGTTTGTACTTCTGCTGGTGGGTTTGCCTCTTGGCACTTCTTGAGTTCCGATTTTGCCGTGACCGTATCGGCGGCAAAGCGATAGCTCACAATTCCTAAAAAGCAATGGGCATCTGGGTAATCGGGGTCGATGAGCGTCGCCCTGCCAAGGCCCACAATGGCGGCTTGCACTGCTGCGGTACGAATGTCATCAGATGCGTCGCGTGCGGTGAGAGCCAGCAGCCACGAGCGATAAGTGAGTGCCTCTACTTCATCGGGGCGAGTTTTCAGCACCTCACTGTAGATCTTGATTGCCGCAATCGGGTCGCTGAAATTCAATTGACGCGCTTGAGCAAGCAAACCTGCCGTGTTGTTTGGACTCCCTCCCGACAGTGTTTGCCCAGGAAGACGCTGGCCCGACTGACGCGCTACAAGCACTCCGAGGCCAACTGCGATACATGTAACTGCAGCAATTGTGAGAACGAGTTTTTTCCTATTACGAGTTGGAATGACATCTGTATTTTCGTGAAGTTCATCGCTTACTTTGGTATCGCGCAAAATGTCGGCAAGGCGCTTTACGTAACTACTTTTGAGAGCTTCATAGTCGGCGAGGTCCATATCGCCCGCTGCGTATTCACGCTCGAGATCTTCTAACGATGAAAACAAAAAGTCGCGATCTTCACTGCTCATACATTCTCGTCATCTGTGACGTCGTTCTTTTTCAAGAAAGCGGCTTCAACAATGGCAAAATCTTCATCTGATGCGTGGGCGAGCGATGCATTTTTCCAGCGGCGAAAGACAAGACCCAAAATACAGAGTCCGCCCACTAATGCCACGACGGGCAGAATCCATATCAACGACTCCACGCCATCAGTTCGCGGCAACAAGACGCTTCCAGGAAAACTGTTTTCTATCACAGCCACAATTTGGTCGTCGCTGTTTTGCCCAGATGCAACTTCTCTGGCAATTTCATTGCGAATCGCTTCTGCGGCAGGTGCTCGACTCACGTAGATGCTTTCACCATTGCATGTAGGGCAAGCTAACTGCTTCGAGATGGCGTCGATACGCCCCTGCTGCGTGAGTGGCCCTCTATCGCGCAGGGTGCCAAAAGCCAGCAACCCAACAGTCAGCAGAAGCATCAGGATCCAGGTGGGCAATGAATTCAGTTTTTTCATGGTGCAGCCAATTCTCTTTGCAACTCAGCCATCTTTGCCGACAAGAAATCATTCGTTACTTCACCCGCAATGCGCAACCGCACAAAACCCGAAGGGTCAATGACCCATGTCTCGGGAACTTTGGCCACACCAAAGGCCACCGCGATGGCACCGTCGGGGTCGGTCACCTTTGGCCAGTCTCCGCCATTCTTTTCAAAGAACGCAGCAACTGCCGCATCGCTGTCGTCATTCACCACGGTGACCAACTCAACACCGTTGTCTTGAGTGCCCTGATTCTTCTCAAAAGCAACAAGTTGAGGATGCTCGGCACGGCATGGAACACACGTGCTATTGAAAAAATTCAACACCACCCAGGATCCTTTACGGCGAGCAAGATCGAAGTTTCCTCCGCCCACCAAAGGAGAAGAAACTGCAGGCGCAGGATTTCCGAGTAGCGGCGTTGAGATACCCCGCTCTCCTCGAGGTTTCGCAGTCACCAGCAAAATAAAAAACGCGAGAACGACAACACTCGTTGCAATAGCAACATTGCGCGCAATACGAGAATTACGCATTGAGGGTCTTGCCTGAATCAATGTGTGCAGAAACTGCATCGGTGGGCCGCCGGCGACGACCTGGGAACAATGCAAGCAAGGTACCTACTGCCATCATTCCTCCGCCAATCCACATCCACATCACCAAAGGCTTAATAAACACTTTGATCCGTGCTTCACCCGACTCACTTTTCACAGGTGGCTCAAGGGTGAGATACAGGTCGTAGCGCCACGACGATTTCACAGAAGGTGTACCGATGTTGTTACCCATTTGCACAAACTTTGTAATTGCAGGGGCGTAACTTTTTCCGCCATCAATTTGAACAATTGCCTTCACTGCCGTCAGGCGATCGGTCTTTTCGTTCTCAAAACCCTTAAGTTCAAAAACGTGTCCGCCGAACTCTGCAGGCGTATTCAACTTCAAAGAAAGCTCTTGCGATCGCGTGTATGAATTGGATGCTGCAAGAGCAACAGCAATCAAAATGACGCCAAGATGCACGACCATTCCACCATTTGCACGACCAACGAGACCACGCAAACCCTGGCGACGCGTTGCCAGAACAAGTTGCCTCAATGCTGCCCCACTAGCGAACCCACCCAATGTGAAAGCTAAGAGTGGAGCTAATCCGTCGGCGCCAACCAAGAGAGACACCACCAGTGTGCCGATGCCGCACCATGCTGGCCAAAAAAGACGCTGGCGTAAAACCTCTTCAGATGCCTTACGCCACGGCAAAACAGGCGCAATTGACATCATGGCGAGCATGGCAATACCAATCGGTTTCGAGAGCTGGTCGAAGAAGGGTTCACCTACAACAATTTGGCGATTTTGCAATGCCTCGATGACCAGTGGGAAAACAGTTCCCAACAGCACAACAAATGCAAACAGCGCAAATAAAACATTGTTGGCGAGAAATGCGCCTTCGCGCGAGACGGGAGAATCGATGCTTCCCGGAGAACGCAAAGAGTCACCGCGCCAGGCAATGAGCCACAGCGAAACAGCAACGATGACCCCAAAAAAGACAATGAGATACTTGCCAATATCACTTTCACTGAATGCATGAACACTGTTCAACACTCCAGAGCGCGTCAGGAATGTACCGAGAATGGTGAGGCTAAATGTTGCAAGAAGTAGCGACAAGTTCCACACGCGCAACATGCCGCGGCGTTCTTGCACCAACACTGAGTGGATATATGCCGTTCCTGTGAGCCACGGCAAAAAACTCGCATTCTCTACGGGGTCCCATGCCCATACCCCACTCCAACCAAGCACTTCATAACTCCACCAACCACCCAAAATAATGCCGAAAGTGAGAAGTCCCCATGCACACAAGGTCCACCGCCGCGTTTCAATGAGCCAGCCTTCACCGACGCGCCCCGTAATGAGCGCAGCAATAGCAAAAGCAAATGGAATGGTGAAGCCCACATAGCCCAAATACAAAATGGGCGGGTGGAAGAGAACCAAAATGTGATTTTGCAGGAGTGGGTTGGGCCCTGGCCCATCGGTGACGCCAGGTGCACCCACCCCAAAGGGGTTTGCCGGCGCAAAACTCAGCAAGAAAAAGAATGCCAGAACAATAAACATCACGGCCATTGCCCATGCAATGAGCGGATCATTAAGTTTTTTGCGATAGCGCCACACCACTGCTGCACATGACAACGCGAGAGCAAGTACCCACAACAAGATGGACCCCTCGAGAGCGCTCCACACTGCAGTGAAGTTGTACAACGCCGGCGTAGAACGTGATCCATGATCTTGCACATACTGCAAAGAAAAGTCGCGCGTGATCATTGCATATTCCATTGCGGTAATGGCTGCAAACGAGGCAAATAAAACAAGAGCAGCAAACCGCGGAATGAGCCGTGCGGTGCGGGCCTCTTCATGGCGCGATGACTCGCGCGCAGTATAAATAGAGGCAACAGCACCAAAGGCTGACG
>Ga0315909_10000798_pt1 | contig 42057 bp, 49 predicted proteins | sample LakEriMetagenome_11_FD_203527 | JGI IMG/M metagenome (GOLD analysis project Ga0315909, IMG submission 203527) | Freshwater fungal communities from buoy surface, Lake Erie, Ohio, United States - Buoy 2 MA125 | ecosystem: Environmental > Aquatic > Freshwater > Lake | place: USA: Lake Erie, Ohio... | reverse complement strand
GTAGGGGCAAGGATTTCAGAGGCAGATGTGCCAACTGTGGCATCGCTGTGCGAGAACGACTTTGTGAACGGGGTGGAGAATGCGATGTTAGCCATTTTAGTAAGTTTGAATCATATTAAGTCTGCCGAACTGTCCTTGTTGACGCAAGAACTTATCGTATTCTTGTTCAAGGATTTGGTTAGCCTTAGCCTCAACAGTAGCCGCTTCTTGTATCTGACCTTCAGATACGAACCAGTTGGCGGCAGAAGCCCACGACATAAACGAACCGAAGACATAAGGAATCTCAATCTTCGTCCAAGACGCAGGGTGGGAGTTGGGGTTCTGACCAGCAGTCGTAGAAGCGACTGTGCAGACATAGAAATTGCCAGCGTGGGGCTTGCCCAGAACTGGAGTGTAAGAACCTGTGCCAGAGCCAGAGTCGAAGTACACCTGTGCTCCTTGGTAGTAGACCACAGTAGGGCTGTAGAGGTCTCCCTCAAACGAGGGGCAGTCCTTGCGGTACAGGTAATAGCCGTCAGCCTGTTGAGCAGAGATAACGACCTTACGCAGAGAGCCTGTGTCGTAAATCTGGTACGACATCTGGATAGCCCGTGTCGTTTCCTGCGGATTCCTAGAATAGACTCCTAGGATTTCGTCAGCCTCTTCAGCAGGAGTGAAGTAAGCGACATTGTTGACATCGATAGATGTCGTGAAAGGGGACAGGCGGCAGATATCCGTCCATTGATTAGACTCCCAAGCCTCACGCATACGGGCAGAAGCAAAGTCACGGAACTGAGCAAATGTCTCAGATGTGATGTTGTGCCTGTCGTTTCCAGAATACTGGAGAGCGTCAAATAGGACTTTGGAAAAGTCAGTTGTTCTCATTTGGTCAGATATCCGTCACCTGTGAAGAGAGCACCATTTACGACTGTTCTCTTTGCATAGTTTCTTATGGCTGTTTCGGGATTGTCTCGGAGGAACTCATCAAGAAACTGATTGTCCTCCCAGCACTCATAACCAAGGCGTTGACCCCAATAGTGCCAAGCCTCGACTGGAATTCTCGCTTTTAAGCGACCCACGCCATCAATGTTGTGTGCTTCATTGGCGTGGTTAAAAACGGCATTCTGTTTTGCAGAAGCCTTTGCTTTCACTTCAGACACTCTCCATCCGTTGATGAGTTCCCTCTCCACCCTATCTCTAAGGTGGGAGGGGATTGCATCAGCCAGACTTTGAATTATGTCTGACATCCTCAGCGATTAGGCTGTGAAGTCGAAGACACCGAAGGCGAGGGGGTTGTAGACGCAGAGTCCAGCAACCGCTTCAATCATACGGGCTTCACCACCACCATTGTTCGTCAGCGAGGTAACGCCAGCGACATTACCACCATAACGCACTTCGACTTGGTCGAACGGGATGACATAACCAGCGAAGGTCGAGCCAACACCAGCGGTGGCGTTGAGGTAGTGGGACGGGTGGAGGCGTAACTTACCGAAATCGCCCTCGAAAACATCAACCGAAGAGATGTAGGACGAGGAGTCCGACTCACGATTGAGGGTGCGGATGGCGGTCATCGGGGCTGTGCCTGTGCCTTGGGCTGTTGTGAAGACGAGGTTCGTGAAGGCTCTCTTGAGGGCTGTGCCGACCAGAGCGTCATAGTCTCTGTATTGACCAGTCTGGGAGTAGATGCCTGTCAGAACATTCTGGACAACGGACTCGGTGAGGGCGGCTGTGCCGACTGTCGTGCGATTGGCTGTCGGGGTCTGGAATGTCGAGGCGATAGGCAGAACAGCGTCCTGTGTGCCAGCACCAGCGGCTTGAAGCCACTTGTGGAGACCACGGGTGAGGTACGGGACTGTGCCGTTGTCGGCTTGAGCACCATTGTTGGAGCAGAGGGTGACTTCCATATCACGCTTGAGGGCTTGGATGCCCTTAGCGACATTGTTAGCGAGTTCATCACGAACACCAGCGACAGTCGTGATATCCTGCGTAAGCGGGGAGACACGGACGGAGCGTCTGAAGATTTGGATGTAGTTGCTGAGTTCAGCACGATAGGTGGTAGCACCATCCTTGACATAGTTGTCATAGGTGGAGACATCCGTACCATCGACTGTGCCAGTCATCTTAGGAGTCGGCAGAGAGTCGGCTTGCCATCTGAAAAGGGTATTGCCAGGCTTGCTACCCTTCTTCGCCATAGAGGTGAAGGGGGTGTCCTTAGCGTCAACCAGCGAGATGAGGTCAGCGAGTTCTTCTCTCTTACCAGACGAGAAGGAGGGTTCTGTTAGATTAGCCATATTAGTATATAGGGTTTAGGGGTTGATTACAGGAATCGGTTAGCGATTATAGACGAAAGGTCATCACGATTTTGCGAAACAGTAAAACGCTTCTTGGCGGCTTGGGCTGACGCATCCCTTTGGGGGACACGGGCTGGGGACGCTGAAGGTCTCGGCTGGGACGGGGCTTTTACAGGAGTACCAGAGGACTTAGCCTTGGCTTCACGGGCGTTTACGCCACGGATGTAATCTCCTACCACCATCTTATAGTCGGGGAACTTTTGGATTTCTGGGAAGTGCTTGATAAAGGATTCTGCAATTTGTCTTTCCTTTGCAGACTTGTCCTTCCACCAAGGGTATTCTTTGGTCGCTACTTGCTCCATTTGATTGAAGTTCTGTAGGTACTGCATACGCTTCGGGAGGTGTTCCTCAAGGGCATCAAGGGCTTTAATCTTGATGTTTCGGACTTCCTCAGCGGAATACTCGGTCTCAGAGCCATCTTTGTTCGTGACTACTGCACCATCGGGGTTTAATTCACACCAGCGTCTGATTTGCTTGGCTTGGTCAGCCTCTCGGTTGACTTCGTCTAGCGTAGACAGGTTAGCGTAGGGATTGTCGGCAGTAGGAATCTGTGCTGGCTTGGTAGCCTCTTGCGACAGTCTTTCCACTTCTTGCCTAAGTCTTTCCACTTCTGCTTCAGCCTCCCTGCGTTTGGCAGAGAGTTTATCGATGCGTTTCTTAACACCTTTGGGCAACCCACGCTCAATCTCATCGTCTTCGGACTTGGTTTCTTCGGTTTCCTCGGAGTCCTCGACTTGGTCTTGGTCGTTAGTTGTTTCGGTTTCTTGTGAATGAACATCATCCTCAGAGGTCGCTTGAGCCTCCGAATCACCGATTTCTTCTGCGGGTGACTCCGCACTCGATTCCTTACCACCTAGGAACGAATCGCTAACTATGTCAGCGAGTTTACTGATATCGAAGGGAGTGGATGTACCTTCGGGAGTCGTAGCGTTATTTTGTGCCGTGCTAAGGTCGGCTTGATTATCTGTATTCATTAGATATAGGTCTAAAGTCCTTATAGGTTATGGCAGGGTGTTATAGTCCCAGAACTATTGGTCAGTTACTGCTTTAGATTTCTCTTAGCAATTACTAAATTGATTAGATACCATTTTCCGACGGATTATGCTCCTCGGAGGGTCTTCCTTGGTCACGCAGGATTTCTTGGCGTGTGTTGATGAGAATGTCCTTGAAAGACGAGAGGGCATCAGCCCTTCCGCAATGCCAAGCCCTGTCCTCACCCTTGTTCTCTTTAGAAAAGGCGTTTGCAGTCTCAGCCTCAATGGAAGCGTCCAGCAGAAGGTGGACGGCTTTCCAGAGGTCGCTGTGCTTATCGAACGAGAAGCCTACAATGATTTCTTGAGGAAGCATTACTGCATCATCCCTTCTTGTTCGGCTTGGGCTTCTTCAGCCGCTTGCATCTGCTGTTGCATCTGGTCACCAGCCTGTTGAGCAACAGGGGTCACGCCAGTACGACCAATCTGCTTGTTCTGCTGTTGGCTGACGGACATCTGGAGATTCTTCATATAGTTCTCAAGGAGAGAACGGAAGTGCGGGTCAGACTGCATCGACTGCTGTGCCTTCGGGTTCTTACCCATAATGTCTTGGAGGTACTGCAACTTGGTCGGGGCAGACGGGTCGTTCTCGACATAGTTGGCTTCGTTGCCAAGCATCATCAATCCTAGGTCAGACTGAATCTCCTTATACAGCAACTGGGAAGCCGTGCCTGTGTTGATGATGAGTTCCTTAGCCTTATCTGGGTCAATAGCCTCGATAGCCGCCTTGACCAACTTGTTCTTGTCGATGACACCGCCAGCATCCAGAGGCAGAACGAACTGCGTGATAGCCTTGAGTTTTTCGATGACGAAGTTGGTGTCGAGTTCTCTGACATCGTACTTCACTTGGAAGTCAAACATCGAGGAGATAGAACTGATGTTCTGGGGAAGTGGCTTGCCTGTGATGGACTCGATATCAGACGCTTCCATATACTGAAGCATCAGCGAGAATGTCATCGAGAACGCTTCGCTCCAGACATCCAGCCAGTTGTTTATAATGAACTGCTGAGTGGTCTGTGTACGCTGAGGCATCACATTCGGATGCGGGAGACCAAAGTACATAGCGTGGTTCATTTCGACTCTGTCAACGAGGTTGAACGCTGTGTTAGTTTCGCCTGTAGGAGTCGGCATAAACTTGTAGTCATCAGCACTCGTAACAGGAAGATGAATTCCGGGGGCAATTCTATTTATACCACCATATCGCTTCTTAACGAGAACAGGTGGCAGGGTCGTGAAAGCGGTGCGGTCACGGATGGCATCGTGCTGTGCCTTGATTTCTTCTTGGTCGGTGACAGCGACTTCGGGGACACCTCTGGACTCCACGATGGCTCTGCGTGTGCGTTCTCTGCGGAAGACAACGAAGGGATACTTGTTGTGGGCGTATCCAAGAATGCCGTGAGAAGCGAACACTTCTGAGCCAGACTGAGGCGAGAAGATTGTCTGGTAGATGCCTTGGATTCCGTTTTCATCGATATTGCGGGAGTACGCATAAACGAGTTCAATGAGGTTGTCGCTACGCTTGACTTGGTAGTTAATCAAGGCGGCGGCAGGGAGAAGGTTCGGGTCATTGAATTGCGACTGCATACCAGCGGTATTGACAGCCTGTTCAACGAACTCGTCAGACCATTCCTCAATTTGAGCCATCGAGCGAAGTTCGACTTCAGTAACGAAGGTGCGTCTGAAGACCACACGGGCTTTCTGGATGTCGATGGTTTCGGGCGGGAACGAGATTTCATCGTAGGGCTTGAGAGCAACCAGACAGGGTTGGTTCTTAGCCACGAAAATTTCGGGGATGAAGGCAGTTCCTTCCTCACGCAGTTCACGGATAGCCTTCTTTACATCCTTGGGCTTAACAGCCTGTAGGTACTGCATAATCAAGTCTACAGCATAGTCTTCCTGTTCGGGAGACATAATAGCGGCTGGCAAGTCCTTGATGGCGGCTTCGGGGTTTTGCTGGACAGCCATCTGCACCATCTGCACGATTTCGTCCATTCGGATTTGCTGGTGGCGTGTACCCATTTCCTGTTCCCAGAAGATGTGCAAGCCAGACCAGCCGTACTGGGTGGTGTACTGAGCAAGGAGTTCCGCTTCCTTACGCAGTTCTGAACGAAGGCGTGACTCCAGTAGCCAACTCATAAGGATATTAGAGGTTGCGGAGGCTTCTGAGTCACTAAATTCTGTACCCTTGACCTTGATTTGGCATCGGTCAAAGGTGGTCATCATCATCGCTACAAGTTCGTTGATGGTTCTATCGACTAGGCGGCAACGGACATCCGATGCACCTTCAAAGGGGAAAGCGGGTTGACCTTCGGGCAGATTCTCGCTGTGCTTCTTGCCGTCATCGGTCTGACCAGCCCATCGAGCGAGACGGATATCATCGTTCTCAGCGATGTTGGCGGTGTTGCCGCCATTCTGCGTGGAACGCTGGTATTCGCTATAAAGATAAGGAATATCTGGCTGGTCTGTCGCAAAAACTAGTTGGTCTTTGCCGTTCTTATACTTGCTCATATATAATTTTTAGTAAATCGTCTCGGAAGTAGCGTTTATGACCGCCCTTGGTCGTAAAAGTGCGTACTAATCTCTTTTTGAATAAAGATTCAAGTTTTTTCCGTCCAAAACCCGTTAGGGCTGTCGCTTTCTGACGAGACAAGAGTGCTGGATAGTATAATTCCATTAGTAAGAGCCTCCACCCCATCCTTGCATAGTCTGGGAGTCTTGATAGGTTGGGTTCATAGTCATTAGATAGCGAAGGCAGTCGATGGGGTCTTTGGTAGCCCCCTTCTCTCCGTCCGCACCAGTCCATTCTTTGAGACAGTAGATTAGATTTTCGCATTTTTCGCTTACATAAAGTTTTGGTTTGTTTAACGGGCTTAACTCCAGATTCATATCGTAGGAGAAGCCGTCATTTATTAGAGCAACGCCTTGTTCGATGCGGATGCCAGCCGCAGGGACGAAGTGCATAGGGTGTTCTCCGTCATCAAGCATATCGATGAGGGTAGTGCCTCCGTCTTCTGTGACAGCCTTAGAACCGCCAGCACGGGGGTCGATATATCTTTCATTTATCTCCTCACCCTTCTCAAGTTCTAGGATAAGTGCTTTGTAGTCCGCAAGAGAGCGTCCAGCACCATTACGCTGGGCTGTGCCAGCCCTTCCATCGGGTTCAGCCGAAGGCAAAGCCCATTCACCATCGGACGAGTCTGGGAATTCACGATAGACATACATATCTCCAGATTTATCAACCCGCATCCAAAGCATAAACCAATTTCTAGCACCCGCAGGGTCAACGACCATATAGTTAGTGCCATCCGCTGGTACATCGGCTTCTTTGACAACATTGACCGAATCCGTGAATCTTGGGAACTGGCTTCCGCTGATGTTATCAGCCCAGCCATACGCTCTGATTTTAATCTCATAAGGTTTTTTTCCTGCCAGAGTCTTCTTTAACTGCTCGAAAGGATTATACGGGTTCAGTTGGCTGTGAAACCACATTACTGCGGCTGGACGGACATGGGACTTCGCCTTGTACGGCATAGAACCACGGGGGACTCCGTTCACATTGATGTTGTCTGAAAGCAGAGGAGAGGGTTTAGATTCCAGTATCTTAGAACCGCTGACATACTCCTTGACAACACTACTGTAACCCGTGATTGGAGTGAAGGTCACTATGAGTTTACCGCTACGAGTGACGATACGATATCTCAGCGTTTCAATCCAATCTAAAGGCACTAATTCATCGCACCAGATGAGGTCAACCTCGCCACCTTCGATGACATCCCGCTTTTGAGCGTAGTTCATAAAGAAGCATTGGCTCTTGTTCGGGAGAATAAAGGTGTTATCGGAAAACCCGTTCTTCTGGGTGTACTGCACATTCTGCACCTTGTTCTTTTTGAGTTCTTTGTACTCAGAGGGAAGGTACTTATGGATGACAGGCTGTTGCATCTGGATACTCGACTGGTTCGTAGTATGCAGACACCACACACGGGCATCCTTCATATTGATGAGCGTCTGAACGACTCTTTTAGCCGCCCATTCAGTTTTGGACGCTCGGTTACCACCAAGGATGAGAACTTCGTTGTTCTCCTTTAGCAACTGGTCGGCTTCCTTCCAATGTGGTAGGTCGAACCCGTGCCTATACGGGTCAAGTTTTTCTGCTAGAATCTTATCTTCCCTAAGCGACAGGATTTCTGCCACCTTCTCAGCACCCACCTTTTCCGCAAGCCGTTTGATTTCGTCAGCGGTTGGCGTGACGAGAATCGGATGCGGTGTGGGTTCAAATGCCATTTACCAAGCCTTGCAAGACCAGTAGCGGGGGGTTGTCTTATCCTTAGCCGTGGCACACTTGTGGCGAGCACGGAAAGACTTGCGTCTGGCTGGCTGGTCTTTCTTGATGCTCATCTTGGGGTCACCAAAACGGACAATCTTCACCTTGCTTCCAGACTTCACATACACAGCCGACTTCTTGGCGGCATTCGGAGTCCGAAACGGCTTGTTGAGCGAAACCTTTCTTCCTTTGTAAGTAGCCATGAGTTTTAAAATTTTTTTTATTTAGTACTTCCCGTTGAACCTCGGGTGTCGCACGACAACCCATCGTGCTCCATCCCATCGTACATCGACAGGCATACCGATACCGAACTTCACGGAGTCACGGCAGAGCACATTCTGTTCCTTGCCGTCAATGAGGACACCGATGATGCGGGGGTTACGGAACTTAGCGTAAACTGTGCCACGCTTGTTGTCGGGGGAGGCAACGACCTCTTCGGGCTTGATGCCTAGGTTCTCACGGAGGAGGGTGATGCCGTCTTCAGTCCACTCGACTTCCCAGAGGTGGGCGGGCTTACGGGACTCAATGCGAGACCAATGAACTCCCTCGGAGTACGAGGTACGGAGTTCCTTGAGTAAGTCTCTGGATAGACCAAGAGCGAGCGACAATGCTTTTTCTTTCATATGACTGTTTCTGGACGAATAATGACTGCTGTCAACTGCAAAGGTGGGGGCGGCTGGATTTGAACCAGCGTTTCTTCCGTTATGAGCAGAGTGTTCTGACCTTTGAACTACACCCCCGTAAATCTGCAAGAGGCGGGACTTGAACCCGCAAGCCGTAGGGCAACTGATTTTAAGTCAGTCGTGTATACCATTCCACCACTCTTGCTTGTAAAGAACCTCGACAGGGATTTGAACCCCGACTAAGAGAATCAAAATCTCCTGTGCTACCTTTACACCATCGAGGTAAAAACGACCCTCCCAGAGAAACCATCGTTGAGAGGGCGGGAGGGGAAACTCGACCCGCTAGGAATCGAACCTAGATAACCCGCTTAGAAGGCGGGTGTTCTATCCGTTGAACTACGGGTCGTAAAGAAAGCCCTGTGTTGGGATTGAACCAACGACCTACTGTTTACAAAACAGTCGCACTACCGCTGTGCTAACAGGGCGAAATTAATCTCCGCTTATTTGCGGACTTTAGACCTAGTTAATCTCCGCAGAGTCAAAGAACGACTATGTATTCATTGAGTCTTCTCTGTCAGTCAACACATTTCTCTACGAATCATAAACCCCTTCCCCCAGAATTGGGGGACTGAGGGGGTGAAGCCACGGGGGTTATTAGGGGGTTCAGTATTTCTTGTGTCAACACGGAAATGCATCGTCCAGATTCGGCTCTTCCATTCCTTTGTCCTTGACTCAAGCCTATTACAATCCCCTCATACTCCCCTACACGCTACGCACTTAGTCGTGCTCGCTTCAAGTCGAACCTAGCGGTTGGCTTTTTATGATATAAAAAATGTTTGGTGGGATGGGTATAAAGACAACCTAGCAAAAAGAAAAAGATACCCCCCGCCCCCCATAGGGGTAGGGGATTATTATAGAATTATAAAGCAAAAAGACTGAGGTTATATAATAAGATTATAAAAAGATTATTATAGAATTATAAAAGACTTATTATATTTGTAGCCAGATATGTGGTGACCCATTCCAAGCATAAGGAATTTACAATTAATTCACAAAGGTAAAAGGATTGTAAAAGCAGGGGTTTGGATTGGCTGGAACAGGTAGGTGAACGGCTGTTCAGTAGTCAGCGAAGGGGTCTAGGATGCCCTAGGAGGCGGGTTTAGGGTCTGGGGTATAGGATGGTATAGGCATAGGGTCTATACAGGCGTACAGGGTCACGGAGGGTGGTCTAATCCGCAAACAAGAAAGCCCACCGAGGCGGGTTAGGCACAGGGTGGGCTTGTAGGGTCAGAGGACGGACACGGGGGGCTGTCAGAGGGACAGGACAGCGACTGCAATCAGCCAGCAGAGGAGCGTGATGGCGAGACCAGCGAGGGCATCGAGGAGCATAGGATTGTAGTTAGGATTTTGATACGCTGTCTTCCAGCCAAGCGAAGGCGTGTGCCTTACGGGATGACGGGAAGTATAGGGAGTTACCAATCTGGTTTCCTTCGTTGTCGATGAGCCATCCTTGCCAGAGGCGGATGCTGATGTCGTACCAGAGTTGCTTGGACTCGTTGTCGCTGATTCGGTTGGCGTAGATTTGGAATCTCATTTTGGTAGTTAGGATTTGGATACGACCTTGTATCGATGTTTCATATACAGGGAGAGGCAGGGCTTGCAGTAACTGTGGCGGTATCCTGTTGCCTTGGACAGCAGGGCGAAAGCCGTTGAGGGCTTCCGCTTCTGGCAGATTGCACAGGGTTTTGACAGCAGTCCGATGTAGGACTTATTGCGTGGGTATAGGGACTTCATATTTGTAGTTAGGATTTTGATACGGGTTAGATGTCGTTGGTACGCTCGTAGTGGTCTTGGGCGAGCAGGGACTGATATTCGTGCAGTTTGGTTTCCAGACTGCGTTTGAATTCGTGGACGAGGTCAGCGAGCGTGAAGCAACCAGCGTCAGAGGCAGATGCTTCGACCCTGCGAGCCGTGTAGATGGCTTGCTTGATGGTTTCCACGAAGGCGTGTTCGTCATTCAGAGCCAACCAATAGAAGCCATCGACACCGCTGGCTTCCATCGGAGGATGCTCGCCTTGCGTCTCACGCATCGGGGTGAGACCACGATTGACGAGGTAGATATTGTCTTCAAGCAAGCGACACGCTTCTTGGTTTCCACGCAGGAAGGAATTGTGTTCAGAATATTCATCGACCTTCTGGATGAAGTATTCGGAGGACTGCATTTCTTCCCACATCTTGGTGATTAGGATTTTGTAGGCGTTCATAGGATTTTTGTAGTTAGGATTTGGATATGAGTTAGGCGAGGGTATTGATGAGGCGAACCGCATCGAGAAGAATCTGGGTTTGGTTTTCGAGTTCCTTGATTCTGGGATTCGTGATGAGTCCCGTTTCGTTTCGGACTTTCTTGATTTCTTTTTCCATCGTTTCGATGACGATGATGAGTTGTTCCTTCGCCTTCCATTGGGCATTGGTGAGAGACATAATTTTGTAGTTAGTTTTTGGTGACGCTGGGGTCGGGCTGAGTTGTCAGCCCTTCCCCTTTGTCGGATTAGGATTAGTTGTTCTTCTGGAGTTCTTTGACGAACAGGTCGCTGATGCGACCCTTGCGGGCGTGTTCAGCCAGCGTCATCGTGGCGTTGGTGGACAGGCGAGTGGCGAGTTCCACCTTCCTGCGGACACCATCGACTTCGTGCGTGGTGTGCTGAGTGATAGCGTTCCAGAGGTTGTAGACATTGCGATTGCGGTCTTCCTCGTAGGTCGGCTTCTCCCAGATTTCACGAACCTTGTCAGCGACCCTATCAGCGAGAACGCTACGCTTCACCAACCCGTTCAGCAGTTCGTGTCCTTCCTGCTGGGTCAGACGCTGACGGCTGAACAGGTCGAGCGTGTCGTACTGCGATTGGAAATTACGGACAGCGACATCGACAGCGTTGGAGGCGAATTCGACATCCACGGAAGCCGTGTGCTTACGCATCAGGTCGATACCACCATCCATCGACCACGCTCCGTTACTGCACACGACACGCAGGAGTCCCACGACAAGACTGACCTTCATCGAGCCATCGAAGGAATTGCGAATCGAGACACGCATCTGGAAGTCATCCTTCTGCACCTTGAACCCGTGGTTCTTGAAAGTGTAGTTGGCGTACATCCGAGAGCCGTCCTGCGTGACATCGAACTTGCGGTCGAACTTCATCCCCTTCGTGTCGAAGATGGATTCCGCCTTTTCGATGAGGTCTTGGTTCTGCACGATGGTGTAGCGTTCCGTGACCGCCTTGAGGCACACACCCGTGTCCTTGCGGACATTCCCGTAGAACGGGGTGGGCGTACCATCGGGGAGGTGGAGGCGTTCCTGCGTGACGAGGTAGAACGGGTTGTCCGTCACCTTGGTTTCGGATTCGGAGGAATCCGTGATTTGGTTTTTCATAGCGTTTGGTTTTTCTGGATACGACTCCCGTGGGGGAGAAGAGCGTGTAACAGACGCTGGCTGTGTCCTTAGAATCTGACAGGACTCGTCAGTAGCGGTTTGACCGCTAGACAAGGGGGAGGGAGTTTCACCTTCCCCCGTGTTTCGTCCTTTGTTGATTCACGAATCTAGAATCTCTGACCCGTAGGTTTCTAGGTTTCTGAATGTCTGCCAGCGTGTGGGGAATATATCAGCCAAGCACACGCTGGATTGTCGTTTAGGAATTAATGCCGATGCCCTTCTGGGGCTGGGGCTTCCTACAGTAGAATTTCAATGAACCGAGTTCTGTATCGAATCTTTACGCATCTGGCTGGCGGGCGAGTTGCCCGCATCTTGTGCGACCATCCCGCAGGGCGGGAGGAGAGAACCGATTGACGAAGAACAGGACAGCAAGGTAGGTCGGGTGTATTACGGATTCAAGATATATTTTCAGATTCCTGCATTTTATTTTGCCCCCCGTTGGAACGCACCCGCCCGCATAGCAGAGGTCGTGCCAAGTCCCTTTACAGAATGTAGGTTTATTTACAGGATGGCGTATCTTTTTCCTTGTTTCGGCTTATTGAGATTTGACCCGTTTTTATTGGGGTTTTCGTGTGTTTCTCAGTCTCACATTCTTTGGGGTATACAAGCCCTTTACAGGTAGGGGTGAAGGGGTAGATATACCCTTTGCAGATACCCACCTCAGAATCGAAGCCAGACCCCTTAGCGTGGATTTGACATCTTTTTTACAATTGGCTGGAATAATTCTAATCAGCCCGAATCCTGTTATCCTTAGTCATCTACTCATCATTATATCTTTGGTTAGGATTGCAGGATGAGAGTCCGAATCCTACTTGACACGCCTATGATTAGAGATTCTACACGGGTCATTAGTTCTGCTTATAGCGTTCTCTGACCCCCTGTTTTGTGCTTGATTGAACAGGTGTTCACTATCGTTTGTAAGTCGTTGATTTACAGCACTTTATGACTTCTTGCACAGTTGCCCTCAGAGGCGTTTTCAGAGGGTGGTCTAGGGTATAGCATAGGCTCTTTACATACCCCCTTCAGAATCGATTGTAGAGGCTCTTTACATTTTTACACTTTATTTACAATTGTGTATAGCGTCTTGGCACGGGTCGTGCTACCTGTTTTCTAATCACGGAATCACAGGTGAGGTTAATGGGATTAGGATTCTAAATCTAGATTCTCCTGTGCTTTTATAATTCTATAATAAACCAGCGGTGGTTATTTATAATTCTATAATAATATTATAAACTGAGGTAAACTTATAAAGACCATTAGCGTTACTACTGCGTAAAGGTTCTTGATAAAAGAGGTTGAGCCTGTCGTAAAAAGTCTTTCCATCGTATGTGCAGGGTCTAAAAACCCTCACGCTCTTTCTCAGTCTACTTTCCCTAAACCCGCAATCTTGCGGGAGGGGGATACCAAAAAAACAAAAAACAAAAAACCGATATGAAAAAACTGATTATGAAACTGCTGGGTCTCGACACGCTGGTCTCTGACCTCACCCTGCTCAAAAAGCAGAATGAGGAACTGAAAACCAAAATCGAAAACCTCGAAAATGTGGTCGAAGAAATTGAGATTCCCGATATCGATGCTGATGACTTCGTCCGTGAGGATGATGTCAATGACCGCATCGAATCGTACCTCAACGACAACGAATATGTTTCGTCTTCCTATGTGGATGATGAAATCGAAAGCAAGGTTTCCGATAAGGTCGAAGAGGCTATCGAAGACCTCGACATCGACGAGAAGGTGCGTGACCTCTTCAACGATGCCAGCCCTGCCCCTATGAGCGAGGAGGACATCAAGAAGGAGGTCGCTGAGGCGGTCAAGGTGACGCTGGAGAAGATGGTCAAGGCTCTGGCTGACCAGCAGGACTAATGCGAGGGGGGAGGTTACTAACCCCTTCTTTTTGTTTGACGAATGGTATTACAGTAGATTGATTCCCTTTCTGTTCTTTCACATCCCGCATATGTTATACTATATCAAAGCCAAGAATATCAAAGGACTAGCATCTGGACACGGCAAGCGAGTCTCAAAGGACTTCCTTGAAGCGTTTGAACGCTATGTTCACGATAAGTTGCTCGACTGCCTTGAAGAGCATAATGGAGGCAAGAAGACGCTCGATGCATCCCTCGCTTCCTATATGCTAGGCAACGGAAAGAGCAGGGCTAGAAAGTAAAGTAGGGGGTAACTCCCCTTTATGCGGGATAAATTTAGGTTCTGTTTCTTGCGGGTGGATTCATCATTGCCCAACAATAAAAGAAACAGGTAAAAGCCAAGAGGCTTTCCTAATTCACTTTGCTCACGGCAGTACGGATTATAGGCAACGAAGTCCGCTGTTTTCTAACTCATATTTGGTTACAGATGGGTGCTGTCGTGAGCGATTAATTTCAATGCACCAACCCATAATAAAAAGGGGGAGGTTGTAATCTCCCCCCGACTTTCTTAAAAATACTCCTTGTAATACTCCAACGCATAAGCACACTTCTCCCTATGGACTCATACTTCATCCACCACACTCCTCTCGTCCGAAAGACGAACACGGAAATCACCTTCGACAAGGTAGACAAAGTCTACATCGGTAAAGGCAACTGTTGCCGATGCGGATGCGGAGGCGAATACTACACCGCTGAAGATAATCCCGAAGAAGTTAAAAAGGCACTTGATAAACTTTCCAGCGGTAAGTACGAAGTTGAATCCATTGAAGATTACATCTTTGAAATCGAAATCTCCTGCACTAAAAAAGGAAACACCAAGGTCATCTGCCTTTACCTCAAGAAATAAAATGCGTTACCCCCTTGAAAATCAAGAAGTGGAACTCGGAGGTCGAACTGTTAAAATCAACGGCTTCGCTACCTACGAAGTCGAAGGCAACCCGTGCCACTTCGCCCGATTCACTAAGGTTAAAATCCTTGATTGGACTTTCATCGTCACGCCCTTCGACCCAAAGGTCGAGACGGGGCTGACCAAGGAAGACCTCAATGCCCTACAGGATTCTATCCTAGATAACCTAAACGAAAACTACGAACTCTGCGACTACCTCGCTGGAGAATACCTTTCCTAACCCACAAAAAACCAAAATGAAAATCAATCCTAGTCACGCTGGCTGGCTTCTGCACAGCACTATCGTAAACAAAGACGGCAGTCTCATCTCACAGGTCTGCTACCAGCACTCCAGCAGTATCGAGATGCTGGCTCTGCTCAAGGAACGCAAGGAGTGGTCAAAGAAAGAAACTCAGTTCCCGATGCACTTCCATCTCATTCAGATTAACACTTTTCCTCCCTCTAATGGCTTCGTTGCGATGACCTACCCCACCGAAGCGGAACTTGAGTTCTACGCCAAGCACGAACAGACTTTAATCGATGCCCAATCCTAAAATGCAAAACCACAATATCCTAATCCTCGGCAAGTCCGTAGCGGTTACTGAAAAGACAGTATTCCGTGTGGAGGAGTCAAGGAATTCCAAAGCCACCTACGAGGGGATGTTCGCCTCTTCTGACCCCGTAAAAGCCATCCGCTACTACAACTCAACCTGTGAGGATAAACGCAACGCTGGCTTCCGTGTCCGTCTGGTCAAGGACGGGGACGAGTTCTCTATCATCGCCAAGAAAACCTTCTGATATGGACACCAAGACCATCAAGTTACTGATTAAAATCGCTGAAGAGAACCTCAAGGTTGCTCGCAGGGAGTTCAACGAAATCAAAGATAACGAAAATAAATACGAAGATGAATGGGAATGGGAAGACGCTCTTGACGATGCTGGCAGGGAATCCTACGCTTGCGAAGAGGTAGTCCGATTCCTAAAAGCGAATATGGAACGCATCTCCTACATCGAATCTATCGAACCCAAATGATACTGAACTAACTTCCCATATAAAGTCAGAGTTCACAATGCTCACCAGATATGGCTGGTGGGCTTTGTTATTTAAACAATCTTACCGCCAAGGACACGGCACAGGTGGGAATCCTTATTTAAGGTTTCAACCACGCTGTCAGCCATATAACTCAGAACTTCCTTGGAGGTGATATAACCATCCTTGCCCAAGGCATCGTAGAGGTCAGCGGTCTCAAACAGGGCTTGCTTGCCGTCCTCCTCGTAGTCTTCGATTGTGTATCCAGCAGAGCCATTGACCAACAGGTCAAGTCCTTCGTGCTTGATGTTTAGGTTTTTGAATCTGTATTGGAACATACAGAAAACCCAATAAACTAAGTAGTATTACTCTGTCAAGGGGAATCCTTGGCAGGGGGTAAGTCGATGATATCGCCCTTAATCATAGCGTTGATATCTTCGTGGCTGACCCGTAGGCGATGCTCTACGACCACAGTAGGAGCGTCCTGTAGGGCTAAGACCTTGTCGGTCATAATGGCGATGGCTAGGGGTAACTGACCCGCAGGGATATTCTCAATTTCTTCTAAGAGTCTGGTAGAGCCACGGCTGACAATCTGGGACATCAGAGTCGCTGTTTGCTTTTTCCAAGTGCCTAGTTGGAATTCAGAATTGGATTCCATATTCTGTCGCATAGCGATGATGGTGGTGCGGTTCACCCCTGTGGCTTCCCGAATTTCTGACGCTCCAGAGCCGTCTTGAAGCATCTCCTTGACCTTCTCCTGCGTCTGGGCGGGGAGTTTCTTGCCCGTCCGCTTGTGGCTGGGGTTGGTCGAAAGGCGTTCTGGGCTAGACTCGTAATCCATAAAAAAGACTTTACTATCCGCATTGACGCTGTAATAGCAAGCATAAAGACTATACGGGTTATGGAAGTTATCATCCTGCTGGCTATCTTCGCCTTGTGCTTTGCCCTGTTTACGACAGGGGTAAGCGTGGTCACAGTCATCCTGTCAATCTTATTTAGCAATAAAAAGAAATGAGGATTAAAAACAAGGACATCCCTGTCCTGCGGGAAAAGATAATCGCTGAACAGGATGGCAAATGCTGGCTGTGCGATATTGATTTAAAAAATGTAACGGCTTGCCTTGACCACAATCACCAGACGGGTCACATCCGTGGGGTTCTTTGCGGAAACTGTAATGGCATCGAGGGTAAGATTTCAAATCTTGCTAACAGGGCAAAGCGTGACAAAACAAGATATGATTTCGTGAACAAGGTTCTGTCGTATTGGAATCACTTTTCTGCCTGTCAGCGTAATGAGATTCACCCTACGCATAAAAGCCCAGATGAGAAGAGATTGAGACGGAATAAAAAAGCGAGAGAAAGACGAAAGAAGGGTTGACAGGTGTATTACCATTCTCTTCCCTAGCGGAGATGAATAACAACCTCGCTCAAGGCTCTGACCCTGCATTCTGTGCAGGAATGACGGAAGCCGACTATCGCAAAGCCATCGGTCTGTCGCAATCCTCGCTGAAGATTTTCAGCAAGTCTGCGGCTCACTACCTCGCCAGCACGGAGGAACAGCACGAACCCACGGACGCTATGATTCTGGGTTCTGTCTTCCACGCTATGGTTCTCCAGCCCGATGAGGCTAAGAACCTCTACGCTGTTAAACTCAAGGTGGACGGACGCTCCAAGGAGGGCAAAGCATACAATGAGAACTTTGCTTTGGAAAACGCTGGCAAGTTCATCATCAATGTGGAGCAGGAAGCCCAACTGCTGGCGATGAAGTCGAGCCTCCTCAGCCACCCCAAGGCTAACGAACTGCTGGCTAATTCTGATTACAGGGAGTTGCCCGTGTTCGGCACTTACCCTACCCCGTATGGCGATGTGCGTCTGAAGGGACTGATTGATGCCTACGACTCCAAGCGTGGTTTCGTAAACGACATCAAGACCTGTGAAGATGCCAGCCCCGAAGGGTTCAGAAAAGCAATCTGGGATAGGCGTTATGATTTCCAAGATGTGCAGTACGGCTGGTTGCTCCAGAATGCTGGCAAGCCTGTAAATCAATTTAACTTTCTCTGTATCGAGAAGAAGCCCCCGTTTGCCGTGGCGGTGTACAGCATTTCGGCTGAGTCCCTGCTGAAGTCCGCTGGACGCTGGGAAGACCTTGTCATCGAGTTCGGTGCTTGCACCTCTTCTGGAATCTGGAAGGCGTACTCTGACGAGGTCATCGAACTGTCGCTATGAGCGAACCCAAGTTCACGGGAGTTTGGATTCCCGCCAGCGTCTTCCAGACCCCGACCATCAGCCTAACGGCTAAGGTGGTCTACGGGGTCGTGGATGCCCTCGACAACGAGGAAGGGTGCTTTGCCTCTAACGCCTACCTATCCCGCCACCTAGGGCTGTCTGTGCGTCAACTACAGACCATCCTGTCTGAACTTGAGGACGCTAAACTCATCCTCCGTGTGGCTTGCGAGGGTCACAGGGTCATCCGTACTGTGGAAAAGGTGGCTCTGACAAATGCCTTGGCATCAACACAGGTCACCCGTTCAGAGGGGGATGCGGAAAACCGCACGGGGGGGGTGAAGAAAACCGCACGGGGGGGGTGCGGAAAACCGCATACATATAGTAAAGAAGATAATAAAGGGGATAAAGATACAGTCCAACAGCAGATGTGGATTGTTCGTTTGCCCTTTGGCTCTGAGGCTTTCATCAACGCTTGGAAGTCTTGGGTGGTCTATCGGAAGCAACTCAAGAAGTCTTTGACCGACTCCAGCGTACAGGCTCAATGCAAGGAGTTCATCCTATGGGGTGAGGCTAAGTCCATCGCCAGCATCGAGCAGTCCATCAAGCAAGGCTGGCAGGGTCTCTTTGAACCCAAGCAGAATCTCGCTAAAGGTAATACAAATGTCTTGACTGCCAGAGACCACGAAGCATTCTAACTCCTATGAGTAACCTAATCAATCGTCTGGGCTATGGTGCTTGGGCTGAGAACATCATCGTGAACTACATCGAGGACTACAGCGATGTAATCAAGAACAGCAGGGGCAGTCACACCATCGAGGAGGAAGACTACACGATGAACTGCTCTTGGAGCGACAGCACTCTGAGCATCACCATCCGTGCCTATGTGGACGGAGACGGCTGGCAGACCCTTGAACAGAATATCAAAATCAAATGAGCAACGCCAAGGTTTTCAAACTCACGGGCATCGCCTGTCAGAGCCAACTCATCTCCTGCTCGTCAGCAGAGCCAGATGCTTGGGTTCTTCTTTCCGAACATTGCGAAGAGGTCATCGCACTTAAGAGGGAGAACGCATTCCTCAAGATGGAGGTCGAGCGACTCAAGAACAATGTTGCCTACCTTGACAAGAAACTTGACGAAGAACTAGACGGAGGTCAGTCGTGAGCGACATCGCCTGTCATTGTGGTCGTAGGGGTGCGTTGTTCGCCAAGAACGATGGCTCTCTGAAACTGATTCGCTGGCATCATTGCCGTGAGCATCTGGACAAGGAGCGAGTGGCTCACGCTGGACTCATTGACTCGACTATCCCTCCGACCATCCCGCAGATTTTCCTAGATACGGATATCACCCGCCTCCACCCCAAGATTCAGACGGCTCTGGATTGGAAGCCAGAAGGGGATGTCTCTGGACTCCTCCTGCACGGCACGACAGGCGTGGGCAAGACCCGAGGCATCTGGGAAATCATCAAGCGTCTCTGGGCTGAGGAAACCAAGAAGGACAAGCAATTACAATTTGAATTCCTCACGATGCGTAAACTTGAAACTGTAATCGAGAAGGGATTTGAAGACCGCAAGCACGGCTCTGCCATCGACTACCTCATCAACTGCCCCCTGCTTATCCTTGATGACTTCGGCAAGGAGCGTCTGACCCAGCGTATGGCTTCCGACCTATTCGCTATTGTGGACGAGCGTAGCACCAGCCGTAGGGCTACCATCATCAGCACGAATTTCAACGGCTCGACTCTGCTTGACAGGTTCGACAATCGTGACAAGGAGACGGGCGTTGCCCTAATCCGCAGACTCAAGGATTATTACAGGGCTGTAGGGGTAGGTTGATTTCCCTGTTGACCAAGTAATACCATTTCTTTCCACTCCTGCCCTATGAAACGCCTACTCGCTCTCCTGTTTGCTTACGCTTCTGCTGAAGCCAAGTCGATTGTCACGGATGACTTCATCGACAAGGTCGCTGTCATTGAATCCAATTATAACTACGATGCCGTAGGTGACAAGGGCAAGGCTATCGGTGCTTGGCAGATGCACGAACCCGCCTTCCGTGAGGCTTGCACCTATATGGCTCACAGCAACTGCAACCTAGGTCGCTCTCAATGGCTTGAGTTCGCTGGCAATCACAAGAAGTTCGCCAAAGACCCAGAGGTTGGACGGCTCGCTTGCAAGGCTTACTTTCAAATCCTTGAGAAGCAGATGATTAAGAACAAGATTAATGTTACGCCAATCGCCCTGTATATGGCTTACAATATGGGCTTCCAAGGTGCGTACAATAATTATTTCAACTACAAGAATTTCTGGCTGGACAGCAAACGCAAGAGCATCCTCGCCAGAGCAAACCATATCCTTTCCCGATGAAGAAAACAAATACTCGCAAACGAACCCGCAACCACGAACTGATGCTCACTCTACGAGTCTCAAAGCCGTTGCTCAATATGCTGAACAAAGTGTCAAGCAGAATCTCTATGACTCGCTCTGATTATATCAGAACTATTTTGCAGAGAGATGTTGACAGCCATCCCCTCTCGTAATACTACCTACCTATGTTCACAGAATCATCCTTCTACTCCTACACACCCACCAAAATGCACGACAACACTCCCGAACAACAAGTCTCTCTCGTCAAGGCTCTGGTAGCCTTCGTGTCTGAGGCTCAAGCAGTCCACGCTGACAGCGACAATCCCTTCCACAAGTCACGCTATGCCAGCCTCCAAGCCCACCTCCTTGCCCTCAAGCCTCTCGCTAAGAAGCACGGACTCGCCATCATCCAGATGCCCATCGGAGACATCGACGCTGTCGGTATCCGCAACATCGTCATCCACCAAGACGGGGGTATGCTTTCGTGCAACGCTCTCGTCCCTGCTGAGAAGGGTATGTCTGGTCAGCAAGCGGGCAGTCTGTATTCTTATGTCCGTAGATACAGCCTTGCTTCCATTGCTGGAATTGCAACTGAGGATGATGATGCTGAATCCGACCGAGTGGTTAAGTCTGCTCCTAAGAAGGAGTACATCAAACTCGAAACGAAGCCGACTGCTTCTGGAACAAAGTTCATTCCTAACCCTACTGCCAAGCCCTCCGCTGGTGGTGAAGCCGTTGCTCCTTTCGGAGACCTCAAAGGAACTCCCCTCTCCCAACTTCCGCTGAAGTCCGCTGACCGAAGCGTCAAGTTCGGTGACCTCAACTACTTCGCTAATGTCTGGAAGCCCAAGCCGTTCGGTGACAACACCGAAATCAGCCCCCGTGACCTCCGTGTCAAGGCTGAGGCTGAACGCCTCTGGGCTATCGCCAATGGTGACATCGAGCCTCCGACTGTAACCCAAGACGAAGTCCCATTCTAATCCTAACCTATAAATCCTATGTCCCTCCAAGCCAAGCAATACAACGACACGCAGTATATCATCCTCAGCGATGGTCGTGTCGCTCGTCTCCTCAAGCCCACGAAGATTCACCAGCAGACCTACATCAACTTCATCATCAACAAAAAGATGAAGCGGGTGAACACTCAAGACCTGTTGAAGATGTTCGCTGAGGTTAAGTCTGATGGCGTACAGTATTAAGTCCCACGGGATTTCCTACCTTCGCCACGCAGTCTCGCACCGAAACAAGAAACTGAATTACATCAGTATCCCTGTGGACAAAGCCCAAGAAATCCTAGACGCTTCCAACGGCTTCCAGCCCTCCCAAAGCGGAGAGTACTCTGTGAGGAGTAACTCCGTCAAGGGGGCGGCTGTGGTGCTGGCGATGGATGTAAAGGAACTCCTCTCCCGTCTGAACGCTCCTCTCCCTGCTCAGTTGCTCAACGACTTGGCAGAGGCTAAGAATAAGATTAAGATGCTAGAAGAGTCTGGAGATAACCTCGTTCACAGCAAGTTGTCCAGCGTTGCCATCAAGGATTGGGTACGCACGAAGTCACTATGAACCTCCTACACGCCTACCGACTCGCCCTCATCGAAGGGCTGACCGCCAAACAAGCGGGTGCTAAGTTCAATCTGAACCACCAGAGCATCTCCAAGTGCAAAACCCGTTACAAACTTCCTACCTTGCGTAACGAGTGGGATGCCACCTACGAAGAAAAGTTAGGGAAACTCAACGACACGCAACTGCTGTCCTATGCAGAGACGCTCAAGCGAACTGAACAAGCCCCTAAGCACAACCAGTCTGAGCGTGAGGTACGGGTGCTGAAGCGACTTCTGGAGAAGCGTAACCTGTGTCTGAAGTAAACGACTATGCAAAGCAGTTACTCAGTCGTAGACCCAGAGGCAGAGTCAAAGGCTCGCACCGAGGCGGTAGCGTCTTGGCTGGCAAACTGCCAACGGCTTGGGAGGTTTCTAGAGCCACCGAAGAGTTACAACGCAACAAAGAACGCTGGGCTATCCTTCTTGCTAAACCTCTAAACAAATGGAAACACCATCCGTAGTATTCTATGAACACAGTTTTGATGACTCGTTGATTCAGAGTCTGTCAAAGAATGTCCTCAACCTAGGCAACGAATGCCGTGCCTTGTCTGACGAGAACAAGCGACTCAAAGAAGAAATTGAGATGCTTAAAGGCAGGGTAAACTATTGGAAGATTGAGGCTGAGTGCGACCACGGACGCTGGCTCAGAACTCTGGAAGACCTTGAACACCTTCGTAATCTAAAATGATTCACGAATTCCGCAACCCTATCCCTGTGCATACAGACATCGGCTATGGCTGGCTGATGTATGTAAGGGATGGCGGGACTTGGTCTAACGACATCTTTGCTATCGTGCTGGAAGAGGATGGCATCATCCGTCATATGCGTACCGACCAGTTTAAGGTACTCCAGAATCCTACCTTCGACATCAAAAACAAATCCGATGTTCAATAAAGACAACAGGTTTGATATCGACCTCCAGTACGGACAGCAAGGTGAACGCTGGCTTCAATGGCTAGGCACAGACCAAGCCAAGGTAGAGGTCAAGACTGAGCGTGACAAATGGTTTACCACAGGGAACTCCGTGTTTGAATTCCGTTCACGGGGCAAGCCGTCTGGCATCGCTGTAACCCAAGCGGACTTCTGGATGCACATCTTTATGGTCAAGGATAAGACTGTGATGGCTTTCTTGTTCAACACAGAAGACCTCAAGGAGTTCCTACGCATCGTGTATCGTACACCTAACAAGTACGGGGCTGTGGTCTGTGACGGAGGGGATGACAATACTTCCGCATTAATTCTCTTGCCAATCAAGCAACTCTACAAAGCCTATAATCCATATGTCCAAGTTAATTAAATTCGTAGCCGTGGGAGACAACCACGGAGACAACATCGACAAGGAAGTTGCACAACAGTTCTACAAGTTCCTCAAGTGGTTTGGTAAGGGCAATGACAAACTTGAGGTCATTCACCTAGGCGATAACTTCGACTTCAGAAGCATCCGCAGAGGAGCAGGACGAAAGGAAGAAGATGAATCACTTGTGGCTGATGTCAAGGCTGGCAAGGATTTCATCAGCAGAGTGCAACCCTCTATTTTTCTAAACGGAAACCACGATGACCGCCTAGACCAGATTATCAATGGCTCGACCAGCGGGATGATGGTAGATTACTGCCACGACCTCAAGAACGACATCCGCAATCACCTCAAGAAGAACGGATGTAAGAAGATTTATGATTACCACGCAGAGGAAGGCGTACACAGGCTTGGCAAGGTTGCCTTCGTACACGGATATTCCTGCGGTGTCCGTGCCGTAGAGGAACACGCTATCCATTACGCAGAGCCTCAAGGTGCTGTCATTATGGGACACCTTCACAGCATCCAACAAATCAACGCTAGGAAGCACCTAGGGGCTGTTGGATTCTCTGGTGGATGCCTATGCCACAAGTCCCCAGACTACGCCCGCAATCGCCTAGCCACAAGCAAATGGGGGTCGGGCTGGACTTACGGGTTCACCCAAGGGTCAGATTGGAAAGTGTGGCAAGCCCACAGGGTGGGAAAAGAATTCATCTATTCTATCAAAGGACTATGAACAACAAAGATTTACAAGCGTTAGAAAAACTGTTCGGCAAGGCTGTCGCTGAGAAGCCAGCCAAGGGCTTTTACACCCGCAGGGAACTCCAGAAGATGTGGAATACTTCTGAGCCTATTATCTCCCGAAAGATTTCTGCCGCCCTTAAGAACAATCTTCTTGAAATGCGTATGTATCGGGTGAAGTCTGGGATGGTAACCCGCCCCATCCCCCACTACCGAATCAAAGAATGAAGACCGATAACGAAAAACTTGAAGAGTTCCTCGCTGAGTTAGATGACGGCATAGTCATCGCTGACGGACTTGCTCACGCCTTTATTGGACTTACTACTACCCCAGATGGTGTAGTGGCTGTTTACTCCACGGAGCGTATCATCTCTAACCTAATGGAGAACGATGCTATGGACTTTGAGAGTGCCGAAGAGCATATGCACTACAACATCATTGGGGCAAATGTGGGTCAGCGGACTCCTGTTTTTGTGGATGTGATTCCAGAGGAGTTTTGGAAGTAAGGTTCTTGATAAGCACGGCTAACAGGCTTACGGCAACTATGCCGATAGAGCCACCAGCGATGTAGGTGAACCATTGGCTATCGAATATCCAGAGGGAAGCCATAGCCAGAGAACCACCACCCATAACGATAGCCCCAGACTTCTTGAACGGAGTGAACGCAACCACAAGAAGCCCAGTCACGAACAGCCCTAGCCCAGCCGTACTGAACTGCCATAGCACCTTCTGCTTGAACTCAGCATCAGCCCTAGAATGAGCCTCAGCGAGTTCATAATCCTTTTGTTCTACCATTGCGTACAGGGCTGTGGTCTCGTCCTCTACTTTGGATGCGTCTTTCTTATCCTTCTCTACCGCCTTGGAGTCGTTTTGTTTTATAATCCTAGTGTACTCCTCTACCTTGGCAACTGAGGGCTTAGAGACCCCAGATAAGCGGGTCACTTGGGCTTCGACAAGTCCTCGTACATTGCCTTTATCGAGGCTAGGAACGACAGCAGTAAGGGCAGAAGCGGAATCAGAGACGATATCTTCGACCCTAGTGATGTACTTGTCCTTCTCTTGGTTCTTCGTTTCAACGGGGGCAGGGGGTAAGGGGGTGGGCTTAGGGGCAGAGGAACAACCTATGAGAAACAGGGATAGGAATATAAATCTCATTTAGTTTGTTTGATGAACTTACGCTTCAGCCACTCAAAGATGTCTGGGGCTAAAGCACCAGCAGAGGAGTAGATGATGCCTTTATACAGGGAGTCAATAGGTGCGTGGTTGATGGCGAAGTAAATCAGCGTACCGACTATAGACCCAGCAATGACCTTGCGTACAAAGACGACTGCTTGCCACTTCTCCTCTGTGATTATGAATCTAGCGATAGCACCCAACGCTCCTAGGACAGCCACTATCCAGCCACCCTTCTTGAAGTCTTCGGCTGTCTCTAGGATGCTGGGGTCTACAGGACTCATTGCTTAGGAATCTCCCTGTAGATACGCTTCTTGGCTTCTTCCTCAGAGCCGTAGACTCCGATGATAGCCTTAGCAGGGTTGTACACTCTGAACTTATTGTTAGCCATCGTGATGACATAGCCCTTTGCGTTCCGCATGATGCGACCTGTAGGGGACTGCTCAGACTTGAACTCAGAGTACTCGGCTGGCATAAATGTGCCACGCATAGTAGGAATGTGTTTCTGACCAGTAGACACCTTGAACCCAGCCTCGGATTCTGGAAGAGGAGAAACCTCACCAGCGGTAATTCTGTTTGTAAATGCCTTTCTAGCGTCCATAGGAGTAGACAGGATGTCTAACTGCACGGGGCTACCGCCCTTAACAGGCTGAACAGAATACTTATAGGACGGATGGATGTTAGACGGAGGCTCTTCAACAGGACTTCTGAACACTAGATAACCATAGACCTCGCCAACCTTAGCGTGTCTTGTGAGAGGGTCAGATACAGCCTCGTACATAGGCTCAAGTATAGCCTTGATGAACTGATTGGCGTTTGTAACTCCTTCAGAAGAGAACCCTTTAATGTGAGGTTCAATTCTTCTTAAATTAGTTTGAAGATACTTCCATAGAGAAGCAGAGCCGTCAGTCTTGGTCATCTTTTCGATAGCCTGTCTTCTTCCGTCAATCGTGTATTTACCTTCGTGTTTTGCACTCTTAGAAAGAATGTCGTCAACGACAGCATCAAGAGGTCTCTTAGTGTCACCGATGTCACCAAGACCATTCTTCAGAATCTGAATCGTCTGCTTTTCTGTTAATACCTTATTGTCCGTTAAGTTCTGTAGGTTACGAAGGAACACCTCAAGACCGATGTGCGTTCCCTTCATCTTAGAGTTCTCACCCTTGATGAGACCAACGGCAGAAGCCCAGCCATAACCCTTGTCAGCGTTGTAGTTTCCGTTGTCGTTGATTTGCTTGCCAAGACCAGCCTTAACGCCAGCCCATCCCTGTGTAGGATTCTCAGACGGGTATCTCATACCACCCCTAGGGTGAACAGTAAATCTACCTATCTGAACAGGCTCAACACCAGCATTGTCGGGAGAGTGCATAACCACAGCCTCACCACGAATCAATTCGGGATTGATGTTATCAAGCGTGATGTAGTTCTGACTTCTTTCCTCTGGATTCTTCTGTCCTTCTTCAAATGCACGAAGGCTGTTTGCGTTAGCCTTTATGTTGTTTAAGATGAAGTTTCTGTTCTCCTTGTTTACGGGAGCATTAGTGCCTTCAGACGGCATATAATGCCTGTCAGAGAATATCTTGCTCCAAGAGTGAACCCAAGGTTCATAGCCCTCCATAGTCTCGACTGAGCCGTCTTGCTTTTGAATTTCAATCAACGGCTTCTTGAGTTTATCAAAGTTCTCCTTTGTGGGAGGGAAGTATTGACCTCTGTCAGCGTCAATTAACTTAGACTCGCCAAAACCAAATGTCTTGACTTGGGAAAACATCGGAAGGGCTTGGTCATTTTCGATTCTTTGCAGGAAGTCTTCAGCACCCAAGAACCTAGCCCGTTCAGCCATCTCAGAGTAAAGAAGATTAGAGTATCCCTTGCCCCTGTACTGCTCCCAGACACGGACTGTGGGGTCAGACAACAACCACTTGCCTCCGCTACCTCTCTTAACTTCGTAGTCTATTCTGCCAATAAGTTTGTTGCCTTCCTTTAACTCAATGGAACGCCTACCATAGTCATCGGTTCTCTTGTCCCAGTTCTTCATACTAAGTTTAATGCCCTTGGTAAGAATAGGATTCTCTTCAGCGTATCTGCCAATGAAGCCGTTAGTCCATTGACGGCTGTCCGTGTTATAGGTTCTGTTGCCTTCACCCATTTCGTACTGGTTGGTGCTTACCTTCTTTGTGCTGATGGTTTTCTTTTTACCAGAGAGTCTGATGGGTTCACCCTGTTCGCCTTCGGATGGCTGGAACTTGATAGCAAGTTGGTCTTTGGGGCTGAAGCCCATTGACTGTTTTATCTCTGGGTTTGCCCTAAATAAGTAAGCGTCATAATCTTCTTCCTTAAATCCAAGTTTCTTAGCCAAATCTGATTTAATCTTTCTTGCGTCAGACATAGACTCAACAGGTGAATCAAATGACGAATTTATACTAATCTTTCCTCTTTCAACAAGATTGCCATTAGAATCAAATCTAGGATTTTCATATCTTCCAAGGCTTGGTGTCCCCTTTTTTCCATAAGGCTTTTCATTAAGCCATCGGTTATGAGTGTAACTTGCGTCTGAAAATTCCATTACAGGATTCTTCGTAATAACCCCTTCGGTTTTTGTACGCATCCAAAGTCCAGAGTTTTTATTTTCCCATTTTGTAAGTTCTTTGGTTTCTCTGCCTCCAAAATGACCAATATCAAACCAATCTATGTTCTGCGGATTATCAGACATTGTGCCGTCAGCATTTTTTATTGTTGCACTTCTTACTAGGAAACCCTGCTCGTCTTTATATTCAAACGGATTCTTCTTAGGCTTGTAGTAGTCATCGCCGCCTTGGTACTCGGCTGGCTGGTATCTGGCTTGCTTGTATAGCGTGTTAGTGACATCAATGCCACCAGCAGAGCCGACCATCTCCTGCTTGTCTCTGATTCTGTTAGCACCCTCGACATAGTTAATTCTGCGACCAGAGTTTAAGTCTCTAGTGTCACCGATTATCTTTTCTCTGACCTTGATGGGTATGCCATCTGGGTTGACAATCTGACCATCCACAGCCGTGACTCCCATAGCACGGAGTCTCTCAGCCATCTCGCTGTACACCACATAGGCTAACTTCTTGCCTCTGTAGGCTTCGTTGATGTGAGCAGAAAGGGTAGCCCTGTCACCTTCGATGTTAGCGGTGATGTGACCGATATCAGCGGACTCACCCTTCTTGGAGTTATCCGTGAGACGGATTCTGTGAGAGCCGTCAGCCCTCTTCATGAACTGAAGGCTAACGCCCTTGACCCTGTCGGGGTTCTCAGCCGCATACAGACCTACAAAGCCAGACTTGAATTGCTTGCTGTTCTGGTCGTAGACCCTGCCACCAGAGTAGATATCCTCCGCTGGCATCGAATGCGTGTTAATTCTGCCTTCAAGGAACTCACGCTTGATGCGGTCATTGAGTTCAAAGGTCATGCCTCTGTCGATAGCCTCGGCAGAGATGCCAGCGTCTGTGTCAGACTTAATATCGCTTATTGCACGGATACCACCCTCACGGAGTTTTTGAACCTTGTTATAAGCATTTAATTCAGCACCTTTAAGTAATGAAACTTCGTTAATTAAATCTCTTAATTTATTATCATTAATATCAAGAGCCTTAACTCTGATTTTTGCATCAATTCTGCCATCAGCCTCATGGACAGGGGTTGCCATAAGTTGAGCAAGGTTGTTGATTGTGGCAGGGTCTTCACCGCCCTTGACCTGTTCAAACTGCTCAAGCACAGCCTTGTTAGCATCGTGCAACTTGTTAGTAATCTCAGCCATCTGACCCTTGGCGGTATCAATGGTGGCATCCGCTAACTTGTTCGTCTGCTTCATTTCGATGCCGTACTTGCGAAGCCAAGAACCCCAGACCTCTGGGATGAGTTTGCCGTAGAGACCCTTACGAGAATCGCCCTTCATGTGCGAGACTGTAGGACTGTCATCGGGATGCGTCAGCGTAATCTTGTCTAATCCGTCACGGATAGCCTGTCTGATGATGCCCTTGAGGGCTGTGAGCGTCCAGTCCTTGGCGGCTGTAAGCGGGAGAGGCTTTGCAGTTTTTTGTTGATTTAATTGCTGAACGCTTGTTTCAACATCTGCTATTCTTTCAAGTAATCTATCTGGTCTATCAGCATATGTTTGATATGTAATATAACCTTGATTCTTTACTTGGTCAACATCGTATAAATACTTTTTCCACTTCTCTTCTAGGACTGCATCCTTTGAAACCAAGTCAATAAGTTTTTGAACTTCTGCTGTCTCAGAAATATCTTTGCAGAATTGAATGTAGTCTGCCTTGTGTTGACCTCTTTTATCAACACGGATTTCATTCATTAATACTTGAGCAAAATGTTCGGTCGGATTTTTATATTGTTCTGTTCTGAACCCTCGTTCTATTTCGTGATATAATTGTTTTAATGCTGTTGGAACTGTGTTCTTAATCCACCATTCAGCGTTGTTGTTGCTTCCAATTTGAGATAAGCGATAATCCCAATCTAATGCCATTCCATTAACAATGTCATCAGCATATCCATTTGTCCATAAATCTCCAGAAACATAATCAATTACGCCTTCTTTCTGAGAAATATATCCGTCTTCTTCATTAGAAACAAATCTACCTTGCTTCTTACCTTCTGCTAAAATTTCTTTGTAGATAGGCAAGTGAACATCTCTGTCTATTTCAATTTCTTTTATTTCTTGCTGACTAAAACCGCTTTTTATATCAGTATTGTTAGCCTGTACCTCTTCGATGAACAGGTGACGAATGCCGTCCGCATCAATACGCTCAGTAGTTCTGAAGTGAACAATCGTGTCCTTCCCGTAGTGACCGCTGATGCCGTGAGCGTACTCTGGATTGATTCTGACAGCCGTTTCCTTGTAGTTATCCTTAGCACCACCAAGGGTGTATCTAGAGGTATCCATGCCGCTACGCTCTCTAGCACCTTCCTCGATAGTAACCTTAATTTCTTTAGACTTAGCAAAGTCTAGGATTTCTTGGATGTCCACAAACGGCTCGTACTGAACAGGAGTTTCCTTTACCTTGACTTCGCCTGTGAAGGATTCTGTCGCTCTGTCGTAGGCTCTGTAGATGTCCTTCTTAATCTTGGTAGCCATCGGCTTGGACTTCAAGAGGTCGATAAGACCAATCTCAGTAGCCTCTTGCATGAGTCTAGCCTTGTCTAATGAGCCGTACTTCTGTATCTTGCCGATAAGAGCCTTGGCTGTAATCTGAGGATAGTCTTGGAAAATCTGAGCCAGCGTACCATGCAGGGCTGACTTAATTTCCATAGGGTACATGGCATCGTATTCATGTTGAGCAAGTTTAGTTAATTTATCTAATAAATAACTGACCTTTAACTCTTTTGCGTAGTGAGGAATTCCAATGTCGATATCACCCAAAGAAGAAACATCTGGTTTAATCTGTTGAAGTTGCAGTATTTTTACATGACTTGCATCTTCATTAGAAACAGCCTTTGTTAAACCATCTCTTTTAATTGCTTCTATAGCATTTATAAAAGGTCTTGCGTAATAGTTAGCGGCTGACTCTGGGTAATTTTCTTTAGAAGTAATTCCGCTTATCTCTTTTTCTAGTGCTTCTATTACTGCTTGTTCAATCTTATTATCATCTAAAATCTTTTGAACACGCTTATCTTTGTATTCAACTCTAGAAGGAGGGACTTCAGTTCTAGGGACAGCAGGGTCAACGCCTTCAGTCTTGGCTTCGTGAGCCTCATTGAAGTGCTTCTGAGCCGCACGACCAGCATCAGCAACTGTATCGAAGTCACCTAAGTGCTTACCCTCTGGGTCAAACACCTTGAACTTAGTACCAGCCTGTTTGCTGATTTGGTAGCCAGTAGCGTGTTTGATTATCTTGCCACCAGACGGAGTGGTCTCCTGCCTCATCTCATCGGGCATGAAATTACGGCTGAGGTCTAGGTGAGCGTTCTCGAAATTGAAATCGTACCTAGGCTTGTTGTCCACACGCATATTCACAATGCCGTCATTGCTGAAGGTCGTGACGCTGTGACGGATGCCGACAGGGATTTCTGCGATAGGTCTGTTGATGTACGGGAGGTCGGAGTTCTTGTGGAAGCCAAGCATCTGGTGCAGGGCATCTCTACGCTGACCGCCTAAGCCGTCACCCTTCTCCAGAAGTCTGGCAGAGGGCTTGCGGTTCGGATGGTCAGACGGGAGGGAAGCATTGCTCAGATAGGCATAGAAGTCAGCCTCCATGTCCGTTCTGCTACCCTTCCAGAGTTCACGGGTCTGAGGGTCTTTCCAGACCTCATTGCCACGGGCTTCGATGACCTTGAGGTCAAGAGTATGCAGATTAGAGTAAACACTACCATCGGCTCTGACCTTGAAGTCCACACCGATAAGCACAGCCCTGCGGTTCTTGAACGGGACAGCCGCACCATAGACACGCTCGTTGCCGTCACCGATGTGGGCAGAGTAACCAAGATAACCGAACTCAACGACATTAGAGCCGTTGCCGTTCACGATGTCATAAGCCCTAGTCATTCTGTCAAACCACGCTCTCTGGATATATCCAGCACCGACAAGGGCGTTAATCTGAGCCGTGTTAGGCTGACCAGACCAGTTGCCGTCACCATCCCTACGCATACCATCTTTGTGGGCGGCATCGGGAAGGCTTTCGAGAACCTTGAACATCTCCTTGCCTTGTCTGATTTCTTCGGCTGTGTATCTGCGTAGTCTGGGCTTCTTGACATTGCCCTGTTGGTCAAGTTGACCAAAAGCCGCACCACGAAGTCCGTTGACCTTTAAGAACCATTCACGGCTTTCCTTGCTAAGTTTGTTAACATCAAAGCCGTTGTTGCTGTTGCGGTTAGCCTCAATGCGGACGATGTCTCGCATGAACAGGTCAAGAGACCTAGAAGACACACGCTTGCCGTCCTTCTCAAACGCCTTGGAGACGGAGGAAACACCCATGCCATCAAAGTTAAACTGAGGATTTTTTTCACCAACTTTACCCTTCCAGTAGTCGAGCCAGCCGTCCGAAGCCATTTCCATCAAGCCACGGATGCCACCGAACTCACCACCACGGAACATATAGTCGATGGGCTGTGCCTTCACCCACTTGGAGAAGTAGTAAGCACCGAACTCCTCGACAAGATGCTCAAGAGGGATAGCCGTAGCGTCAGCGACTCTGTTGGCTGTGCCACGGGTTCTGTAGTCCTCAATGGACTTCTTGAGTTCTTCCTTCTTACGCTTGATGGTCTCAGCGTCACCCCTGTTGCTAGGGTCGTTCTCGATGTACTTGCCGAAGAACTTCATCAGTTCATTAGGCGGTACAAGGGCTTGCTCAAGGACTCTGCCCGTCTTGGGGTCGAACTTGCCAAGCAGTTTCTGGCTCAGTCTGTCGATGTAGTCGGGGGCGAACACCGAATCTAACATAATCGAGTGATAGAGTTCATGTGCAAGAGACAGGCGGTTGCCCGAATCCATAGCCCACTTGTCCAGATTGATTACGACTTCGGTTCTGCCTGTAGAATCTCTGCTCTTAGCCCAACCAGCGGAGGCTTCAAACTCTCCCTGTGTGCCTTCGACATCTGTGAGTCTTCTCTGACGGATGTTGCCGTCCTTGTCGATATAGCCGTCCGCTTGGAGTTTCTCCTTGAGCATCTGACCTCTGCGGGTGAGTTTCTTGTCAGAGCGTGTTTCAGCCTTAAGTGTCTCACGAATCTTGTCGGGGACAGAGTTAGAGTTCTTCTGATTAAGGCTGTTAATCATGTCAGCCAGACGCTCTGCATAAGAAAGGTCACCCCAATGTGCGTTCAGTTGTCTACCTCTGAGACCTTTGACAAACGCAGGGTCTCCGTTGTCTTTGACTTGCTTAAGAATAACAGCCTTGGCGTTATCGTCTAATCTAGACCAAACAGGCTTTAACTTTGCAAACTCTGGAGCATTCTTAATGGCTTGTTCAAAGCCAGCAGGGTCGCCAGCAAATCTGTTGCCAGTATCTCTAAGGATACCTAGAACATCAGCCTTTACTGTGCGGTCATTGAGTTCTGGGAAGATGCGAGACTTCTCAAGAAGCACACCCGTGCTAGGGTCAATGCCTTTAGCCTTAAGGTGCATATTGTATTGAACATCATTATACGCCTTGAAGACGGCATCGGGGTTGACTGTGTCAATACCAGCGATGATGCCATCAATGTAACCCATGAAGGCTCTGTCACCAGTAGCCTCAGCCATAGCCGCCATAGCCTCAAAGCCGACAGCGTTTTCATTGCCTTGCTCCTTGAGAGCCTCGATGACCAACTTACGCTGGATACGCATCTGGTCTATCTTGGTGTTGCCAGTCACATCGGCAACGACCTTGCCAGCGGTAGCACCGACAGTACCAAGTGCCATGCCAGAGCCAACGCCACCAGCAAAGCCTTCTTCGCCACCAGCGAGGTAACCTAAGCCACCACCGATGATAGCACCTTGAGCCGCACCTTGGGCAATGTCGTCAGCGTAAACAAAAAGCGGGTCAACGGCTTCGATAGCCTTGAGAAGAGACTTGGTCTGAGGAGCGAGTTTGATGCCTTGGCGTTCCGTGTCACGGATAGCCTGTCCAGCATAGCCAAGGACACCACGACCAGTCTTGCCCTGCTTCATCATCTGCTCGCCATAGACAGAAGCGGCTTCACCGACATTACGGGCAACTAAAGAACCTGTGTAATATTTAGAAACCTGTGCAAGCGATGAATTGACTTCAAGTCCAGCAACAGAACCAGCGGCAGTCCCCAAAGTGCCAACCCGTGTGGCAGAAGCGATGTCCTTTGCGGCAACGCCTGTAGCAGTCTCAAAGACCCTAGAGCCAGTATCAATTCCGTAGTCAATGGTGTTGCGGATAGCACCGCCCATGAACTCAAGGGGAGCACCAACGCCCCATTTGATAGCACCACCGAGAACTAAGTTTCTGATTCCTTGAGTGCGAGCCGCCGCCATAGCCAACTTCTCGCCCATGCCAACCATCGTAGCACCCTTAGCCGCCCAGCCACCAAAAGGAATAAACAGGGTAGGGTCAGCGATATAGGACATCACCTGCGTCATTTCGGGATTGATGATATCCTTGTCCATGATGATGGTATCTTGACCAGTCATCAGACGCATCGAGTGAACATTGAAGGCTTGAGCCTCCATGAACTGTTGATACTCAGCCTCTTCGTCATCTCCATTTGCTTGGAGAGCGTTCTTCATTCGGAAGAAAACGCTGTTCGGGTCGGCAGACTGAGCCGCCATACCATAGAGATTTCTTGTGCCTTGTGCAAAGGCTTCAATTACGGAAGGCGTAAGTTTCTTAACCGAATCAACAGGGTTATCTATAATAGAGCCAGCCGCTTTAGAGATTTCTTCAAAAACAGTTCCAGCCGCTTCACCGATGCCAGCAATGACATCTACTTCCTTTGTCTTATTATGAGCCTTAAACAGTCTGTACTGGTCAAGGGTCATGTTCATTACTTCACCCTTAGAGTTCTTTTCCTGCATCGCCCTCATTATCTCTTCTCCAGAGGGAGGTGCAGTTATGTACTTCATCGCCTCCTCACGCTCTTCGGGAGGAAGGTCAGCAAGCATACGCTCAAAGGTAGGTGCTCCATTAGCAGAATCGCCAACAGTCCCTCCCTCAGTCACATAATGCCTAGGGTTTTCGTAAAGTTCAGCCATTGTATTAAAGTATTCCCTTTTCCCTCAGATACTGTTCCCGAAGGGCTTGGTATTTGCTAGAACCGCTATCGTCACGAATCTGGACTGTCAAGCCCTTAGAGGCAGATATAGCCTTGATTCTGCGGTCAACACGCTGGGAGAGGGCAACAAGGATAGCCCTATCCTTAGACTCAAAGGAGAAGAACGCTGTCGGGTCTTTGATGACCTTGGCAATAAGTTGCTGTTCGTAGTTAGAAACAGTACCCACGCCAACGATGTCAGTTCTAAGCATCGCAGATAAGTTCATCTGTTCGACTAACGCTCTGCCCTGCTCGACAGGCATTAGAGATTCACCAACAAGGTCATTGATACGCTGGAGTTCCTTGACAGACCTACGAGCGTCAATCAGTTGTGTCATTTCATCGCTGTACTTATCGTTAGCCGAATCAGTACCCTTGAATATACCACCAATGTAGACACCAGAGTTTTCAACGAACTCAGTAGGTGTGAAACCTCCTTGGGCGTTCTGTTGACCATAGATGCCAATACCTTGTTTTCTGATATCCTGCATTGTCATAGGGTCAGCACCCTTAATCTGCTCCCACTTTCCGTTAGCATACATCATTCTGACACCGCTGTCAGTCGTGAACTCACGGATTTCAGCCTCTGGCACAAGACTCTTGTAGAACTTATCAAAGCCAGCCACAGGCAGTCTACGCTTGCGTTCTGGGTCTGTCGGGTCAATAGCACCCATTCTGGAGGTCACGAAGTCAGCGACTTCACGCTGGCGTTCAGCGACAGTTATACGCTTTTGCTTTTCTTCAGTTCCAATCTGGAAGCCTTGTAACGGAATCGCAGGAACATTTGTTATAGGAGCAACAGCGTTGGCAGGTTTCTTGACAACTGGTTTTCTTTGAAGTCTCTCAATCTGTGCGTCAATGTCTTTAATTTCATCACGCTCTGTTTTGTTGATTCCAGTTCCTCTGTATTCAGAGCCGATTTCAGACCTAGCCGTTTCATCTCTTAAGGCATTAGCAATGTTTTTCTTGTCTTCAATTGTAAGATTTTCTCCACCGCCTAGGTTTACAATAGCATCAGTCATTGCCTTTATGTTAGCACCAAGCAACGGAAGACCCATTCCAGCCTTAAGCCATCCATTTGCTCCAGTTGCATTTCTGACAATTTCTTTTGCCACATCGGGAGTAATCTTTTCACCGCTGAACATCTTTCTGCTTCTTGCCAAAGACTCCATTGCGTTTTGATTTTCAATTATATTCAGAACGCCTACTGATGCTTTTCCTGCAAGTTGAGGAAGAACGGAAGGTTCAATTCTATCATCCGATTCCAATCTAGACTGAAGAATTCTCTTTCTTTCCAGAAGACCATTTATAAATCCTTGATTTGAAACACTCTGTGGCTGTTGAGGAGCATTCTTTCTATTAACTTGGTCAACAGGAGACACGACTGTCTTCTCGTAGTCCTTCATGCTGGCAACTGTCTGACCAACAGGTGCAAGGAACTGAGGTTGCTCTCCAGCGGCTTGAGCAAATTTAGGAAGGTTAAGAGCACCACCGACAGCAGGGGCTTCTGTGCTGAAGAACTTAGAGGAAAGCAGACCGCTGATATCGTTCTTCTTCTGAGCATCGGCTTGAGCCTTAGCGTTTCTCTTTTCAGCCGCAAGAGCCTCAAGACCAGCACTAACAACCGAAGGATTGACATCCTTAGCACCAGCAAGGGCTTGCTCACGGGCTGTTCTCCAAGCAGACAGGAACTCTTCGTCCGTGCCTTGGAGGTTAGGATTGCTCTTACGGATTCTACCAAGTTTAGCCAGAGCCTGTGCCTGTGCTTCTTGGGGTGTTAAATTGAGGTCAACTTGGAACTCAGCATCACCAACGAAGGCGGGTTGAGTGACGGACTTAAATCCAGCGAACTTACGCAGGGCTTCTTCAGCATTGCGTTCCATTTCTCGACCTCTGAGGAACGACCATTCCTGCAATTGACCGCCAAATCCAGCAAGCGAAGTCTCCGCTTCATGGGCAATCATCACTCTCTGACTGAGACCCTTTGTAGGGGCATCTTGAAGCATTTTTGCCTTAGCCATCAGACTGTCAAGGATACCAGACTGGGCAATCTCTGGGTCTTTACTGTACATCGCTATCTTGTCAGCATAGGCTTGACCAAGCATCTGAATCTTAGCGTTAGCCGCCTCAGACTTCTGAGAGTTCTCGTTGTAGGTTTTTAAACCTTCAGCAAGGTTCTGACCAAAGCCAGCAATGGTATTGGCGGTCATTGCCGCCATCTGTCCAGATGCTTGGACTAGGTTTCCCGTAGAAGCCTCGATGCCACCTTGATATCGTTGAAAGGGAGATGCCATAAAATTAACCTCTGTATCCCATTCCGTATTGACCTAGGTAAGAAGATTTAGTATTTCCTAAGTTAGAAGTAAACGAGGCTTGAGAAGGGGTAGTAGATGCACCAGCAATAGTGCCACCAGTAGGAGTAGTACCACCAAACAGCCCAGAGTTGCCCATAAGCGAGCCAGCGACATTACCGACAGCACTAATAATGCCCATTCTAGCGGCATTACTGGCTTGCTGGTTGGCAATAGCCACATCCATAGCCTCCTTGCGGTTAGCCGTGATAAGACCAGCGTTGTACTGAGATTCGGGCTGGAAGAGTTGAGCACCAAGACCTTGGTTCATCTGGGCTGTTAAGCCATACATAGACGCAGGAGAGTACGCTTGAGCCGCACCAAGCATCGTGTTGCCGTACATACCCATAGCCTGTTGAGCAGAGTTCTGACCCATACCATAGACGCTACCAGCGAACTGTCTAGCCGCATTCTGTCTGGCTTGACCAAGGTTGTAGTTATTAAGCACTTCTTGAGCAACCGCTTGGTTGCCTGACAAGCCTCTTGCCGCCATAGCAAGACGAGCCGCTTGCTGAGACTGCTGTTGCTCTTCGGGGGAAAGGGCTGTGCCTCTGGCGAGGTCAGCGGTAGCCTGTTGACCCAGCGTACCCATCAGACCGCTAACAGATGGGTCTAGCGTGGCATTGTAGGCGTTTCTAGCGGATGTACCGATGCTGGCAAAGGCGGGTTGCATACCCTCAGCGTACTGCTGAGTTAACTCCGCAGAACGGGGCATGGTCTGAGCATACGCATCCTGCATTAACTTCATACCACGAATCTGGTTCTCGCTCTGCAACTGTTGCCATTGAGGTGCGTACTGACGCTCTAATTCAAGCAGACGGGGCTGGATAGCCGCCTGTGCGTTCATAGAGTCCATCATCTCCTGCTTGTAGTCTCTAGGAGTAGGGGCTGTAATTTTCTTTGTTCTTCCCATTGTTATAAAAGGTTGATATATTGGTTGGTTATTTCTTTGAGATTACCGAACCGCAAAGCCCACTTCTTACAGCAGTCCCAATGCGGGTAACGGATTTTAAAGTCTTTGACAATGTTTTTCGTTGATTCTGAATCGAGCGAAATCATATCCATAATACAAATAGCGTATAAATGCTCTTTGTCTCTGGGGATTTTGTAGTTAAAGGTGCAGATAGCGTCATCGCTGGAGGTGTCCTTGACAGGGTACACGATGGCTATCCCTGTAATCTCGCTGTCCCTTGTCTGGAGCAAGAGGTAGTCGTGCGAGAAAGCCCACTTGAGGTAGGTCTCCGTGGTGATGTCATCAAAACCGAAAGCCTCGCCTCGCCCCTTGGAGCGATGCTTCTCAACAAAGGCTTTCAGTTTCGAGAGCAACATTAGGCAGTCTTGTACTTGTAGATACGGAATTTAGAAGAAACAACAGATGTTACAATAGAACCAGCAGATACAGTTGTCTGGAATAAGGCTAAACTAGAACCTCCATTGTCGGCATCTATCTTAAAAGTTTCTGAGGTAAATGTAGTAGAGGCATCCGCAACCCATCGGTTAGTATAAGTATTGTGATGCAAGTAACTGCCTCCGCTACCATCAAAAAAGAAGTCGTGAAAAATATACGCTCCTGTACCTTGAGCAACGCTACCATATCTTCCAGCAAACTGACAGCCGCCAACGCCTCTATTAGACTGGTGACGGAACGATACCTCAAAAACCCAGATTTCTCCAACAGGCTTTGTAAATGCCGCAGAAGTAAATACGCCCCAATGAGAACCAGTAAAAGGTGCAGTCCAAGGTGTCATTGTCTGCTCAACGATTTCAGTCAGAACATAACCAACAGTACCATTTACTTGGAGCGTACCTGTGAAATTAGCGACACCATTAGAGGTAAATCCGTTGTCAGCAACCACATTACCAGTAAGCGTAGAGCCACCAGTAACCACTAAGTCTCCAGAGATAGTAGCATCGTCTCCGACAGTAAGGTCATCTGTGACATTAATATCGTCAGCCTCGATGTTTCCAGCGACATCAACCTTCTGACCAGCCGCAGGAGTAAGAACTAAGTCAACGCCAGTACCACCTGTGATAGCCGAAGTGCTGATGGGCAGATTGCTATTCAGAAAGTCACCGATAGTGGCTTCCTTGAGGACACCAGCGTCATTGACGATTGTAGTATCCGTGGCTTGCAGGGTGTTAGCCGTGATGCTGGGTTGGTCTGTGATAGCACCGACAAGCAGGACGGAAGAATCGACTAACTGATTAAGTCGAACACCAGTCACCTGTTGTCCGTCTGTAAATGTATCGCCTTTAGAGATTTGAGCCATTGTTATGTCTTAGATTGATTGGTTTGTTTTTGAACTGTGGCGTAGATGTACGCTGACCTAATAGAAGGTCTTAAGTTGTAGGAGTTAAATTGGAGTTGGATGCCTGTGCCTATCTTACGGATGCCGTTTCTTCTGGCAGAGTCTTCCGTGAACTGAGCACCAAAGGTATCGATTACAGACACGATGTCTGGATTATACACTTCGGCTGTGGTCTGGATTTGAGAGCCAGCGTCAGCAACCATCTCAACTTCTGCTGTACTGAACCGCTTGTCACCGATGCTATTGAACGAGTATCTACGGGTCTTTAGAACAGCATTGATAGGATTCTGCGTGAAAGACGAGGCTGACAGGGTAGCAGGAATATAAAACGGAAGAATAGGTTCTCCAGTAGAGACCCCGTATTCATCCCAGTTCAACTGCTCAGACAGGAAGATTCCTTGGTCTGTATCAACGATGTACATTCTACGCTGATTGTCCTTCTTAGCGATGATGAAGTCGAAGACATCGAACCCAGCAGGGTAGGTGTCAACGGATTCCCATTGCTTCAGAATAAAGTTATATACCAGAATGGCGTTGTTATCGGCAGAGCCATCAAGCGGAACTGCAAGATAATATCTGTTATTCCAATAGGTTGCAACTGCACGATGAGCATAATTGCGATTGATTCGCTGGATGACATCGTCAATGGGGGCTGAGATAGGGTCAGCCATCGTGAGCAACTTCATCGACTCCGCAGAGGCGGGCTGAGGTTGCAGGAAGTAGATGCCGTTATCGGAAAGAAAGAACACGCCACCACCCGCTTGGACTATGGATTTTCTGGAAGAACAACCGATGTCGGTAGCCAGAGTCTTGACATAGGAATCATTGCTGAGGGCATCGCCTGTGACATAGCGGTTAGAGCCGACATTCACATAGAAGATGCTATTACGCATAAACACCAAGAACTCATTAAGAGTCCAAGGGGCGATTCCGACCACTTGGTCATTGCCTCCGTTGTTTATGGTGAAAGCGTCAAGGGAATCCCAGTCGTTGAAGTCCAAGAAGTTAGAGACAGAGATTGTATCAAAGTTTCTAAGGGAATTGGATTCTAAGTGGAACTTGCCTAGGGCAATCATACGATTGGCATAGTACAGAAGACCTGTGCAGTTCGGGAACTCAACGCCAGTACCAGCCGCAGGAATGACTGTAACGGAGGTCGCTAAGTCCCACTTGAGGGGACGCTTAGACCAGCCACGGCTGATGTAGATGTTGTCAACAGCCATTACGACATCACAGCCGTCTTGGGTCGTGATAGTCTCGCCAGCAGGAAAACTTACCTTAGCCGACAGGGTTTCGGCTTGGGGATTATAGGAGTACAGACCATCCGTGACCACTATCACGATGATTTCCTGTCCTGTGCTGTTGATGTAAGTGCCTACGCCATAGACAGTCTGCCCGATAAGAGCACCGATTGTCTTGCGTTGCAGACCCTTACGGACTGTAGCAACACCTCTGTCGAGTCTGAAATTCTGAGACTGACTAACGATACCTTGGGGCAGAGCACTAGGGTTGTCACGGCTGTTAAGCCCGACAAATCCTATGTCTCCGTCCTTTTGGTATTCATTCGCCATTACTGAGAGATGATAGAGAAGTACACAGCCTTAATCTTTTCAGACCAGCGTGTGCCGACATAAACGCCGCCAAGGAAAGTGACAGTAGCAAGGATAATAGTAATCATTGTAAGTTTTAGTAAGAGTTGTAAGTGACAGTCCAACCAGCGTTTACCAAGTCAGTAATTTCCGTAGGGATGCTGGAACTATCAAAGGAATAATTATAATCTCCGTTCATTATTAGAGTCCCGCTGTTCCCTCCTGCGGCGGAGAGTATCTGAGAACACATAGTAAGTAGTGTCGAGTCACCAAGGGAGCAACTATTGACATACACAGTCGTTAGTGCTGTGCATCCCGTGAGGTTCGGAGCAACAGTCATTGATGGATTTTGAGAGAAATTGACTGATGTTAGTGATGTAAGCCCGCTACAATTTGGAGCAGTAGTCATCGCATTATTGAAATAAACATCTGCGGACACCAGAGATGTTAGCCCAGTCAAGTTGAGACTGAATAAGCCAGAGGTATCGCTAATATAACTGAAGTAAGATACATTTGCTCCGTCTGTCAGATAAGTAGAACCTCCGCTAAAAGTAAAACTTTCACTAGGGGTTGTTGAAAGATAAGTGCCATCAAGTGTTTGTGAAGAAATCAAAACTTCACCAGAAGGAGGCGGAGTTCCACCGCCACTAGGGACTTCACCGAAGACGAAAGAACCATTACCAAAGCCGTCTCCAACTATACTGGAGAGTCCGATTCGCATCAGACGAGGGCGAGGGCGATATGGACTGTTGTGCCAGCGGTATCAGAAATAGCCCGAACAGCACCATTGTAGTTCTCAAGCGTAGCAGACTGGTTCGGCTGGAGTTCCAGACCGATAGCACCAGTAGTAGCGAAGATAACTTGAACGACAGCCGTATCAGACTTGTTCTGGATAACAAGCATCACTCGCTTGTCATAGGGGTTAGTCGTAGGGGCAAGGATTTCAGAGGCAGATGTGCCAACTGTGGCATCGCTGTGCGAGAACGACTTTGTGAACGGGGTGGAGAATGCGATGTTAGCCATTTTAGTAAGTTTGAATCATATTAAGTCTGCCG
>Ga0315909_10000796_pt1 | contig 42089 bp, 49 predicted proteins | sample LakEriMetagenome_11_FD_203527 | JGI IMG/M metagenome (GOLD analysis project Ga0315909, IMG submission 203527) | Freshwater fungal communities from buoy surface, Lake Erie, Ohio, United States - Buoy 2 MA125 | ecosystem: Environmental > Aquatic > Freshwater > Lake | place: USA: Lake Erie, Ohio... | reverse complement strand
TCGCCCTGCTCGAAAAGCGCAAGCAAGAAGTCGCCGAATGGACACGCGCCAACATGAACCTTCGCAACCGCACCGCCCGCCACAGTTACAGCCACGCAGGCCGCGAGGCCGGCCGCGCCGCCGGCCATGGCGTCAACCTCAACCGCTCCGCAGGCGCTCTCAACAGCACCCGCCGCGCTCTCGCGTAATCGCCATGCACTCCCCCGAAATAACCCCCGAGTTCATGCAGCGCCTCGCCGCCCTTTTGGGCGGCGAGGCCATCGCCCGCCCGCATGCCGAAAACGACAAGCGCCCCGTCATCCGGATCCATTCGCCCAAGGTCCTCCTGTCCGTGAATCACGCATGGCACGCCCGCCCCAAGTGGCACGCCAGCGTCAGCGATTGGGACGGGCGCCACATCCACGGCAGCCCCAGCGCCAATTTCACCGGCAGCCGCCCCATCGAAGAAATCGCCGCCGATCTCCGCCGCCGTGTTCTAGATCCCGCCCGCGCCCACATCATCAAGCACGCCGAAACCGCCGCCACCGTCGCCACCCGCAAGCAGCTCGTGCGGCATCGCCTGTCACAGCTCGAAGCCATCGTCGGCGAAAGTCGGCCAAACTATCACAACGGCTTTGCCAATATGCCCGGCCTGCGCATCGCGCACGAGTGCCAGCTCGAAGATCGAGACGGCCCCCGGCCCTGCTTCGAGGCAGAAATCCGGCTCCACAGCTTCGAGGCCATGAAAATGATTGCCCACATCATTGCCGAAGATCACCGCCTCCACGCCACCACCCGCACCGCCTAACCCCCGTCAACAACGTCAACCAGGTCAACAACGTCACCCTCCCAACAAAAAGCCCCCAGCGACCGCAAATCGCCGGGGGCTCATCACAAACAGCGCCAGCTTACACCGCACGCCATGCACCCCCAGCCTAGCACCAAAACACCCGCCCGCAAGCCCCGCCGCGGCCGTCCCGCCCTCAGCGAGCCACGCCGCACCACCCTCCCACGCGTCAGCGCCACCGCGCACGCCCACCTCCACGCCTACGCCCAGGCCCACCAGATCACCCTCGCCGACGCCCTCCAGACCGCCATCTTGAGCCTTCCCGATCATCAACGACCCACGGCCTCAAACCCACCCAACAAACCCACCCCCCCAACAAAAAAATGTTGAAATCAACTCAGAATTGATTCATACTCTAGTCTCATGAGCTACTTATCCGTCCAAGTCGAAGACTACTTCAGCACGCACCCAGGCCGCAGCGCCCACTCCGTCGAGCGCGATGCCGGTCTCAACCGCGGCACCATCGACAGCATCCGCCGCGATCAGCATCCCCGTCCCGAGCGCTTCGGCCAGCTCCTCCACGCCGTCGATGACGACACCGCCCGCCGCTGGCTCATCGCCTACCTCCGCGACGACTGCCCGCCCGCCTACCTCCCGCGCCTCGAAATCACCATCGCCGCCCTTCAGGGCACCGATCCCGCCGAGCTCCGCGAAGCCGTCACCGCCTACACCACCGGCCAGCTCGACACCTCACCCGCCGCCGTCCTCGAAGCCTGGCACCGCCTCCAATCCGCCATCCAGGCCGATACCTCCCTCGCCCGCTGGTTCGTCAAAACCGTCAACCTCATCCTCGGCCCCAAATGACCGCCACCGCCGACATGGGCAAACGCTTTGACCGGCGACCTCCTCACCGCCCCGCATTTACCAGCGCAGGGCAGAACGTTTCAGATCAGGCGACGGCGAGCGACACGCATGGCTGACACGACAGACAGCCTTCGAGCCGTTGCCTGCATGTGATGGTTCTCTGACTTTGGTGAAAATACTTCAAATAGGGCTTGATGGCGTGTAGCTTAATGCTACACTAGCAACCGTAACCCAATGACCACCATGAACAAAATCGAAATCGGAACTCAAGTTGAACGGATCGCCAGTGACTACACGGGCGGGAGAAAAGGCGAAGTGATCGAAATCAACGGCGAGCGCGCCCGCGTGCGCTGGACTGACAGCCCTCGCACCTGGGTGAACTTCAAGTTCCTGAAGGTGCTCGCCGCTGCCGCTCCTGCGGTGGTCAAAGGCGAATGGATTCAGACGCCAAACATGAAGTCTCACACGGCCTATCGCGTGTGCGAAAACAAAGTGACCGGCGAAGTCTGGCACGAATACCAAGGCAAGCGCAAGATGGCGAAGGGGGAATGGTGTGCAGCCTGAGCAATACAAAGCCACTCGCGAGCGCCTCGGCACACAAGCCGAGGTAGCCCGCCTCCTGGGCGTCAATCGTGTGACCGTGGCGAAGCGGGAGAACGGCACCATGACCATCACAAACGAGGCAGTCCTAGCGATTCAGTCGCTCCGCAGGCCGAGAAATAAACGCAAGTCAGAGAACGATGAGATGAGGGACCGCCCCGACAGCGCCACTCCGCAAACACACTCAACATCCAAGCCAGAATGAACTCTACTACACCAGCGCCCAGGGCGGTTCCTCTCCATCGTCTTATTCGGCTCCGAAAGGCGTTTTGGGACGCTCAAAACGACGCGGAATGGGCGCGTTCATTCCGACTCAGGAAGCTAGTCAGGAGGCTGCAAGATCGAATCTACGGCCCGTCACTCGAAAGGTTGAAGCTCAAAGATTGGGAAGATGGGCGATGGCCGATCACGCGGGCACGAATGAAGGAGCTTCGCGCAATGGTGAAGCCGAACGACTAGCCCATCCGTGGGCGCGACTGAAACGAACCTGATATGAAACTGGAAAGCTTATGCCCATCGGATGCGGCGTCTTGTTCTCTGCCATCATCTCCCATCATCTCTTTGGATGTGCGGGTGGGTGACTGCCGGGAACTACTCCGGGAGCTGCCCTCCGAATCCGTGCAATGCTGCGTCACATCGCCACCGTATTGGGGGCTGCGTGACTACGGACACGCTGGGCAGATCGGCCAAGAGGAGACGCCTGAAGCATTCGTGCAAGCACTAGTGGACGTGTTCCGCGAAGTGCGGCGCGTGCTCAGACCGGCCGGCACTCTATGGTTGAACTTAGGTGACAGCCACAAGGACAAGCGGCTCATGGGAATGCCGTGGAGGGTGGCGCTGGCCATGCAAGAACCGGAAGCTACTTGCGTCTTTTGCTGCGAATGGGAAGCACTGTCAGAGTGGAGGAATGACGATGAACAGCCAGAGTGGAAAGTCTGCCCATGGTGCCAGGAATCCTCAATCCCAAGAATCAATGACGGGTGGATGCTGAGGCAAGAAATCATCTGGAACAAACCCAACGCGATGCCGGAGGCCGTAAAGGACCGGTGCAGCAGAAGTCACGAGCATCTGTTCATGTTCTCCAAGCAGGATCAGTATCTATACCATCCGATCCGCGAGAAAATTCAGTCCGACAGAGCGCCAAGCAGAAAGGCAAAAGCGACTGGAGCAGGAAAGAACGGGAGTGGCCGAAGCGGCACCGCATACGATGGTGAGGGCGATATGAGAAACCGCCGCTCCGTGTGGCAAGTCCCCGTCTCGCAATGTAAAGATGCCCACTTCGCGATCTATCCGCCGGATCTCATCAAGCCCTGCATCCTGGCCAGCAGCAATCCCGGCGACGTGGTGCTCGATCCATTCGGCGGCAGCGGGACCACGGGCCAAGTGGCGCTTGAACTCGGACGCCGCGCCATCCTTCTCGAACTGAACGCCGACTATGCAAAAATCATCCACCAACGGACCAACGTCACCATGGGGCTTGCCCTCTGAAGCCAAAGAAAAGCTGATGAAACCGATGATGAAACAGCCGGAATCGACAGCAGAGAACACTGATTATCCACACCAAAAGTGTAAGTAGTCACAGCAAAACCACACCATGACCATCACTGACACCCTGGAACAAGTGCGTCTCATCTGCCGCATGCGCAGGTTGTCCTACCACACCGAAACCTGCTATGCCGGATGGATCACACGTTTCGCCAAGCACATTCGGCAAAACCCGCAGCAAACCCGAGAAGAGCGCGTCCGCGGCTACCTGGAAAAGCTCGCCCCGCACTGCTCCGCCTCCACTCAAAACCAAGCCCTCAACGCCATCGTCTTCCTCTACCGCGACGTGCTGCGTCAGCCCCTCGGCGACCTCGGCAAATGGGCCCGCGCCAAACGCCCCGCCCGTCTGCCCACCTGGCTCAGTCCAGACGAAATGCGCCGCCTGCTCGAAGCCATGCCATCCGGCCCCCGCCTCATGGCTCAGGTAGCCTACGGCTCCGGCCTCCGACTATCCGAACTCCTGGCCCTCCGCGTCAAAGACGTAAATCTCGACACCTGCCTCATCACCGTGCGCGGTGGCAAAGGCGACAAAGACCGCATCACCTGCTTGCCCCGTTCCCTCGTCTTCACCCTCCGCGCCCATCTCGACCGCATCCGCGTTTTCTACGACCGCGACCGCGCAGCCGGAGCCAATCCCGTCTATCTTCCCGATCACCTCGAGCGTAAAATGCCAAACGCCGGCCGCGAATGGCCATGGTTCTGGCTCTTCCCCGGCAGCAATCAAAGCACCGATCCGCGCACCGGCATCGTGCGCCGTCACCACGTCCACCAAAACACCCTGGGCAAAGCTCTCAAAATCGCCGCCTGCCGCATCGGCCTATCCAAACGCATCACCGCCCACACCCTGCGCCATTCCTTTGCCACCAATCTCCTCGCCAGCGGCGCCAGCATCACCCAGGTGCAGGAACTTCTCGGCCACAACAGCGCCGAAACCACCCAGGTCTATCTCCACTGCATCCCCCAGTTCGCCGCCACCATCACTAGCCCCCTCGACGCCCTGCCCCAATCACCCAACGTCATTGCCTTCACCCACGCCGCCTGACACTTACGCCATCATTCCTCATTCTGGTTTCCTCATTCCTCCCCATGGACACGCCCGCTCTCCCCCTCGCCGATCTCCCCCCGCGTCCCATCGACGCCTGGCGCGAGCACACCGCCAAAAACTGGAAGTCCAACGATCCCGAATCCTACGCCGTTTGCATCGAAATGATCACCCAGCACGGCATCACCTCCATCTCCGACCTCCAGCGCGAGCTCAAAGCCCTCGAAATCGACAAGTCCCGCCAGACCATCGCCGCCCTCATCCGCACCGAATTCAGCATCGAGCAGCTCGCCGACCTCGCCGCCAAAAACGCCGCCATTGCCCGACTTCAGGGCACCAGCAAAATGGCCGAGCTCATCCCCGACGCCAAAAAGTCCGATCTCATGTCCGTCGGCATGGCCACCAAAATGTCCCACGACATCGAGCGCAGCCTCAACGGCATGCCCACCGAAATCAAAGCCGTCGTCACCCTCAGCGCCCAGGATCGCCTCGCCGAAGCCCGCGCCAAAGCCGCCGCCGCCAAAGCCGCCCTCGAACAGCAAAGCAGCACCGTCATCGAGGCGGAAATACTTTCCGCCATCCCATCCAATGCCGTAATTCAGGGCGCTCCCAAATGACCATAATCAACCATTAAACATCATGGCAAAATCACCAAAACCGCAATTGATTGATTCGGATTTGCCAACAACAATTGAGCAGATTGTTGCCGCCATGCAGATGCTGTCAGACGAGGAACGCATGGAAATCATGCGCAACTTTTGCCGACACTGCGGGAACGATGATCCGCGCTGTCAGTGCTGGAATGATGAATAATTCGAACGAAGTGGATAGCACCGGCAAAACCGGAAACTCACCACGCCACCACCGGAGCCTCGCCCATCCACGCGGCATAATACCGCTCCGTCGTCGCCACGGAATCTCCCAAGAAATACGCCGCCGCCGCAATCCCGTGTTGCGTATAAACCACGCTTGCCCCTAGCTTCCGCAGTTCATGGTTCACTTGGCTGCGATCCCCCGGCACAAACGGGCGCAACCAATCGCAGTGATCCCGATAAATGAAATCGTAGCGCCGCGAGTCTTTGGCACCATTTGCAATCACAAAGCCCGTGCGCCCCTTCAGGAGCCCTTGGATCTCCGCATCCAGCGCAAGCCGCCGCGGCTTGCCATGCTTGAACAAACGAAAACCCGGCTCCCCACCCAAAGGAGCCCGTGGCCGCACATCCAGCCAGGCTTTGCCCTCCGTCTCATTCCACTGCACCCACGCCATGCGAGCCTGCAAAAGCTCACCATCCCGCAACCCCAAGCGACGCAACATGATATGACACAGGTAAAGCTCCGGGTTCTCCACCTTCAGCACCTGCGCCGCCGCATCCATCGCCGCCAGGTTCTCCGCCGGCCACGGCACAAAATGCGTCGGCGGCGTCGGCAATGATGGAAACTTCCGCAGCGGCTCCAGCGGCGGCAGCCGCAGCCCCTTCAAGTGCCTCTCCACGATCCGCTCCTGAAACACGCTCGACGCATTCCGCACCGTCGAGTTGAGCCCCACATTTTCCGGCAGCGCATCGTGCCAGTTCACTCCACGCCCCTCGCGACCCTGCCCCTCGCTCACAAAACGCTCCAACACCGCCCGATTCAGCACCGCATCCAGCGGCACCCCCTCCGGCCGGTCCTCATCCACCACCCGCGCCAGCCGCTTCAGCGCCGCCAAGTAAGTCGTCCGCGTCCGATCCTCCATCACCTTGTCCCCCTGCATCAGCGCCTCACAAACATCCCCCACCGTCGCCATCGAGCCACGCACCAGCGCCTGCGCCCCCAGCGAAAGCCGCGCCGCCTTGATCTCCTCAATCCGCCGCAACGCCACCCGCTCCGCGTCCGCAATATGCGGCCACCCGGTGGACTCCTGAAACCTCTCCCCCTCCACCTCAAAATCCATGCTCAGATTCGAGCCCGCCGTCCGCTTGTAAAAGCGCACCTTCACCCCGGCAATCTTGCGTTTCAGTGAACTCATGGCAGCAAGTTCAAGGTTTGAGCTTTCCGCACCAGCCACTCCTGCGCCAGCCATGCACCACCCCCATCCGGGCAATCCGGGTCATCACACACCACCGCATAGCCCGTCCGCATCCGCGCATCCGCCTCCAGTTTAAGATCCGCTTTACACGCCGGGCAATACCCGCAGTCGATTCGTTGTTGAGTGTCCATGTCACACTTTGTAACATCACACGTCACACTCCGTCAACCCCATATTCACCCATATTCACCATTTAAACACCCACGCTTGCAGCCGCTCACCCACCTACTCAGCACCCAATTCCCCTGCGCACACTTCCATTTCCCCAGTGCCGATGCCGGGACTCGAACCCGGAAGACCTTTGCAGGTCAGCGGATTTTAAGCCCGCTGCAAACAACGGCGCTTTCCATTGGTTATCAAGGCTTCGAGCACATAAGCAATTAGCCATGTCACACTGCATGCCACAAAGCATGCTCAGCGATTGATGCCCCACGTTTGCTGGGCGGCTTTGTGGAGAGTGTCTCCCTCCTCGCAAACAGGCAGCCAGACCACGACACTGGGAGGCGGCTTGCCATCGGCTTGGATCATGGGGGCAGCATCCAGCGACCATGTTTGACCGGTGGCCGTGTCGATCCGGTAAAGCGTGGGCGGGCCGGCCGCACTGGCCCGAGGGCTGGTTCCTTGGCAAAGCTGGAAACGGCCCACTTGCCCGCCCGTAGGCAGAGGCGGCTGGCCATCGGCGGCATAGAGGGCAATGGCGGTGACGACGAGGGCGGCGAGGATGGAGAGGGTTTTCATGGCCGCCAGTGTATCACGCGTGTCAAATCACCGTTTTGGCCGATTATCCACTAGCGTGCCATGCCGCGCCGCATCGAGCACGATGGCACAGCCTGCGGCCACATGGCCGAGGTGATGAGCACCGCTTTCCGGGTCAAGATCCTCGCCATCAAGCACGCGGTCGATGTGCCGACGCATGGCGCCGAGGTAGGTCATTAGTTCCACCTGATGCTCACGCCAGTTCCACGGCCCATACTTGGCCGCGCCTAGACTCAGCGCCCCGGCCACCTGCTCGTTAAAAACCGGCGGCAGCAGTTGAAGCTGCGGCTTCAGCGCACCGGCGGCACCTTTGGGATCGTGCGAGGAAACGCTCACCGCTGCACCCTCCCCAGCGCCTGGCGTTTGATCGTCTCGGCCCGGCGTTGAATTGCCTTCTCCGCCTGATCCACCGGCAGCGTCAGCAGGGCCGCGCCGTCGGTGCTCAGCCAGTCCTTATAGCCTTGGCCAACGGCACGTTCGTATTGCCACACCGCCTCGCGGCCCAGCGTTTCCAGCGGCACCTTGACGCCGTTCTGGTAGAGCTTCACTTCATCACTCGGCATCGGCAGGGCGAGGCCACGGGCCAGCAGGGCACCGAGCACGCGATGCGCCTCCGCACTCTGCACGTTCGTGTAGGCACGCGACCACGGCACTCGTTGCAGCTTCACCTCTTCGCCCAGCAGATTGAGCTGCGGGCGGCCGTCGTTCACATACTTGCGCAGGATCGGCGTGTTGCGCAGCATCATCTCCGCCACGCCTTCGGGCTTGAAGCTGCGCGGATCGGTCCAGATGTCCGCGTCCTTGATCAGCGTCGGGACAAAGCCACCCGCAAAGTTGGTGCCCGTCTTGATCATCTTGTCGATCGTGCCATTGACGGCATCCGCAGAGAAAGTCGGCTCGCCGAACAACTCCACCAGATTCCGCACCGCTGACACGTTCTTGATCTGCGTGTAGCCCGTGGCAATGCCACGCAGCAGATGGCCCGCCGTGCCGTGCTGGGCAAACTGCGCAGGCTTGTGCCGCTTCTCGTCGAGCATGCCACCGACCACGGAGAAAAGCCCCATCGTCGGCCATTGCTTGTAGCTCACGCGGCGCACCTGCCCGTTCTCGCGTTTCCACAGCGTCATGCGTTCGAGGCCGGCCGCCATGCGTTCCTTTACCTGCTGCGGATTCAGCGTGCTCCAATCACCTTCGATCTGCCAGCCTTCATCCTCGTCATCGGAGTTCAGAAACACCGCCGCCAGCGTGCTCATCAGCATCAGGCCCACGAGGTTCTTGCCCAGCAGCAGTTCCTGCTGCGCCCGGCTCACCTCGCGACCGTAAAACCCTGCCTTGCCCAGCACATAGCTGCCGGGAATGTAGCGCGTCATATCCGCGCCAAAGTTAGCCCCGAAGCGCATGAACCGCGTGCCCGTCACGCCATGCAGTGAGCCCGCCATCACACCTGCGGCGACACGGGCAAAGCGATTGGCCGTCACGTCCTGCGCATAATCATTCAGCCCGCGCTGGATCGTGCCGAGCCCCTGCTTCATGGCATTGTAAATGTAACCGAACATCCCCGTCGGATCATTCTGATAGGCCGCCATGTCGCCGATCTCACTGGCGGCGGCGTAGTCCTCCGCTTGCAGGCTGCCGTTCAGGATCTCGCGAGCACGAGCGCTCACCGTGGCACGTTCCTCGCTCGTCTGCGGCTCGCGTCCGCCGGTCACTTCCCGCAGCGCCTGGGCTCGGGCATTGGCCCGCTCGGCAGCCGTGAAGCCCACCTTGCCTTGGTAAAGCTCGGGATGCAGCGCCCGCGCCACCGCGATGGCACTTTGCGTGGTCGCCGTGTTGTTGATGTGGTCCGCGGCCGCCATCAGCCGGCCGGTGAACATCATCACCGGAGCCAGCCCGTATTTCTGAAAGGTGTTGCCATTCTGCCACAGGTTCTCTCCCAGCGGCACCGGTGTCACCGATGTTTCACCTTCGAGCGCTTTCTTGAGATCCGCGCCAAAGCGCTTCAGATAGCTCGTGTCACCCTTGAAAAGGATCTGTCCGCTCTCGCGCACCCCTTCAAACAGCCCGCGCCACCACTGCGCATGCGCGTCGATGGCCGCCCGGCCTTGGCCGCGAGCGATCAATCCACCGATCTGCATCAGGTTGGTGCCCATGCCATTCACCGCTGCCAGCCAGGTATCAAACTGCGTGCGCAGTCCGGAGAGCACCGCCGCCGTCCAGTAGGAGTTCAGCACCTCCACCCAGCTTGCGCCCGTCTTCTTCTGGATCGCGTTCAGCAAATCGCGGAGCTTTTGATTGCGGATCACACCTTCTGGCAATTTCCACGCCGCCTCCGCCATGGCGCGAAGCTGCGCGGTGTCTGCCGCTGTCAGCATCTTCAGACCATACTCCGGCGCCACGATCTCGCGCCACATCTCCGAGTTAAACATGCCAAGGTTGATCATGCGCAGCAGTTTCGGCAGCGCCTTCTTCACCTTGTCACGATCTCCTTTGTCCTTCTCGCCGAGGATGCCCGCCTTCTCCAGCTCGCGATTAAACACCGCCTTGCGTTCCCGTTGCCAGGCGCGGTCCAGTTCGTTCGTCAAATCCAACCGCTGCTCCATCGTCAGATCCTTCAGCCGCTCATCAAGCATGAGGCGACGATAAATCTCCCGCTGCCGCTCCCGTTGCGAGCTGGGCATGTCCATGAAGATGTCCGCCCAGCTCATGCCGGGAGCGATCTTATCCTTCAGCGACTTCAGCAGCTTCGCCAGTGCCGGGCTGTCCTTCTCCAGCAGCTTCGCCTTCGCCGCCGCATCCGCCTTGGCCTGCGTCGCCTGCTGCTGCGCCTGCCATTGCTGCATGGTCTCGCCCAGTGCTTTCCATGCCAGTGCTCGACCTTGCGCCCAGGCCTCCGGTGAAATGCCGGCCGCATCGGCCTCCTCATCCCAGACCTTCATCACCGCCTCCATGGCCTTCTGCGGATTGCGCAGCGCTTCCGCCCGCACATCCACCTGCCGCTGGCCGCTGCGGTCCATGCGTGTCGTCAGCGTCTGGCCATAGCCCGCCTGCTCAAAACCACGCTGCACCGCCTGTTTCACCATGCCAGGCGCATAGGCCACCGTCGGCGTGGCGGGCATCAGCTCATTCAGCCGCTTCTCCGCCTGCGTTTCGCTCAGGCCCGTCTCGATCAGCATCGCACGCACCTGCTCACGGCCTGCCTTCCACGCCTCCTCAAACAGCGGAGCCTCCGCCACCTGATCCACAAACGTGCGGGCCAGCAGCTCGCCCATCTTCAGTGTCTCCGGCTTCAGTGCCTCGCCCTTCACCGCCGCGCCAAGCGTGCGCTTCAGGCTCGCCACGAGGGCGGCCAGCGCCGTCTGCGTGCCCGGCTTCACCTCGCGACTCTTCGCCCGCTGCATGAGCGCCCGCGCCACATCGTCGATCATCTGCTGCCGCTGCGTCTTGCCATTCACCAGCCCGGCCACCGCCTGCGCCAGCGTCACCCGCGGCTGCAAACGCGACCCCATCACCGCCGAGAGGATGGCCTCGACGCGTTCTGTGATGTCGATGTCCGCCTTTTCAAGGATGGCCTTCACCTTCTCCACCACACCACCCGCCCCGCCTTCAAAACGCTTGTTCATCACCGCATCGGCACGGTCCACCAAAATTTGCTTGGTTGCCAGAATCGGGGCCACGCTGCTGAGTTCCGCCGACGACACAGCACGCGCTTTACCTGCTCGACCCCACTCTTGGCTTTCCCTGCCATACCAAGCACGCCCTGCGCGATCCAGTTGCGCCTCAGCTTGCAGTCGTTGTAGTTCCGTGCCGGTGTTAGCAGCGCTCACCAGTTGCTTGATCAACGCGGCGTGAGCATAAAACATCCGTGCCTGTGTCATGCCTGACGGCACGACAGCCCGTTCAAAAAGTTGCAGCGCCGTTTCCACATCGGTTTGCGCCAGCCATGCCCGCCCCTCAGCCTGCGCCACTTCCACGGGCTCCACATCATACAAATTGTCTGTTTGATTCGGACTGGCAAAACGGCTCTGCGTCTCTGCCTGGCCATCGGGAATGCTCGATGCACCGCCCGTGCCCACAAACCCACCTTGCCCCACGCTCACCGGGGCCGTGCCTTGTGGCAGGCCTAGGCGCACGTTCTGCGCGGCATTCGTCTGCGGGCTCGTGATCTGCTGCCAGATGCCTTGCAGGTAGTCGCGGATGCCGCGACCGAACCGCGTCAGCATCGCCCGGCTCCAGTTCGTGAAGTCCGTGATGCCCTGCCGCAAAAGGTCCGTGGCCTCCGCCAGAATGTCTGCATTCAAAAATCCCGCCGTGCGGCCAGACGTGTCGAGGTTCTGAAATCCCAGCGTCCCCTGCGCCTGATTTGCCGCGCCTTCACGCGTGGCCTGGCCGAGCTCGGCCAGCACGTCGTCGCGTTGGGGCTTCGCTGTCTCGCCGCGATTGCGGGGGCGGGTGCTCGGTGCTACGTCCAGCAATGCCGCCCCGCCTGCTCCGCCACTTCCGCCCTCGCCCCGGCCCGGCGTGGCCGCTGGTGCTGCTGCTGGTCGCGTGGCTGCTGCTGGTCGCGTGGCTGCTGCTGTGGTGGTGGTGCGTGTAGGGGCATCCAGCCACACGCCATTTTGGCTGGCAATCCATTGCTCTGTTTCCAAATCGGTGCCTCGAAACAAAACGTCGCTTTTGGGCTTTTTGATCCAATTAAGAATGGTGTTGTCAGGACCGCCGCCAGCGTAACCATAAAAATACTTTTTGGCTTTGCGCACGTTGCCTTGTTCGTCCCTCCAAAACCGAGGCCGCATGTGGTCGGGCTGTTGAAATCCACTAGCAGCCGCGGGACTTGAACCCGCCGGAATGTTCTGAGCTTGTGCTGGAATGTTCTGAGCTTGTGCTGGAATGTTCTGAGCTTGTGCTGGAATGTTCGAAGCCTGCCCCGCAATGTTTGAAGCTGGAGCCTTGGACATTGGCTGTCTTACCCCCTCGGCAGGGGCGAAGTCCTCGACGGCCTGCCGGGGCTGCGGCTTGAACTCATCCACGAGGATGCCGCCGCGATTCTGCGGATCGAACTGCATCAAGCCAAAGCGCTTGCCGTCCTCGATGACGACGTTTGTGAGATAGCCGTCCTCGTTGTATTCCACGTTTTTGACCACCGCGTTTTCACCGTCGATCGTCATGCGATCTCCCGGCACGATGTCCTCGAACGGCACCTCTTGCGTATCCGGTTTCTTGGCGAGCTTCGTCTGCGACTTCTCGAAATCGACGACGCGCTTTTCTTCCTGCGCCAGCGCCTTGTCACGCTGCTGGAACTGCACGCGGTATTGCTTCCGCGCCGCGATGCCATCCTGCACGGCGGCAAAGTAGGCATCTGCCGTCGGCTCCGCGATCAAGCCGGCATCAAAGGCACGCTGTGCCACGCTGTCCGGGTTGCCGCCCTGCTTGCCACTGGCGACGAACCGCCGCCAGTAATTCGGCAGCGGGTTGCGCTTCAGGCTCTCATACTCCGGCAGCTTGCGATCTTCGGAGAAACCGGGCGGCAGGTAGATGGGGTTTTCATTGGCCCAGTCGAGAATGTCCATGCTGCCCATCGGGCTGTCCGGGATCATCGGCATGCCGCGGGCCTTCGCATCCAGCATCCGCATCTCCGCGATCTGCTGCTGCCGCTCCTGCTCGATGCGCTGGCTTTCGGCAATAGCCTCCGGGCTGCGCGGAATGCGCAGGTCGGTGATCACATCGCCACTCATCTGCGGCTCCGCATTCAAAGGCCGATCACGGAACGGCGCCACGCGATCCGGCACACCCGCGAGAATCGGCTGCCGCGGCGTCATCTGATTGTCTCCCTGTCCGATGGTCTGATTGTCCGGCAGACCGGGAGGAGGAGTAAGAGTAGGAGGAAGAGGAGGATTGGCCGCGGCCTCCAAGTCCTGCACATCTACCGCCGTCAGCGGCCCCAGATCCTCTGCCTCCAGCCCCGGCACCAACGGCGGCACATCCACGGTGCCCGCCCGCTGGGCGATGCCCGGCAACGGTGAAACAGAGGAGCCAGCGGCGGGAGTCGAACCCGCACCGTTCCCGGCATCCGGCACCGTTTGATCGGCCGGGGGCGTAGCAGTCCTGTCATTTACACTGGCAGGTAAAGAAGCAGCCGCTTGAGCACCCGCAAACACGAGGCCACCGGCCGCACCGCCGAGTGCCTCCATGCCGCGACGCTCCAGATAGCCCTGTGGTCCGGGCACTTGAAAGCCGCTCTGGGTAAAGCCGGGCCGTTGCGCATCCATCACGGGCAGCGCCGCCACATTCGTGATGCCTTCTTGCAGCGCTCCGGCCGCCGGTTCCTCGATGATCTCACTGCCGAGACCCGTCAAAGCACGCCGTGCCACGCCGCCGCCCGATGGCAGGAAACGCCCGCCGATGCCGCCGAGCGCCTCGGTGGCCGCTTCCGCCGCGCCAAAGGCCGTGCCCATGCCCACTTGAGCCGCCGGGCTCAGGCCCATCTGCTCGCCCGTGCGCACACCTTCGCCAGCGCCAGCACCAAAGCCCAGCACCGCAGGCACCGTCATCAGCCCACGAGCACCGAGAGCAGGCACGCTGGCCGCCGCCGTGCCGATGAGGCCGATGCCTTGCGCCGCGCCCTGGCCGATGGTGCTGGCGATGGGATTCGCAGGGCTCAGCGGACGCAGCAGCTCGCCTTCAGCGGCGATGCCTTCGGCCTGCCGCGCCACATCGCCAAACAATCCACCGCGCTGCGTGCCCGTCACATCGGCCACGACTTGCGCCGCCGTGTCCAGATAGCGCATGCCACCGCCCACCATGCCGGCCAAAGCAGGCCCCACATTGGCGAGCGCATTGCCCACGGTGCCGAGCGGCGTCTGCTGCGTGATGGCGCTGCCGGGCTCGATGCCCTGCTGCTGCCACCATTCCGCATCAAATTGCTTGGCCACAAAGTCCAGATCCGCAGGCGATGGCTCGCGGTCAAACTCCACCTGATAGGTCTGCCCGGTCTGCGGGCTTTCGAGGGCGTAGGTCGGCATGAGGGAAAGGCGCTCAAGATTACTTCACGCGGGAAAACTTCACACCGCCCGGCGTTTGCCCGGCAGCCTGCGCGGCGGAAAGCTCCGCCGGGCTCACTTTGCCATCGCCATCCATGTCGATGCGGCGCATGACCAGTTTGCCCTGATCATTGTAAGCCGGATACACGCCGCCAATGATGCGGCCCATGTCATCTTTCTCGTATTGGATGCCTTCGGGAATCTTGGCCGTGTCCGTCTGCTTGGGGCGATAGGTGATGCCCCCGCGATTCGCCTCCGTTGGCACCATGCCGGGAGGCAGCGGCGCGTCAGGCTGCTTCATCGGCAGGGGTTGCGGGCTGACATCGCCATTAAACACGGGGGCCATCATGTCCGTGTTCGGAATTGGAATCGAATCCACCGGCGGCGGAGCCTCCGGCCCATACAGCCCCGGCGGCGGTTGCGGCAGGCCGGGGAACATGCCGGGAGCGCGGCCCAGGGCGTCATTCATCGCGCCAAAACCCGGCGGGGTCATGGGCTGCGGGTTGACGTAGTTGCCCAGCGGATCAAGCTGCAACGGATTCAGCGGCTCCGGCATGGGCAGCGGCGCGGGAGCGGTATCGGCAGGCATCGGCAAGCGCTGCGGCGCGGGAGCCAGGCCCGGCATGAGATCACCGGGAGCGGGTAAAGACGGCGGCGCATCCGCCTGCCAGACCATGCTGCCCGCACTGCGACCCGGCACCAGCCTGCCCCCCGGCACCGGCGGGGCCATGGGCGCAGGCATCGACGCAGCGGGAGCGGACGGCGGCATGCCATTGAGACGGGCATCAAAAAGGGCATTGCGTTGCAGCACATTGGCCGCGCCCGCGAAATCTCCGCGACTCCGCATCTGCCGCGCCGCCATCTCGGACGCCCGCTGCGGATCATTAACACTGCGGCCAATCGCTCGCGTCGGACGATTCGCCAGACTGCCGCCGCTGCCCGGCATCTCGGCATAGGGGCGATTCATCGGGCTGCGACCGATGCGGCTGCCCGTCGTGGCCGCATTCGGCACCACCATGCCAGGCCCGGCCGGCATGATCAATTCCGGGCCACGCTCGCCGACCACATACGCCCGGCCCGGCATCACCGGTCCACCCAGCGCCCGAAAGCCCCCGAACGGCACCAGCCCGCCCATCATCTGCGAGCTATCGTCACTCACCGGCAGCATTGCCCCGCCCGGTCCCATGACCGAGTTCAGCGGCATCAGCCCGCCCGGCGTCGCTGTCATCCGGGGAGCCAGGGGATTGCTCCCATTCTGCGCATTGCCACGAGCGGCATTCACCGTGTCCCAGTAAAGCGGCAGGGACTCAGCGGCGCGGCGGTTGAAATCGTTGAGGGCGGTGTTCATAAGTAAAGGCAATGGTTTAGTCTAGATGTATCATGAAAACGTATCATGGACAAACCTCTTTGATGAGGCCTTGCAGCTTTTCCGGCGGCATCTGCGTTTGCCAGTGCGCGGTCATGGCCTGCATCTGCGGATGGTCGAGACGTCGATAAACACTCAGCCAGCCGCGATAGTAGTTCCGCACCTTGTCCTCCAGCGACACGGTAAACGTGCGTTTCGGCCAGGCAAAGCGGTGGCCCCATTGCACCGCCGGATGGCTGATCACCCGGCCGCCATGCTGGCGGATGCGTTCTGCCAGGCACCACTCTTCCGCGCCAAAGCCTGCCATGCCCGTCGGCACACCCGGCCAGGCCGTGCGCCACACGCTCCAGAATCCCATGCCCTGCATCGGCACCTCCATGGGTTCCCGCGTGGCATCGCGCTTTTGGACCGGACTCCACACGCCAAAGTCATGCTTGCCCCACTCCGGCAGCAGGTGCGAACTGCCCGCTTGCAGTTCATCATAGATCACTGGTCCGGTCAGCAGATCCCGGCAGCCAGGCGCTTGCGCCTGCCACCAGGCTTTGAGTGCATCCAGCGCCCCCGGCATGAGCAGCACATGGCTGTCCATGCCGATCACCACATCACCCGCGGCATGCAGGATGGCATCATATTTCACCCAGCTCGACACGCGATCCGTCACCGGCACATAACGCATGCCTGCACGCGGGGCAAAGGACCGCAGGCGCTCCCCGTGTGGCGAATCGGGATGGTTGTCGAGCACCAGCAAATCCACATCCGTCATGTCATGGTAGGCCCGCAGCGCCTGGACGGTGAAATACACCCCGTCAAAGTCATCATAACAGGCCATGGAGACAGTGAATTTCATCGGCGGCGATAGATGGCGAGTTGCACATTGCCTTCCATCCACCATTCAGGATGAAATGGCTCGATGATCCCGGCCTCACACAGCGGCGCGGCATCGCGTTCATGGGAAAACTCCACGCCCAGATCATGGGCAGAAATCACACTGCCCGGCGGCAGCATGGGCGCATAGGTCTTCAGCTCCTGCGCCTTGCGACCACCATCACAGAACAACCACAACGGTCCCATGGCAGCGGCGTCTTGAATCAAGCCTTGTGTGGCAGGCGCAAAGATGTCCTGCTGGTGGAAGCACACGCCCAAATGCTTCAAAAGCAGCGGCTTGTGCCTCATCACCTGGTCCACCGTATGCACCGGAATGCCACGCTCGACACCCCACAGGCCAAACACCGTGCTCAAAGCGCCCGCCCCGGTGCCTAGCTCAATGATGCCGCGCAGCTCGGGCACCGCCCGCATCACACGATCCACGATGGCATACAGCCAGTAGGTGTGCTGCTGCGATTGACCAATGAAACTCGTGTGCCACGGCACTGCGGAGCAGCTCATTTCCTGATAATCGCGAGGCGGTGGAATGGGTGGCATCATGGCTCTTCCGTGGTGGTCGTGGTTGGGGGCTCTTCGGTGGTCGTGGTGGTGGTGGTGGGCTCTTCGGTGGTGGTGGTCGTGGTGGTGGTCGTCGTTGTGGGCTCCTCGGTGGTTGTGGTTGTCTCTTCCGTGGTCGTGGTTGTTGTGGTGGTGGTGGTCGTCGTCGTCGTCGTGGTGGTCGTCGTCGGCTCTTCCGTGGTGGTCGTTGTCGTGGTTTCCTCGGTGGTAGTCGTTTCCTCCGTGGTCGTGGTGGTCGTGGGCTCGGCCGTCGTCGTGGTTGTGGTGGTGGTCGTCGTCGTGCCCGTTTCAATGTATCGCACCTGCTCCGGCAGATCCTCGTTGAACTCAGGCTCCTCCTGCACGCGTGTGATGAGGTCTTTGCCGGCCACTGTGCTCCACGACACGCCGGGCTGGTGGATCGCCACCGGCCTCCGGGTGAGAAGCTGGTTGATCCGGGTCATGTGATTTCACGGACGGCTTTGAATCCTTTGGGCGGGCTGGCGACGAGGCGCGTGAGCACCCACTGGCCGTCATCGCTGCGCTGCACATTCACATCAAAGCAGTGCTCCTGCCAGGTGACGTGATTGGTAGCGGGAATGGTGATGAGGCGTCCGGCAGATCCGGGCTCGCGACGCTGCACGGTGCCCCAGTTCATGAGCTTGCGGGCGTTCCGCTGCGTCTCCTCAAACACGCAGCGCGGATGCAGGCAGTTCACCCCGCCACGCAGATTGCGATGCGCCCATTGCAGGCGGCCCGGCACTGGCACATCCGTTTCGAGCAGCGCCGGGGCAAAATTTCCCGTCGTGCTCACATACACCTCGCGGCGCACCGGGCTGGAGTAGGTGCCCTGCGGCACGAGATACACGCGGTCAAAGAGCTTTTGCACCTCCACCTCCTCCCCGCCGATGGTCATCACATAGGTGGAATCCGGATCTTCCAGCGCCGCGAGATACACCAGCACATTCGGCCAGGGGCGCTCCATGCTGAAGGCCGGGCCGCTCAAGGTGCGCTGCTCGGTGCTGCTCTCGCGAGCCGTCAGCAGGCGATGAAACATCGCCGTCATGTAACCGGCCGGCCCGTCCTGCCATCCTTTGAAGACAAAATCTTTCACCGCATGCCCGGCCAGCTTGGCCTCCAAATGCTGCCCATGCGGGATCACCTGGTTCTGCACGGCGCTGAGAAACGTCGAGCTATCGACCACCAGTTTGGCCTTGTCCCGCAGCGTGCTCAGCGGCACGGCAAAGTGCAGGCCTTGCTCTCCCGGCACCACGCTTGGCACTGGTTTGAACTGGATGATTTCTAGGGCGTCCATGAATCAGGGCGGGTTAAGCGTCCGGCGCGTCGTCATCAAAGCCCAGCATCGGCGCATTGGTGAAGATGTCGCCCGGCAGGTATTGAAACTTCAGCGTGCGGGTCGCCCCGGTGTTCTTCTCCGTGTCCACCGACCACATGGTGACGTCGATGTCATCGACACGCAGCGGCTGGTCCGGGTTCTTGTTGTCGCTCACGGCCACCTTGTAATCGGCCACACTGGCAAAGACGTTGGTGTGGCTGGTGCTCGATCCGCTGCCATCCACCGTGGTGGTGCCCAGCTTTTCAATGGTCACGGCTCCCGATGGAATCAACGTGACACCTTTTTGCGCGGCCAGATCCACCTTGGAAAGCTGGATGTTGTCATAGGTTGTCGCGGCCGGATTGGTAAACTCGAAATCGCCCTTCTTGGAAATGCCGATGCCGTCATCGGTAAACAGCTTTTGATACTCCGCGCTTTTGATCGTCTCGGTGATGAGTGCGGGCGCAGAGGTGCAGTAGCGAACGGGAAACGTCCGGCCATCGCGGTGGAGGTAGTAGGTTTCGGAGGGCATGGCAGAAAAGTATGTTGTTCACGCTTCAGCGTGTGGCTTGCGTGCAGTTGGCTACGATGGCATCAGCCAGGCCTTGACAGGCCAGCAGCATGAGCTGCTGGTCGGCGAGCTTGGCGCGATCCTGCGCGTGGTCGATGAAGCCCAGCTCGATGAGGCAGGCGGCGGGGAAATTGAGCACCGCCAGGCGGGCGTGCTGGCTGGCGGCTTCGGTCTTGATACCACGGTCTTTGGTGCCGAGTGCCTCGACGATGGCGGCATTACAGGCACGGGCCAGCGCGGCATTCTTCTCGCCTCGGTAAAAGGTTTCGGTGCCATGCGCCTGCCCGTTGGCGGCGTTGCAGTGCAGGGAGATGAGCACGTTGCCGCCATACTTGTGCGCGATGCTCACCCGCTCGCCGATGGGGCAGACATCGCTGGCATTGATGCGCGTGCGGATGACCTTGTGGCTCAGCGTTTCGAGCTGCACCTTCAGCTCATTGGCCCAGTCCATCACAATGCCGGCCTCGGTGACATCGGCCTTGCCCACGCGCACCGTGGCACCGGGATCATAGACGCCAGACTTGCGGTTTCCCATGCCGTGGCCGGGATCGAGGATGATGGTGAGTTTGCTCATGGCTTTTTGGCGACGTAGTAAAACACTCCGAACACCGTCAGGAGCATGAGCCCCAAGGCCAGCAGGGCCTTGGAGATGCCGTAGATCGTTGAGGCGGTGAGAAGCATGATGAGTGAGAAGGTGGAGCGCCGCCCCGCTCCCTTCCGTCACTCGTGGTCAGGAGACAGGGCGGCGGCGCAGTCGGTCAGGGCTGCACATTCACAGGCTGCTTGGCGGCCGTTTTGGCTCGCTCTTGCAGCAGCACTGGCGCGGCGGACATCACAGCGGCCTTGCCGCCGCTGATCCAGCCATCCCGCGTGATGCCGAGAAAAGTCTTTTCCCCGCTGGCACTCGTCGAGCAGGAGACCAGCGAAAGGCAGCTCAGCATCAAGATGCCGATGAGCATTTTGTGCAGATAAGTCGGCGGACCGCGCAGAGCAGGCTTGGCATCCTCCGCACGCAGCAGGCCCAGGCCCATGAGGATGACGACGGCTTTGTCGAGCTGCGTCTGATACTCCGGCAGCCAGGTGGAGACGATGATGCCGATGATGCCGATGATGCCGATCAGCGAGGTTTTCCAGTTCTTGAGGATGTTGTTCATGGGATGGAGGATGAGATTGAGGTTGTCGATGTTCTGCTGAAGCACGCTCACCTTGCGGCGTCGGCGTGCGAAAGTGGTCTGGGTCATGGGCCTTGCGGAATCTCTCCGCAGTTTTCGGAATCATTCGGCACGATGCGGAAATTCGCGGCAATCTCCCAGCTCTTGCCGTTCTTCCTCGGCGTGGGCTCGATCATGCCGTTCTCGATGTAGTTGATCACCGTGCGCTCCGTGATGCCCTCACGGGCGGCCACGTCCTTGGTCGTCAGCCATGTCTTGGCGCTGGCTTCGGCAGCGGCAGCGGCAGCGGCCTTGTCATGCTGGCCCACGTTCACGCTTTGGGAGATGCCCTTGCCGCCGCTCATGCTCATCTGCATTTTCAGGACGGCGATGTCGGTGTCATGCGCCAGCACCTTCGTCACCAGCCACAGGCTGAAGAGTGGCGCGATCCAAATCGCAATCTTGAACGCCCACGCATTGATGGTGCCCACGCGGATGATTTCAGTGCCGTTGTCTTCCATGATGCTCATGGCGCACCTCCGGGAACCGCCAGCCATCCAGCGGAGATCATTTCTTCGTAGCTCTTGCTCAGGTCTTTGAAGAGCTGGGGAAAGGCGTCATACACTGTCAGCATCTGCCCGCGCTTCGATTCGATGAAGGCAGCAAGCGTGGCGTTCGTATCGGCCGGAAGCTGCCCGGCATCAATCCAAGGCTGAAGGATGTCCGCGATGCCATCCAGCTCCGCCTCGGCATGCACGGGAATGGTAAACGTGGTGTCCACGATTAGCCAGCGTTTGGAGGGCACTTGCAAATCATCCACCCACGGGAACATCTTGGAGGTGTCCTCCGGCTGCCTCACCTGCGGCGGACGGGTCAGAGCCCAGAGCGCATCACTCAGGGTTTCAGCGGCGGAAGATGGAACGTAGCGTATCATCAGGGGGCTCCGTAGAAAGTATTGCGCTCGGCGATAATGGCGGCCTGATCGCTGTCGCGGTTTGCTGTCCAAGTCGATGCCTCACCAAACATGTCCCCGGTGTGGGACTGCCCGATGCTGGTCGAATAGCAGAACAGCAGCCAGTGCTGAATGTTCTTGGCCGCCGGGGTGAAGCTGCTGGTATTGCTGCTGCCGGCAATGCGCAGCGTGTGACCCGTGCTGATGCTCAGCGAGGAATAGCTGAGGTTCACCGGCATGCTGACCGTTAAAGTTGCCCTGTCAGGTGAATCAAATGATTTGATGCCAGGGCTGGCAAGATAGGCAGGAATCCAGCCACCAATGCCGGAATCATTCTGGCTTGTTTGCGCCCCTCCAAACAAGCGGCCTGCCGGGCTGTTGGCAGTAGCTCGGAAAAAGGCGCTCATGGTCAGGCTACTGCCGGTGAGCGCGGTAAAGGCCGCCGTGGCCATGAACTGCGTGCTGGCGCTGATCACCTCCGCCATGACGCGGTTGTTTGTGCCTGTGGTGATCAGACTGCCGGCATTGACAATGCGGAGCTGCGAGGCCGCGGTTGTTTGCAAGAAATCTTTACCGCTCCCACCGCTCTGCGCATACACCTTGCAGACAAAGCCATTCCCCGCGCCCACAAAGGACAGCAAGGCCGCCGTGTCCAGCAGCCCCGTGGCGTCGACATAACCAATGTCCTGCTCCGTGTTATCCGAGCTGCGACGCACGCGGATCAGTGCTCCCGAGTAGCTCGTGAGCAGCCTGCGGCTGACGCTCCACGCCGCATCCAGATTGGTTGTGTAAGCATCGAGAGCCCCGGTAAACGAGCCACCTCCCCCCATCCCCGTCCCATACCCGATGAACCGCTGGCGGGCCAGCGGGTTGATCAAGCGAGAAGGATTGTGCAGCAGGGGCGTCATGGGCTTAGCAATGAGCGCGTTTCCAGGCGATGAACCGCGGGCTGCCGCTCATGGCAGCCACGCTGACGGGACCGGCGTAATCGGTGATGTAAACGAATCCACCTTTGCCATCATCCGCGGCGGAGCCCGCTTGCAGGATCAGGTGCAGGCTGGTGGTGCTGGCACCGGTTCCGTATTTCACGGCAAGCGCGGCATCATCAAGGTTTTGGATGAAGCCGATTTCACCGGGCGCCAGCGTGAAGACGGTGGCATTGGCCGTGGCGATGGCGTCAGTGCTTGGCGTGGTGGAAGATTGAAGGTCACAGGATCGAACGGCGTCCATAATAAATCAGGGTTTGGGGGTTTCGCGGTTGCGCCGCAGCTCGGCGCGGTGGGTTTCGAGGAGGTCTTGCAAGGCGGCGGTTTGCAGGGAGACACCGGTCTGCACCTGGCCGGTTTCGCGGAGGTGCGTGGCATGCAGGTGGCGGATGAGAAACTCGTGCAGCACCTCCAGCACGGGCATGAGCACCCATCTGCTGGCCGCCAGATCAGTGGTAAAGGTGCCGCTGGTGTGTCCGACAAGGCAGCGATAGCACTCGCCGCTGGTGCTCACGGTGCGCACATCGCCGACGACATAGGCGGTGGCCGTGGCCCAGGCGGTCGTGTTGAATTTGTAGATGCGCGGCACCCAGCTCACCCACACGGTTTCCAGTTCCTCGCTCACGGCGAGGCCGGTTTTGTCGGTGAAGAAGGTGACGCTGCTGGCGAGCCGCGTCTCCCGCGGGTCTTTGGTCCAGACTTCGATGTTCCGGGCATCCCCCAGCACATCCCAGGCGATGAGGCCGCTGCTCGGCGTGATCTCCGCCCAGGTGCGGGCATCTTCCCAAAACACATTGCTTTGGAAAGGCAGCTCGTAGCCGATCTTGTAACTGCGATTGAAGAGCGCCAGCAGATCGCTTTTGACTGTGGCATTGCTGCTCATGGCCGTGAGCAGGCCCGTGGGGCGGACGGCATCTTCAAAGGCCGTGTTGAAGGCGATGTGTTCACGCACGGCCATGGCGGTGTCAGGCCACGAGGGCGGTGCGGCCCTCCTGTGCCGCTTTTTGAAGTTGCACGCTGACCTTAGCAAACTGCATGGCGCGGTGCATGCGGCCCTCTTTGGCCGCCTGCTCCAGCGCGGCGGTCCATCCGCTGCGGATGTCGCCAGTGATGACCTTTTGCGGAGCGCAGTCAGGATTCCGTTTGAGGAAGTCCTTGAGCATCGTCTCATCATCGAAGACCTCGCCGCCCTTGCAGCCGCGCTCACCCAGGGTGCTGCGGTAAAGCTGCTTGTAGGTCAGCGGGGCGATGTGATACGCGGGCGCCATGTCGAAGTCATTGCGCACGACGACGGGACCACGCTTGCGCCGCAGTTCAGCGGCACGCTTTTCCTGCTCGGCGGCGTGATGATTGTCGATCTCCAGCTTCCGCTGATAGGCGGCGAAGATCGCACGGGCTTTGTGCAGGCCCACACGTTTGGCCAGCTTCTCAAAGCCAAGCACCGGTGCTTTGTCAGGATTCCACATAAATCACGAAAGGAGCGCGGGCACTCTTGCCCGCTGTCAGATGGGAAAAGGGGCCGCCAGGGCAGGCAGGTGAGAACCGGGGAAGGGTGCGTCGATGCGGTCACAACAACAACAAGGAGCGCCTTCACCCGCCTGCCCGGCGGGGATGCGTTAAGCGACGGCGGTGTAAACCTTGCCGTGAACGGCGGGCATCGAGCAGAAAAGGCTGAAGAAGCCTTCCACATAGCCCTGCGTGCCGCTGCCATCCGGTGAGAGGTCCACTTCTTCGAGGCCGTTGAGCAGCTCGTAGAAGTATTCCATCTCCAGCGCCAGCGCGTGATCGAAATCACCCAGCGTGAGCGTGGGTGATCCGGTGGCGGTGGCCGCGGAGGACAGCACGAAGCGCGTGCTGTTGGTGATGCTGGCGATGTAAGCACCCGCCGGGATGCCGGTGCCGCCGATTTTCATGCCGGATTGCAGGCCGGCCGTGCTGGTCACGTCCACATTGGTGGAGGTGTTCGTGGTGGATGCACCGGCGAGGCTGCCCGCATTGCGGACGCCGTTGAGGTGCTCGGTGGGCACGACCATGAGGCTGCCGAACGCAGTGCGGTAGCCGGTGAGCATGCTGGTGATCTCGTGATCCGTGCTGTCCTGGTTGAAGCGGCGGATCGGCGTGGCGGTGTTCGTCAGCGTGCCGCTGTCGAAGAACGTGGCGAGGTGGTTTGCAAAGTCCGTCGTTGCGAACATCGTCAGCTTGACGTTCTTGCGCTTGGCCTGGCGGCACTCCAGCAGGAGCGTTCGCATGTTCGTCTCGGTGAAAGCCGAGGCGCTGGCGACGTTGATGAGCTGCGACGCACCGGGGCGATAGTTGCTGTCCACTTGGAAAGTGGAATCGGTGCCCTGCGCGGAGCTTTCGACGTAGCCGCTGGCACCCATGGTGAGGTGCATCTGGCCGAGGCGGCCCTCGTCGTCGTGCGCATACGCATTGTCGTTGGCAAGCTGCGCAGACAGGTGGGTGATTTCGGTGCCCTGCTTGTAGCGCTCAAGAGCGCGGAAGCGGGACTCGCCGACTTCGTTGGCAACACCGGCGGTGTTTTCGACTTTTTCGACGCGCTTGGACACGCCGTAGGTTTCGCGCTTTTGCTGCACGGCACCGTAGATCTTGGCGCGGTTGGTGAAGTGATTGGACACGCTGGCGCGGGTCACGGAATCACCTTCTTCGACACCGCCAAGGCGGCCGGTCAGGTGCTTGTCCGCGACGCGGGAATAGACGGAGTTTTCAGCCGAGCCGCCGGATTGGACGGTGGAGCTGAAGATGGTGTTCTCGTTGTCGAGAAGAGCGATTTCGTCGGCGAGATCTTCGTGGATCGCAGGGACGGTGGAGGAAAGGGCTTGAGCCATGGTATGCTAGAAAGTTGATGGTTTGGGTTCCACGCGGAGGGGTGAAGCTCAGGCGGCACGCGCCGTGCGCTGCACAGGCCCGAGCTTGATGGCTTCTTTGAGATACTTCTGGCGCTCGTCTTCGGTCTTCGCCGTCTTCGCCTTCTGCATGAGAAGGCTCTTGCGAGCCGCGAGGTCAGAGCCGTGCTCATTCACCGATGCCAGGCGTGGAGTGCTGGCTCGGGTTTCGCTCGGCGGGTCTTGGCGGGGGATGGACTCCTTGGCGGAGGGCGCTTTGGTCGCAGCGCCTGCTGCATCCGGGAAAGTGATGACGGCACGGCGGCTTTGCAGCACGTCGTAGAGCGCGGCCTTGGCGGCCAGCTCTTCGAGCCGGGCGGGAAGGTTGGCGTCTTTGAGGTAGGCTTCACGCGCCTCCTTGTAACCTTTGGTGGTGGCATGCTTTTCGGCCAGCTTGGTGGCGGACTCGCGCACCTGGCTGACCTTGGCATCATGGGTGAACCATTGCTGCGCATCGGTGACGCGCTGCTGATACACCGGCAGATCGGAGGCACGCAGCTCGATCTCCTGCCCGGTGGGCAAGGTGTGCGTGACGGGATCGTCTTCACTGCGGCGACCGGCTTTCACCTCGCGCTCGTGATACGAGAGCAGAGCGAGAGCATCCTTGGCGTTCTCCGCCCAAGTAGCGACGGCGTGGCCGTCTTTGAAATGGACAAAGGCATTGCCAGCGAGCCCGGCGGATCGCACGGCGGCTTCGTTGCCTTGCTTCTCGATGTCGGCCAGTTTGGTTTCCAGCTCGGTGACTTTGGCCTCGTGCTCTTTGAGCTTGGCCTCAGCCTCCTGCGCACGCTTGCGCACCTTGGCCGCTTCCTTGCTGGCCTCGGTGATGCGTTTGCGGGCTTTCTCGTCGAGCTTAGCGAGTTCTTCCTCGGTGATTTCTGGGGCCACTTCCTCCGCCGCGGCGGCAGGCGTTTCCTCGGGGGCATCAAACTGGATGACTTCGCCTTCGGGCGCTTTGTCGGCAGGCTTGTCAGCCGGGGCTTCAGCAGCGGCAGCAGGCGTCGGCGTTTCAGCAGCAGGCGCGGCAGCAGCGGCAGCCTTGGCCTTCTTCTCTTTGCGCATGGCGCGGAAGGCCTTGGCCTGCTCAGGACTCAAACCGCGGGCGATGTGCTCGGCGGTGGCGTCTTGCGGCGTGATGATGGCTGCCGGTGTTTCGGCGGCATTCGAGGCATCAGCAGGCGTTGCGGATTCAGGCATGGAGCGCACTTTAGTGCTCCGCCCCCTTGCGCCTCAAGCCTTGCCCATGATTCGCCCCCGATGTGCGGGCGGTTTGCGGGCGCTTTTTGACGTTCAGCCCTCTTGCTCAGCCGCTTGCGGGGGTGATTCCAGCCATGCCCGCGCCACCTGATAGGTGTAAAGCGCTCCGCAGGCCTGCCCTTGATCGTGCGCGGTGGCCTCGGCCTCGATGCCGGCACGCTGCATGTCAAAAGCCTTGCGCTCGATGAGGTTAAACAGGGCTTTCACCGCGGGGTCATTGCGGTTGTCATAGACCAGTTTGCGGGCCGCTGCTCGTTCCTCGGGTGTGAGGTGCATGCGCTGCCCATAGAGGGGCGTGCAAAGGATGACAGCGGGGGCGGGTTCGGATTTCTTGGCAGGCATGTCAAACGGTGGCGGGTGGCTGCATCATGGGCGGCTGCTGAAGCATCTGATACAAGCTCACGCCATCCGGCAGGGCTTGCAGTTGCTCCAGCAGGTTTTCCGCCGCGCTGGGCTGGGCGAGCGGATCTTCGGTGAGTGTGCGACCAATGCGGGCGTTTTCGCCGCCGTGCTGCTTCTGGTTGTTCACAAGGCCTGCGAGGTAGCTGGTGAGCACGACGTGGATCTGCTGGCCGCCGATGACGGTTTGCTGCCGCAGCGGGCTGCGGGTGACTTCATCGGTCACGGCTTGCGCGAGGCCGCCAAAGTCCATGCCCTCGGTGACATCTGGCGCGCCGCCGCTGAATATCTCCGCGAGGTGCATGCGGGCCATGTCGAGCGTCTGCCGCTGCGCGGTGTCCACATCTTTGGGCAGGCACTGCGCGGCCAAGGTAGGATCGAGCATGTTGAAGCCTGCCTCAAGGATGGGCAGGGTGTTGATCTGGCCGCGATTGTCGAGCGGGACGATCATGTCTTTGATGAAGCCGAGATGCTTCGAGGTCCATTCGACATCGAGGCTCTTGACGTTGAACTTCACCTGGAAGTCAAAGCCGCCGCGCACATCGGCGGCGCTGGCGGTGACGAGTTCATTGGTGCCGGTGATGCGAGCCCCTTGCAGCGGCGGCATGTATTGCTGAATGAGATTGGCCGTGCGGGCGATGCACTGGCTGACGGCCAGCATGAACCAATCCAGATCGGCCTGCCCCATCATCATGGAAACGCTGTCCGGCAGGTTCTTGCTTTGGAAGCCGAAGAATTCATTCACGCAATCGCGCAGCGTGCGTTCGATCTCGATGCTGCGGCCATCGGGCGGCGGGATCTGCAAGGCTTGCGGCACTTTGCCACGGATGGACGGCAGGAAGACACCCGGAGCGGGGCGCAGGCCCTCTAGCTCGGGGTCGCCGGTCCACGTCGGGAAGGTGGTCAAGCTGGCGGCATCGGTGCGGCTATCCCATTGGGCTTTGACCGCCTGCTCCTTGGTCATGGTGATTTCCGGCACGCTGAAGCCGTCGAGGATGAGGCGCTCATCCTGGCTGAAGGTGAACGGCACAAAGGGATAACAGCCGTCCCAGTCCATGCGCAGCTTGCGCTTTGCCACCTTGTCCTTCACATCGGCATGCAGAATCGTGTGATAGGTGCCGGTGAGGCCATCGCTGGTCACAGCGCGGTCCCATAGCTCGATGATCTGGTAAAGGTGATTTTGCGCCTCGCCATTGGTCCGGGCGCTCCAGTTCACGCCAGCGCCGGACAGAGCCCACGGATAGGAGGCCATGCTGTTGCTGAACAAGGCACTGCGGCCCTTGTGCTTCTCGAGCACTTCCTTCACCCAGGCCTTGTCCCAATCATGCAGCGCGGCCTGCTCGCGAATCCACTGCGCCGAACGCCAGCGCACGCGGGCAATCCAGCGGCAGCTTTCGAGGTTATCCTCCAGCACCGTTTCGTAGGGGAAGAACACATCGACGAACGGCTGAAGCGCCTCCCAGCACGGGCTGGAGCGCTTGACATACGCCGCATGAACGGTGGCCTGCGACTCTCCGGCGCGGAGCTGGGCCAGCGCTTTCTTCACGGAGGCCTCGCCGATTTTGCGACGCTGCGCGGCTCCGGGTAGATTGCGCAGGGTCAAAGCGATCAGCTCCTGCTCGCGAGCGGGATCGAGCACGAGCGCCTCGAAGTCGATGCCTTCGATCAGCGTCATGTCCTGCGCCTCGGCGGCGGTCTGCATTTGCAGCCATTCGGCCACCATGGGCACGGTGAGTTGGATGGCCTCCACGCCGCGCTCTTCCTTCCATCCGACATACATCACCGAGGCACGAAAGCGGTCGGCGTAGCTGCCTGCCCGCAGGCCCTGCGTGACAAACTCGGTGCGCATGGGGCCGTTCAGGTAGTAGCGCAGCACCTGGCGCATGAGCCCGGCCCGCTTCGCATCGGTGCTCTCCATGGGGGTGACGTTCAAACTGCCGGCCATGAGTGCGGCGATGCGGGCGGCGTTGCGACGATTCATCACCGTCTGCGTGAGATGCACCTCGTGATCGGCCGCGCCGTTGAAGGGCTTGGCATCCGCTTTCTTGGTGTTGGCCTTTTTGCCGGTGCCCGTTTTGTTGTCCCACCAACATTTGCGCGTCTGCTCGTTGATCGCCATCTGCTTGAGGAACGTGCTGGCATCGCGGCAGGCGGCGTCCATTTCGTCCAGGGCATCGCTCACCTTCCAATCGGCAAGCGGCTTTTCCGGGTCGATGACGGAAGAGATTTCAGCGGGTTCAGACATTACGGGCAGGAGTTCACAGTGCTCTGTGAACCGCCTCGAACGCACCCTTCCCCAAGGGCAATGCCACCCTTTTGCACTTCCGCGCAAAAGTCAATCACTGTTTGCCGCAGCCAGCGGCGGTGCGAATGCAGCCCATGCGGATGCGGCGGCAGCAAGTCCCGCCGCGCCAGCACGCTTTCCGCCTCACGATACCGCAGGCCGCACGCCGTGAGTTCTTCAAAGACTTGGGAGTAGGAAAGGAGGAGTTTCATGGCTGTTTCCACAAGAGATGCTCTGTGCCATCGGGGCGAATAGCCGTGAGCGTTTGAAGTTCAAGCGTGTGCCCACAAGGCGGCGATTCTGTTAGCGGTTGTCCAGCCACAGACGCCAAAAACGACAAGCGATTGCAATCGCACGAGTGATTGCCCTCAAGATGCTGATACTTGAGCGCAGAAAACAATTCCTCCTCGTTGGTGAACGGCGGCAAAATCGCCTCCGCATCCAAGGGATGGCAGCCTTGAGCGCCCTCCGTGTAGCGCCTGCCGGTTTGCACGACGCACAGATAACCCGTGCCGTTGGTGAATTGCACGCGGATGTGATAGGTTCCAAGGTCTGAGTTCATACAAGGATCACTTCATGATCGGAAACTTCGCCTGACCGACGTGGCCGACGAACACGCGTTTGTCGATGAGCACGCGACCGCCGAGCTCGCGCCACTTGGCGCAGAAGGCGAAGTCCTCGCTGGTGCCGTCGTAGGAAGTGGGCCAGTAGCAGTGCATGCTGCCAAACTCAGTGTTTTCCATGAGCTTCACATGCGGGCGCATCGTCTCGAAGACGCTGCGATGCACACGCATGAAGCCGCGGGCGGTCTTCTGCACCTCCCACAAGACGCCGGGCTGAAGCGCCGGGTTTTCCTGCCCAACGATGGGCACCACGGGCGGGTCAAACTTGACGGTGCGCTTGGAGTAAAGCCCGAACACCAGCGGCTCATCATGTTCCCGCAGGTGCGCGAGGTCCTGCGGCTTGAACACGAGATCGGTGTCGATGACGATCATTTCCTCGCAATCGCTTTCGAGGAACTGTTTGGTGGCAATGTCCATGGCATAGCCTGGATACGGTGTGCTGAGATGGCAGAAAACGCTTTGGCCTTGCAGCGCCGCCATCATGCTGACGGCCCAGCCAGTGACGGAAAGGCCCATGCCGTTGTCAATGATGGGGTAAAAGATGGGTTTGGTGGTCATGGAGTGGTGATGTGGTGGTTAAATGCGGGTTTTGCGGGGAACAGGGCCGTCATACTCGAAGATGCCTGCCACATCGGTGGGCGTGACTTCGAGGCGCATGTTGCGACGGAATTGCGAGGCAAACACGCGAGGGCCGGTGAGGCGCACGCTGACCATGGCACCACCATCGGCGGGCTTGCAACGCAGGATGCGCGGCATGGCACCCGCCGCCTGCGCCAGCACGGCGATCTTCACCGGAGCCGGGGGCGCGGTTTGCAGGCCGATGAGCCGCAGCACCTCCGCCTCGCCCTCGGCGGTGACGTGGTAAGCGCGGCCATCTTTGAGGTAATGAATCGCCTCCTGCAACGCACCGCTCTCGCGCCATTGCTTGAAGGATTCACGAGGCACATTCAGCCGCGCAGCCAAAACGGCCTCGGGCGTGGTGGTGGGAGTGTCGGTGGTGGTGGTGGTCATAGGATTATTGTTTTCCGATTTGCGACAGGCCGCTGGCGAGGAACGCGCAGCCAATGATGAAGCCCGCCGCAAGCCACATGCAGCCAAGGCCAAAGTTGATTTCTGATAAATCGATGGTGATGCTCATGCGATGATGGGGTTAAGATTGAGGAAAAGCCAATCCACCAGCCGACTGCGCAGCAGCGGTGATGCTGGTGACGAGATCATGCAAGCGCACGCAGCATTGCAGCATGGCCTGTTTGGGCGTCTGACAGTTAAATTCAGATCGCACGTCGATGGATGCGCCCTTGGCCGAAGAATGCACTTCGACACTGCACAGCCAGCCTTTATCCATTCGGGACAAACGAGGCTTGCCATACGCTGAAAGGGCGACAAGCCCGTCATCGACAGGTGTGTCTAGGGTGATTTGATCAATGGTGATGCTCATGGTCTGATTGTCTTGCGTTGCGGCTCAATAGCCAAATTCCTGCTCCGGCCTGCGCTTCAAGCGGTCGCGATTCAAATGCCGTGGCCCAGCGAGGCAGAAATAGCGCCACACATCCACGGGGTCTTTGCAGGCTTCGTCCTTGCGTTTGGTCTGCTCGGCGTAGTCGGGAATGGTGAAGTTTTGCAGGCCGAAGATGGTGTTGGTGCATTCGCGGTTCACGCGAGCTTTGGGCTGCATCAGGATCGTGGTGGCAAAGGCATCGCGCACCAGCGCCAGGCCTTCCTGCACGCGCACGCCATCGGGCACGAGGATGGTGAAGCCATTGGGCAGATCGTAGAACTCCTGCTGAATCGTTGCTCCGGTGGCTCCGCTCTTCCACTGGCTCCAGCGAGGATCGCCATACGTCTCGAAGGGCTCGGCGCACAGAAGGGCATCGCCGCTTTTGACGGGATGCTGAACGACGCGCCCCTGCCACTCGCCGCCGGTTTCTTTCATTTTCTCCAGCAGGCGATGCCGCATCTGCCACACCAGCTCGGCATACTGCTCGAAGTTCCAACCGAGCCGCAGCTTCTGCGCCGGGCCTTCGTCGCCGTTCATGCGGTCCTTTTCGGACATCACAGCCCACGGGCCGGGCATCATGTCGTCGATGGCGATGCTTTCGCACGGCCATTCCTGCGCTTGCCAGAACCGGCCCATCGGATCGACAATGAACCAGCCGATGAAGAACGGCTTCGCCTCTGCGCCGTCGATGATCTCGTAGAGCGTGCCATCACGCGGCAGATCCTTCCAATCGCACAGATGCTGCTCCGGTTTCCACACGGCCTCGAATTCACTGCGGCTCGCCGCCTCGGCGTCGCCGTAGAGCTTGATGCGGATGGTCTTCTCATCGGCTCCGGCGTAGTCCTTGGAAAGTTGGGGATAGACGTTGACGTATTTGTTCGCGGCGGTGTGCAGGTAGCAAACCAACCGCGTTGGCTCCAGCGGATACGCGATCTTCGGCACACGCGGATCTTTGCAGCCGCCCTTTGCCGCCAGCTCGGGGGCGATGACCTTGAACTTGTCGGGCTTCACCGCGCCCTGCATGAAGTAGCGCACGGTGGGCGTGAAGCCTTCCTCCGGCGTGTAGGTGATGAGATGCACGCCGTGCATGAGCGCCCCCAGCAGCTCGCCATGCGGCCGTTTGGCACCGGGCACACCGTCGGCCAGCGGCACGAGGTAGCTTTCGAGGGCAAGCATTTGCTTCCGGTGCTCATCGCGCTGCGTTTCGATGGCTCGCGACGCAAGACGATCTTTGAGCGCCTTGACGTGATCGACGGGAATGCCTTCGTCCGACCACACAAACGTGAGCGCGTAGCCTCGGAAGCTCTCCAGTTCCTGCGTGAAGAAGCGAAACTGCACCATGCCGCCGCCGGTGTAGCGCTCGCCATTGGCCCCGGTGACGATGAGGTAGCGGCTGAACTGGTTGTCCGTGAACTTGCCGCCACTGAACTTCGCCTTCTGGTGCTTGTCCTGCTTGATCTTGCCCGCTGCACCGCCGAGCGCCTCGGGCGGCAAAAAGGACTCGATGGGCTTTTGCTGAAGATTTTGTGAGTCCTCCTCGCGCCTCGACATGCAAAACACCGTGGCCTTTTGCGCATGCTTCCAATGCTGCACCGCCAGCGAGGCCGCCACATGCGTTTTGCCCGCACGAATCCCGCCGCTGACGAGCACCTCCAGCACACGCCCTGGATGCTCCAGCCGTTTCCGGCACAGCTCCAGCAGGAACAACCACCAATCCTGCGGCACCCAGCCATGATCCAACGGCTGCTCCGCCATCTCGCGGATCGCATCCGCCCGCGCCGCCACCGCCTCCGCCGCGCCTTCCTCGCCCAGCACCAGCAACTCATCCAACGCCAACGGCTCAATGACCGGATGCGCCTCCTGCCCTGCATGCAGGGCTTCAATGACGAGCTGGGTGTCTGGGTTTGTCATGTTAACTCAGAATAGCGGTGGGGTTAATTCAACTGTTCTCCTCTTTTTGGTGCGCTTGGATTTTTGAACGCGCGGATTCAAGCTGGCTGATGGCGTTATTGATCCACATCACGCAGTCATCCCATTCGCCGTCGATCCACTTTGATTTTGCCCATTCGCAATCATTGACAGCGGTTCCGATATTCAAAACAGACGATTCAAGCGCCGGAATCGGAGAACCAGGCGATGGACGACGACCCCCACAGCGGCTTGGAGCATCAGGGTCTTTTGGCTCTGGGGTAGGTGTCTGGTCACTCATGGCTTTTTGCTTTGTTGTGGGGGCTCGTCATCTCATCGTTGTGTGCATTTCCCTCACAGTTCAAAACGGAATGTCATCGTCTTCCATGCCGTCGGCCATGGGTGCCTCGCTGCCGCTGGTCACGGGCGAGCCTGCGGCGGGGCGCGCGGTGCGCTGGCTGCCGCCGTGGTCGTCATACTCGCGGGCATTGCCGAGAATCGGGAACTTGGGCGGATTGGCGCTTTCGCGCTCGGCTTTGGTCGTGGGCTCGCAGATCCAGTGGGTGTTTCCAAAGTCGTCTTTGCCGTCGCGATTTGGCACGAGTGAAAGCGAGAGGTAAACGCGCTCCGCATTTTTGGGCGATGGCTTCGCGCGGGCTTCGTCGAGGTTAATCACAATGCAGTCTTTGCCTTTGAGGCGCAGACGATAGGCACCTTGCAGCTTGGCAAGGTCGAGATAGGCGTTGAGTTTATTGGCCATGATGTGTGTGGGTGTGGTGTTTGGGAGTTGAAACTTATTCGGTTAGGCCTTCGGCCCAATTATCGTCTTTGCGCTTGCCGCCTTGTTTCCGCTGCACGGCCTTGGTTTCGCGCTGGTAGCCCGCTTGGTAGTTGCTGGGGTTGTTGGAATACAGGCTGTCCGTCCAACTGCGGAGGCGGAAGATGCTCTTGTCGAAGTAGAACACGAGCGGGTTGCCATCGGTGGTTACGGGTCCGTCTTTGTTCTTGGCCAGATCGAAGCCCATGAACTCATCGGCGCTCACTTCGCCATTGTCGCCACCGCCAAAGCCTTCCGGCGCATCGCAGATCAAGCCGATGTAATCGGCGTCCTGCTCAATCTGGCCGCTTTCGCGAAGGTCTGCCATACCGGGGCGCGACTTGTCACCCTCACGATTGAGCTGGGCTAGTGAAATCACCGGGATGTCGAACTCATGCGCGAGGTGCTTCAGGCCCGTGCTGATTTCGGCGATCTCGGTCTGCCTGCTCAACTGTGCCCGCTTGGTGTTGCTACTCAGAAGTTGCAGGTAGTCGATCAGCACGATGCACTTGGGCAGCTTGTCCGTCCGTTCAGGCAAGCGCTGAATCAGCATGCGGGCCGTGGCACGAAGCTCTTGGATGCTCATGCCAAAGGATTCGTGCAGGTAGATCTGGCTGCGGGCCAATGTCTTGACTGCCTCGCCCATCTTCTGCTGTTCCTCACGCTTCATCATCCCATCGCGAGCCTTGGAAATGGGCACCTGCCATTCGTTGAGCAGCATGCGCCGCGTAAGGGATCGGTCTGTTGTCTCCAGTGAGAAGAACAGCACAGGCACCGGCGTCTGAGCAAATTCCTTGTAGTGCCCGCGCCCCGTGCCGACATTGAGCGCGATCTGACAGGCCAGCACGGTCTTTCCTCGTGAAGGTCTAGCAGCAATGACAAACAGTCCGGTCTTCAATCCCATCGTGATGCGGTCCAGATCGGTGAAGCCAAGCTGCAAACCGCCTGCGATATGGCCTTTGTTCTGATACGCCATGTCGATCTCTTCGACCACCACGGGCAAAACTTCACGGATATGTCGCGTGCCACGCTTGGAAGTCTGCTCGTGCAGGTTGAACAAATCGCCCTCCGCACGCTCCAGCGCTTGTTTGCAATCCACGGTGCTGTCTTTGGCTGCCGCGGCCATGGCCCATGAGGCTTTCAACATGCCGCGCCGCATGCGGAACTGCTCCAGCGTCGCAAGATGCTGCTCCAGCAAGCCCTGCGTGACCAGCGTCAGAGCAAATAAATCACTGATTTCCGACGCTCCGCCAACCATGTCGAGTTCATTGCGATTCCGCAGCATGCCGGTGAACGTGATGACATCCGCCGTGGCACCGGAAACCGCCAGCTCTTCGATGAGAAAATAGATCGTGCGCCGCCCCTCGTGCAGGAACAAATCATTGCGCATGCGGCGGCCGTGCTGGTGCCAGATTTCTCCAAGAGCACCGGCCTCCAGTGAGTTCAACAGCATACACAACAGCCATCGCTCGCTCTCGGGAGCCTCTGGCATGCGGATATTGAGCCGCGGATCATTGGCAATCGCCTCCTGCTCGCGGCGCTCCTGCTCGATAAGTTCCTCCTGAGTCATGCCGCAGCTCCTTTCATGGCGTTGTAGATTCGGGCCTTGTCAGGACGCTCAAGCATCGCCCACATCGTGTGGTCATCGACCCAGTGAAGGCCTATTTCTTGAGCCTTGATCCGCCATCCTAGTGGCTCCTGAATGACCTGCGACCGCGCCACCCCTTCTTTTTTTTGCGGCCCAAACGTCTGCCAGTGCTTGGCAAGGGCAGACGGGCTGAGCGTGGCATTCTTCCACTTCTCGCGGTAAACCCTGGCCGCCTGCCGGATCATTGCGGCTGTCACGTCCGGGCAAACCTCGCGAATATCCTTCAGCGCCTTGGCCGCCTCGCCCCACATCGGAGCCGTAACCGACTCCACGGAACCGCCTCCGACTACGGCCAGTGCATCCAGCACGTCATTGCGCTGCCGCGCCCCTTTGTTTTTTTTCGTGTCCGAACCGGCGGGGGGCAGATGTGGCGGATCGGCAGGAGATTCGAGGGTCAACTCGGGCTCGTCGGCGTCAGCCGACAAAGATAACGTAGGAGACGGAGACGGAGACGGAGACGGAGACGGAGACGGAGACGGAGACGGAGACGGAGACGGAGCACCGTTTTTTGATGCGTTCGCAGATGCGTCGCATGCGTTCGCATGTTTTGGCGTGCGTTTCGCATAGCGTTCGCATTGTTCTGCGTGCGATTCGTAGTAATCGGGCATCATCGCCTTGGCGGATTCAAAGCCGTGGTGACGAACCAAGGCGCTCCACTTGCTCGATTTGGAGCGATCATTTTCACCCGCAGACCATGGCTGATGATCCTCCCAATCATGCAAGCGCCGCTTTTTTTCGGGGCCTTCCAAGAAACCAATGGTGGCCAGTGCCTCGATCAGTTTGCCGTTGCTGGCTGGCCAATCAACAGCCAGTTCAAGATCTTCGTCGCTAAGGCCTTCAAGATTGCCATCAGAACGATTTTGGCGAGCCCAAAGCCACAGGCAAACCAAACGCCATGCGGCTTCTGCGCCGAGGCGGTAAATTAGGCGTTTCATTTTAGGGTGCTGCGGCAAGGCCACTGCAATGCGTGCGTCAAGCTTCATTCAGGAAAGAGAGGTGAAATGTTTTTCCAGCCAGGCGCGGCTCATGACGCCATGACCGCCGGTGTCGAGATTCTCAAAATCGACGGTGCCGCGGGTGACGTGGGTAAGGCGGACACGCGTGCCTTGGGCATCACACCAGATGGCACGCACGACGGGCACAGCGGTGACTCCAGCACCTCGAATACGCGCCGGTTTTTTTTGATCATGGCCGGCCACGGCAGGCGTCCGCGATACAGCGTCACCCATAGGGCTCGCGGCTTGACGCCGAGATTGGCAGCGGACTGCTCCACCCAAGCGGTGAGTTTCATGCTTCACAGGCTTCGACCTCCTCTTTGAGTTCACGGGCTTCCTGCAAGGCCTCAGCGATGCTTTGCTCGGCCAGTTTGCCCCCCGCTTTGCGGGCGGCACGCAGCAGCGGCTCGTAAGCCTTGCCCGCGTCGCCGCGGAAGGCAATGCGCCCGGCCATGTCGATCTCAATGGTGGCGACGGGCCACGGCTCGGAAATGCCGGTGTCAGCGTTGGGACGGTAGCGCATCACCTGGACGGCGGCAGCAAGGGGAATGGGTTTGGAGTCAGGCATAGGGAAGAAATCAAAGCAGGTGGCCGTGCGTGCGCTGGATGCGGGCGGCGTCTTGCCGCATGCGCTCCTCACAGGCCGCGATGGCATTGGTGCAGGCCATGAGGCCGCATTTCGCAACGGCTCGCTCCATAGACAGGGCGAGGCGCTCGGTGTCGTTCACATCAGGATCGGGCAGCAGGTCGTCGATGACGCGGATCTGCTCGCTCCATTGCTCCTGCTTGGAGCGGAGCTGGAGCAGCTCATGCACGGGCCGCTCACGCACGGCGGCCGTGGCAGGTGCGGTTTCCCAAAGGCTGGCGGTGGCCGTGCTCATGCCGCGCCCTCCTTTTTTTTCGGTGCAGCCTGCCAGCCACAGGGCTGCTCCATGCAATCGTGCGGCGTAGGCAGCCAGCACTGCGGGCACTTCCACGCTGGTGCCGGACCTTCAAACACCAAGCCGCCGCCCTCTTTTTTTGCGCAGCCCAAAACCGTCGGAAGCGCCAGCATGCACAAATCGACGCCTTTGGCGACTGGCACGATCACGAGCCCGCCCGTCTTCAGGTCACGGCACAAAATGGCCCCCTGCTCGGTCAGAGCAACGGCATGGACATTGGTAAAATTTTGTCTGCGCTGGAATCCGATTGTAGGAACGCTCGCGGCTCGCGGCCTCGACCCCCTCCCCCCCTCCAAAACAACACGCCGACCGGCCACCACGTCAGCAGCCATGCCGCCCGCTTTGTGGCATGAGGTGTGACATGAAGCCGATTTAGCCTGATTTCCAAGGGGATACGCCGCATTCACAGCAGATTCCGCATCCGCTGGCACCGCATCAGCAGCCCCATCGGCCACCTGATACGACCCGCCAGCGACCTGCTCGACCGCCGCGCCCATTGCGGAAACTTCCCCCGCCACACAATCCATTCCGGCGGCCTCGCGGCCAGCCTCAGACTCAGCACACACATTGCGCCCGGCGATTTGCACCACATTTATCAGCGTAATCATGCCGCCCTCCCTTCCGCTTTCAGGAACTTGATCAGCGCCGACTCCGGCACGAGCGCCGACGCCTTGCGAGCCAGCCCCAGCTTCACCACCGGCAGCCGCTTCCGCTTGATCCAATCGCGCACCGTCTCCTCCGGCTTGTCCAGCATCGCGGCTACCGTCGGCACAGAATAGTGACACTCCACCCGTCGTGCCAAAAAAAGAAAAAGCGCCCGCCCAGGGATGCGCCAGGCACCGCCCTGGTGGAAAGCCCCGCGAATGACGCCCGTTTGCGCCCAGCGAGTCACCACCGCCAGCGGCGTGTCGATCAACGCCGACACCTCCGCAGCCGTCCAGGTGCCCGCTTGGAGCACCTGCGCCACATCGAGGCCCGACACGTTGAGACGTTGCTTTGCCATAATAGGTCAAAAAAAGAAAAAAGGGGCGCTCACTCGCCGCCGGCATCGCCGCGGCTTTCCTGCTCGCGTTTCCACTCGGTAAAATCCCGCAGCTCAAAATCCTCCCGGCTCCAATCCTGGGCAGGCATCACCGCAAACCACACCGCCAGGAAACCCAGCGCCAGCAGCCCCAGCATAAGGCAAACGAAGACCGCCACAGTCACGGCCGACCTCCCGCGTTCGAGCTTCGAAACTCCACCCACGACCGGCCCACGCCGCCGCACGACTCACGCACCTCATAGGCACCAGCCGGCAGCATGGCGCGGCGGCGGTCCCTACTCACCGCCGCGCCAGCGTCCTCAACCTGCCGCCTGCCCTTGCGCAGAGCGGCGGAAATCCGCTGTTGCAGATCCGAGATCACGCCAACGTCGCAGCCGTCACGGCCTGCGCCTCCCGTTTCGCGATCCCAGCCAGCACCAGCTCACGCCACAGCAGCAAATCCAGCCCAGCCAGGCGGCCAAAGGTCAGCGCATCCCGGCGGCACAGATTCGCCGCCCACCCGCAGCCAAACCGACCGCGACGCCAGCGCCGAGCCTGCGCCAGAGCGCGGCCCAGCTCACGCAACCAACGCATGGCGCGGAGCAAAAAAGAAACCGCCAGGCCCAAAATCACGCCGCCTTCGCCGCCTCACGGCCAGCGCCTCCGGTGATCTTCTCCAACTCGCTCGCGATCCGCAGCTCCCATTTCAGGGCCGCTTTGGCAATCTCGGGATTGCTGTTGTGTTTGCGGACCTGCTCGCATTGGCCCTTGAGGGCTTCAAGCACGGTCAATTCGGGCGGGGTGTCATCTTGTGGCATGGCGTCAATTAAACGAATTCATCGCATTATTGCACGGGTTGACCCAAAACGTCAACACCAAAACGAAAACAACATTTTCCTGCAAATAATACTTGCACGCATTAAATCAAGCTATAAGCTCCCCTCGTGCTCATCACCGAGCACCGCGCCGCAAACGCGAACTTCAAACCACATCACAAACAATACTCGCCATGACATCCGCCCTCGCCATCCGCCCGCAGTCCGCCAAGCGCACCGACCGCAAAACCCGCAAAGAGCCCACCGCCGAGCAGAAAGAAGCCGCCGCCGCCCGCTGCGCCGCCATCAAGCAGCTCTGCGCCATCGTCAAAGCCCTGCCAGTAGAAAAGCGCGTGCTCCTCGCGTCCTCCTACGGCATCCGCAATCCTGAAGGCCGCGAGCTCTCGCCCTTCAATCAATGCTTGCTCGTGCATCAAAACAGCAGCGTTTCGATTGTGGGCGGTTTCCAGCAGTGGAAGAAACTCGGCCGCAGCGTCAAGAAAGGCGAGCGCTCCCTGGCAATCTGGGTGCCCTGCGGCAAGCAGGCCGAAACCGCCAACGACGCCAGCGCCAACCCTGACACCGAAAACGACCGCTTTTTCATCCTCGGCAGCGTCTTTGACATCACGCAAACCGAAACCGACGACGAAAAAGCCGCCCGCAAGCAGCGCGAAACCCTCGCCCTGCCCGCTCCGGCCCTGGCACTCCCCGAGCACGCCGAGGCCTTCGACATCGAGGCCGAAGTCATCAGCACCGAGCCCGCCACCATTCAAGACGAGTTCACCCCTTGCTAAACCCTCACGGGGGCCGCGCATCCCTCACGCGGGCAACCTTTTACCACTTCCCAATTTATGAACCGTCCCTTTGATCGCGAAACTGAAAACGAATTGCTGCGCTGCGCCGAAGAAAATCCAGGCCGCGCTTTAGTGCTGCATGAAAACGGCAGCGCTGCGCCAGCGCCTGCGCCTCATTGCTATTTGATCGGCGACTATGAAATTAACGGCTACCATGACAGCTACTTCCATGTCGTTTATTACGATGCACAGCAGGACAAAATCATAGACAAAGAATATGGCGCCACCGCTTACGGTGGGAGCTGGAATTACCGCGCCGAAATGGTGCCGGGACCCATGCCGGATCACATCGCCGACCGCATCCGGGCACTCCGGCTCGCCGAATTGTTGCCCGCCAGTCACGAAGCCGAGCGCCAGCGCCATGAGGCACCGGAGCCGCAAGAAATGCCCGTGGGCACGCTCGTGCGCATGCTTCGCGGCTCTCGCGCCACTTGCAAGACACCGTATCACGCCGGCGAAACGGGCACCGTGCTGCGCCATACCTGGTTCGGCACTTTCTACCGCAACGGCTACAACAAGCGCGACCGTAGCAACGGCCGCATCACGCTCCGCATGGCGGATGGTCGCATTGTGCATGCCGCAATGACTGCCGTGCGCCTTGCTTCAGATCCCGACATGGCCGCCGCCACCGCCCGCGCCGAGCAGGCCGCCCGCTTAATGCGCTGCCCGCATGCCTGGTGGACTACCCGCAACGCAAAAATTGCCGCCTAAACCCTCACGGGGGCCGCGCATCCCTCACGCGGGCAAACTTTTACCCTTCCCATATCCCATGTCCTCCGCTCAATTCCTCCGCCACAAAGTCACCGGCATCAAATACCTGCGCACCGCCGCGGGCGCCATGATCCCCGTTGCCGATCTTCCACGCCTGGCCGGCAATGATGCCACCCTGCGCGGCATCCAGGTCAAATGCGAAACCTGCGAAACGTGGCACCCCTGCCACGCCATGCACCCGCACCGCACCGGCTTGGAATGCTCCGCATGCCGCGCCACCGCCGCAGCCGCCGCCAGTCCCGAGTCACAGCACGCCGCCGCCATGCGCAAGGCCGCCGCCCTGCTCCGCCTCGCCCAGTCTGACAACCCGCACGAAGCCGCCCTTGCCGCCTCCCGTGCGCAGGAAATAATCGACCGCTACAAGCTCAACCTCGCCGCCCTCGACGACGCCCCCAGCGAAGAACCCGCCGAAGAAATCCGCAATTTCAAAGACGATCCGCTGGACGAAGGCGGCGTTTGGAAAGCCCTACTGGGGAAAGCCGTTGCCACCGTCAATCAATGCCAAGTCTATACCTGCGGCGGCCACGTTCACCTCATCGGCCGCCCGTCGGACGTTGCCATGGTCCGCCCCTTCTACGCCTACCTTGCCGGAGAAATCGAGCGCCTAGCCAGCCGTCATTGCAAAGGCAATTCCCGCACCTACTGGAACAACTTCCGACTTGGAGCCGTCGAAACAATCAACCAGCGCCTGAAAGCCTCCCTGGCCGCCACCGTTGAAACCGTCAAAGCCGAAGCCCTCGCCGCCGGCAATGAACGCGCCTTGGTGATCGTCCAAAACTCCCTCGCCCTGCTCGAAAAGCGCAAGCAAGAAGTCGCCGAATGGACACGCGCCAACATGAACCTTCGCAACCGCACCGCCCGCCACAGTTACAGCCACGCAGGCCGCGAGGCCG
>Ga0315909_10000795_pt1 | contig 42113 bp, 65 predicted proteins | sample LakEriMetagenome_11_FD_203527 | JGI IMG/M metagenome (GOLD analysis project Ga0315909, IMG submission 203527) | Freshwater fungal communities from buoy surface, Lake Erie, Ohio, United States - Buoy 2 MA125 | ecosystem: Environmental > Aquatic > Freshwater > Lake | place: USA: Lake Erie, Ohio... | reverse complement strand
GTCAATCAAAGCCTTACGGCGTTAAGATTGTCATTGGACCAAAGACTGCCTATTATGTTAAGGATGAATACCAAATCGTAGAACTTGATTTGATTGCAGTTAAGGGTAAGACTGAGCCTGCTAGAATCTTTACGGTGTTCTCTTTCCACGATATATTGGCCGAAACACAGCATATGAAATTCCTAGAACTATATCGTCAAGGTCATTGGGAAGTTGCAGAAAAGTATGCAAGTGATCTAAAGAAGTGCTGGAGAGGTGAAATGGACCAGTATTACGATATGATGATTGAAAGAATTCAAGAATTCAGAGACAATCCTCCCGCTAAGTGGGATGGGGTGTACAGGGCAACTTCAAAGTAAGTTACCCAATAATTTTGACACAGACACATAAATGTTGTAAATAAAAGACTGACAGTAAAATGTCAGATTTTCAAACTTAAAAGGAAAACAAAAAGTATGAAGAAGTTAATCGCACTCGCAGCACTCGCAACTGCTGCTTTCGCATCGCCTGCAATGGCATCTGATTTCGCTGGTCCTCGCATTGAGGTAACAGCCGGCGCTGATGATGTTCGCAACGGTGTTGACCCAACTGACATTGCTTATGGCGCTGCCCTAGGCTATGACCTTCAGTTCGGTAAGGTAGTTGTTGGTGCAGAAGCTACTGCTGCTAACGTATTTGACCGTGCTGACCTCGGTGCAGCCGCTCGTCTCGGTTATACCTTGAACAAGAATGTTCTTGCATATACCCGCGTTGGCTACACCAATCTTGAGCGTCCTGCTGTTCGCGGCGTTGTCGCTAAGCTTGACGGTCTTACAGTAGGTGGCGGTCTTGAAGTGAAGCTCATTGGCTCAACTTTTGCTAAGGCTGAGTATCGTTACACTGACTTTGATGGCGGTCTTGGCCGTCACGGTGGACTCGTTGGCTTCGGTCTTCGTTTCTAATAACTGACTAAACGTAATGGCGGCAAAGAAATTTGTCGCCATTACCATATCCAAATGATAAATATTTCAATGAACATTGAAAAATATGCAGTACAAGACACAGAAGTCTTTCGTGTCACTGACGTACTTGATCCGATTAGTTTCCTACACTTAGCCCGCGGAAACATCCTCTCTGATCCTAATTTCAAAAAGACTACGCATTTTCATGTAACTTTCACAAACAAGGTTACTATTTTTAAACCGCTGTTTGACCAACTAGCCGTTATAATGAAACAGACCGTAGGAAAAAAGCTTAAGCCAACTGGTCTTACGATACGATTAAACAAAGACAACGGAAGATGGCATACTCATCCCCCTCAGTTCGGTCATGATACTGAAAATTTCTACATTACTATATATTATATGCACATGCGTTGGGTAGAATGCGGAGAACTTTATGTAAGTAAGTCTAAAGATGAAAAAGACTTAATATTTCCCCCTACACCAAACAGCGTGATAATACATAACAATGAGTTGGGTCATGGAGTAATGCCGTACGATGCCGAAGTCTGTGACAGAATTGCTATGTACGCACATTGGGTTCCGTGCGATGCTGACTAACGAGCAACTAGAACGAATCAAGCAAAATGCTAAAGTTAATCCTTGTATTGGCATAGATGAATTTGGTAGGGAATTCATTGACAAAAGACTTGCTACTCTTGAGGATGGCGAGATTGTAGTAGAGTTAGGAACATGGATGGGCGGGTTAGTGCAGCATTTTGCAACTCGTTATCCTAACCTAATCTTCCATACAGTAGACATATGCAATCCTCATGTTTGGAATGCCTATGCTACTAGTGCTAGTTCAAGATTGTATAAATTTTTACAAGAATGTGATTTGGTAGGAATTGACCCTGAGGATATAATTCATGTTCAGCAAGCACATTTGTCAGGCATTGAAAACATAGTACAACATGTAGGAAGTAGCCTAGACTTAGATATTGACAATATATCAATGTTGATTGTGGATTCACTGCACACAGAAGAACATGTTACTAACGAGCTAAATCATTTCTATCCAAAGATGAAGAAGGAACGTTTTATAATAGGCGATGATTATTTTATGCCGCCCGTCAGAGCAGCGTTTACAAAATTCTCAACGCAACATAATTTAAAAATAAAGCCTTACGGAGACCGAGTACTGATAAGTACTTAAAAAGATAAATACATATATGAGAGCTACAGAATTCATTACCGAGCGCAAGAAAAAGCGCAGAAAAACCAAATCACGCCGTGCATACGGTGGATATTTCTTTCCAGGATTCGCATTTTACGGCGGCGATGAATCCGGTGGTGATGGCGGCGGTGGTGGCGAAAGCATGTATGAATCTGCGGTTGAAGAATTGGTTAAGGAACTTCCTAGCCTAGCTAAACACAAATATGATACCCTTGACAAGCTAATGCGTAAAGTTGCTAGGAAGCATAAACTATCACATAAGGCATTGGAAAAACTATTCCAGCAAAAATTCAAGAAAACACCCAGTAACTGGTTACAAGGTAAGTTAGACGAATCTCTACCTGGCGGCGCAAGCCGAAATGTTCGCCGAACTAAGTCGGAAATTTTACTTTACTTGATTAGAAAGTCTGACCGGAGCAATGACTCTGATTCTAGCGATCTTTTCCAATTATTACATACTTTACTGAACAAGGCAGAACTATATAAAGAATATAGCCTCACTGACTTATATAAGATGGAAGGCGTAGATAAATCATTACTTTATGTTTTAGGTCCATTGTTTAGGGAGGATGCAGACGAAATCTTGCAGGGTCTCCGAGAGGATGTAGATCAAGAGCTTGATATCTCAGAGGAAGTAGAAAAGTTTGTTGACTGGACTGCAAAGAAACTCAATCTCAAAAAGGTTCCTACCATTGAACTTTCAATGGATAGCGAGGAAGCACAGACTAATCATCACACCGGCGGCCACGTTCCTGGCGAAGGCAGTGTTTGGGTGTATGCAAAGAATCGCAATCTAGTAGATATCCTTAGAACAGTATTTCACGAGTTGGTCCATGTTCGCCAACACGAATTAGGTATGATTAAACCTGGTGATAGTTATCCAGGCAGTCCTATCGAAGCAATGGCTGATATGCTTGCCGGCAAGTACATCAAGATTTACGGCGAAAAAAACAACCACGTATTTCAATAACGGTAACCAATATAGTTGAATTATCTGCGTAGTCTGTTATACTAACTAGACTATAAGGAGAAACTATGTCACGTACATTTAATCAAGAAGCTAAGGTCAAGTTGACCCAGCTCATCAACGAAGGTATCAGCGTTCTACAGGAAGTTGATACTCTTAACGAAGGTCTCAATGACACTGTTAAGGCGATTGCAGAAGAACTTGAAGTTAAGCCAAGTGTTCTCAAGAAGGCAATCAAGATTGCACACAAGCAGCGTCTTAACGAAGAAAACGAAGCAAACGAAGAACTTAACACGATTCTACAAACTGTGGGTAAAGCCTAATTAATGTCATACATTGACGCTATATTAGATAATAAATCTGATCGTATTCATGTGGTGGAACGAACCCCTGAGGGTAAGCGCCTCTACAAGGAATATCAAACAAACTATACATTTTACTATAGCGACCCTAAGGGCAAGTATCGTAGCATCTTCGGAGATCCTGTAAGCCGTTTCTCTACTCGCAAGAAGGCTGAGTTTGAGAAGGAGCGCAGGATTCATCGCGGCAAAGAACTATTTGAGAGCGATATTCCTGTAGTTTTCAGATGCTTGAGTGACAACTATTTGGGAGCAGAACCTCCCAAGCTTCACACAGCATTCTTCGATATTGAAGTTGACTTTGACCGAGAACGTGGATACAGCCCAACGGATGATCCATTCAATGCGGTCACTGCTATTTCAGTATATCTAGATTGGCTAGAACAACTAGTGACACTCGTTATGCCTCCCAGACATATGAGTGACGAAACTGCACAGGAACTAACAGCAGAGTTTGAAAACTGCTTATTGTTCCGCAGTGAAATTGAAATGTTTGAAACATTCTTTGCATTGATTGAAGATGCAGACGTAATTACTGGTTGGAACTCTGAAGGCTACGATATTCCCTATTGCGTGAATCGTGTTACTCGTATTATGAGTAAGGATGATACACGCAAGTTCTGTCTGCTTGGACAACTTCCAAAGCCTCGTACTTATGAACGCTTTGGTAAGGAAGAACAGACGTATGACTTAATTGGTCGTATTCATATGGACTATCTACAGTTGTATAAGAAGTACAACTACGAATCACGCCACAGCTATTCACTTGACTCAATTGGTGAATATGAATTGGGTGAACGTAAGACTCCGTATGAAGGTAGTCTTGACCAGTTGTACAACAAAGACTTCAAGAAGTTCGTAGAGTATAACCGTCAAGATACTTTGCTGGTGTATAAGATTCACAACAAGCTTAAGTTCCTTGATCTTGCAAATGCTCTAGCACATGAAAACACAGTGTTGCTTCCGACTGTCATGGGTTCGGTGGCGATGATTGAAATGGCAATCTATAACGAAGCGCATAGCCGTGATATGATTGTTCCTGACAAGAAGCGTAAAGATAGTTATGGTGATGAGCAGCAAGCAGCTGGTGCTTACGTTGCTGTTCCAAAGAAGGGCATTCACGAATGGGTCGGCGCAGTTGACATTAACTCACTGTATCCATCTGCTATTCGTGCATTGAACATGGCCCCCGAAACTATCGTAGGTCAAGTTCGTCAATCATTGACTGACAATTATATGCATGAAAAGAGCATTGCACTTGCTAAAAACAAGCGTAAGAAAAAGAATGGCGATGATGCTGATGGTGTTACTGGTGCTATTCTTTGGGAAAACTTGTTTGGTTCAATAGAATATACTGCTATTATGAACCAAGAGCGTGGCACTATGCTCACTATTGACTATGAAGATGGTCGCAGTGTTGAAATGAGTGCCGCAGAGATTTGGAAGCTTATCTTTGACAGTCATCGCCCTTGGATGATTAGTGCTAATGGCACAATCTTTACGTATGAGAAAGAAGGTGTCATTCCAGGATTGCTTTCACGTTGGTATTCAGAGCGTAAGAGCATTCAGAAAGAAGCAAAGGCTGCATATGGCACAGACAAGTTTGAGTATTACGATAAGCGTCAGCTAGTTCGTAAGATTTTGCTTAACTCTGCATATGGCGCACTTTTGAATGAGCATTGTCGTTTCTACGATAAAAGAATCGGGCAGTCAGTTACGTTGTCTGGTCGTCAAATCACTAAGCATATGATGAGCCAGATAAACGAAATCATCACGGAAAAGTATGAACACGACGGCGACGCTATTGTGTATGGTGATACTGACTCCTGTTACTTCTCGGCATATCACATTCTTAAGGAACAGATTGATGCTGGTCAAGTATCTTGGGATAAGGACTCGTGTATTGATCTTTACGACCAAATTGCTGAAATGACTAACGTTAGCTTCCCGGCGTTTATGGAGAAGGCATTTCATTGCCCTCGCAAGAACGGTGAAGTGATTAAAGCTGGTCGTGAACTTATCGGTGATAGAACGTTGTTCATCACTAAGAAGCGATATGCTATCAACATCTTTGACCTTGAAGGTAAGCGTCAAGACATAGATGGTAAGATGGGTAAGGTCAAGGCTATGGGTCTTGATCTTAAACGTGCAGATACTCCTAAGTATGTTCAAGAGTTTCTAATGGAAGTTCTTATGATGGTACTAGGCGGTAGTCCTCGTGATGAAGTTATCACTAAGATTAGAGAGTTCAAGATTTGGTTGGGTGAGCAAGATAGCTGGACTAAGGGTTCTCCTAGGTCAGTTAACAAGCTTACATACTATGGTGAACTTGAGGCTCGTAGCAAGACAGGTAAGGCAAATATGCCAGGTCACGTTAGAGCAGCACTTAACTATAACTATCTACGCAAGATGAACAATGACCAATACAGTCAAAAGATTGTTGATGGTATGAAGGTTATTGTTTGCAGCTTGAAGGACAATCCGCTTGGCTTTACCAGTGTTGCTTATCCTACAGATGAACTAAGACTTCCGCAATGGTTTACTGACTTGCCGTTTGACGCACTTGATATGGAACGTAAACTTGTTGATGAAAAGATTGACAACTTACTTGGAGTATTGAATTGGAAGATTCGCCAAGACACTAATACTAACAGTACAGTCGGTGATTTGTTTGATTTCGGATAACAACAACATTGACTTTCGCATTAACTTCCGCTATTATACACTATAGAAATACCTAAATACTTAAAAGGAAAACACATGAAAGATTATCTACTTGATTTGATTCAGCACACTTATGGACTAGGTGTAGTTGAACTTGTTAAAATTGAAGGTTCGGACACAGAAACTAAAGTTGCTGCATATGCCGAAGACAAGTCAGTTATCGTAACTGGCACGTTTAAGACTCCCATTGATGGGTTTCAGGGCACGTTTGGTATGCCCAACTTGAGCAAGCTTAAGACTATTCTTGGCTTTGATGACTATGATGATAAGGCTATCATCAACGTTACTCGTGATACGAGAGACGGTGAGAGCGTCCCTACAGCAATTCACTTTGAGACTTCAACTGGTGACTTCGTTAACGACTATCGTTTGATGAGCAAGGTTGTTGTTGAAGATAAGGTAAAGTCTGTGACGTTCAAGGGCGCTGCTTGGGACGTTGAGTTTGAGCCTACTGTTGCCGGCGTTATGCGTCTTAAGAAGCAGGCTTCTGCTAACAACGAAGAACTTAACTTCAAGACTAAGACTGACAACGGCGACTTGAAGATTTACTTCGGTGACCCTTCAACTCACTCAGGCAACTTCGTGTTTCAGCCTGACGTAGCTGGCAACTTGACTAAGGCTTGGAACTGGCCTGTTAAGGTATTCCTTGCAATCATGGATCTTCCTGGTGACAAGGTTGTTCGTTTCAGTGATGCAGGCGCTGCTGAAATCACAGTTGACAGCGGTATCGCTAACTATCGTTATTTGTTGCCCGCACAGGCTAAGTAATGATTAAGACGGTCAACGGACAGGGTAGATATATTATGGTCAATGGGGGTTACCCGGCGACCACATATATCAATACTAGTTCAGGATACATGAATGTCGGAGATGTTAGATATAACACTAATATGCAGCGACTTGAAGTATATGATGGTCAAATGTGGTTAGAAATCAATACTAGTCATGCTAGTGTTGGTCTAACTCCTGATGCTGAAATGGCACTTGATTGGGCTATCAAGAAGAAGAATGAAGAATTGATTCTTGAAGCAAAGGCTAAAGATAGCCCAGCAATTGCTGATTTGCTTGACCAACGCAAGAAAATTGATGAGCAAATCAAAGTTATTGAAATCTTAACGAAAGATAATAAAGTTGGAACAAATTAACCTTTCAAACAGTCACAATCCCGAATGGGCATTGTTTCTGCCCGCAATCTCGTCTTTCTTCATTGCTGGCTTAGGCAAGCAACGTGAAGGTGAACAGTATTTTGACCCGGCGAGAATCCCTGCGGCGTTCAACGGTGACGTTGAGTGTTTGAATTTCTTCAACAGCAAGCAAGGCTTATACACGTATAAGTGGGGCTTGTATTCTGCTGGTCACGCAAATCTTGATATTACCAAGGATGACAATAATGAATCTATCATTCGCAAGAGAGAAGAAGGCACTTTTCTTCTAGGAGACTCAGGCGGATTCCAGATTCTTAAGTGTCAGTGGCCAGCAGATTGGAAGGATCCTAACTGTCCTCGTGCAATGAAGAAGCGTCAACAAGTTCTTACTTGGATGGACGAATACATGGACTACGGCATGTGTCTTGATATTCCATCACAGTCTCTTACGACTTATCACATTAAGGACAAGAAGACTGGCACATCTGCACATGGTATCAGCACAATTGAAGAAGCTATTACTGCCACTCATATCAATAATGAATACTTTATTGCCAATCGTGATGGACGTTGTAAGTTTCTAAACGTTCTACAGGGTCGTAATCATAAGCAGTCAGATGACTGGTATGCGGAAATGAAGAAGTATTGCGATACTAACATCTACGGGGACAAAGCTTTCAACGGTTGGGCGTTCGGTGGTCAAAACAAGATTGACATTCACTTGATGCTTAAGCGTCTTGTTCACATCATTCACGATGGTTTCCTTGAAGAAGGTAAGCAGGACTTGATTCACTGTCTCGGTACTTCTATTATGGAGTATGCAGTGTTGTTTACTGACATTCAGAAGGCAATTCGTAAGTATCATAATCCAAAGTTGCAGATTACATTTGACTGTGCTAGCCCGTTCTTTAGTGCTGCAAAAGGTCTTGCTTATAACAACAATACGTTTGAGCATGATACTAAGTGGACTTATGCAATGGAAAAGACTGCCGAAAACAAAAAGTACGCAACTGATACTCGTAAGCTTAGCGATGGTTGTTTAGCTGACGGCATTCATAAAGTCTTTGCTGATAGTCCGGTAAGTGATAAATTGTTAATGAAAGATATTTGCTATCGCGGGCAAGGTTTCATTGGTCAGCATGGCAAAGAAACAAAGACAAGCTGGGACACGCTTTCATATACGTTGATTCAGGCACACAATGTCTATCAGCATATGATTGCAGTTCAAGAAGCAAATCGTCGCTACGAGCAGGGTATCAAGCCTAAGATGGTTATGGATCCTCTTGGCAATCTTAACTTCTCTGAAATCGTTGATGAGATTTTCTCACTTAAGGATCGTGAAAAGAGTCTTGCTATGATTGACCAGTATGATAAGTTTTGGCAGCAGTTCAAAGCTGGTCAAGGGTTCAGTGGTAAGAAGACTATTAACGCTCACACAATGTTTGATCAGTTGTTTGCAGTTGAGGATGCTGATCCTGAAATTGATGAAGAAATGGAAGACACTGATGACTTAATGGCAGAAGTTCTTGACCAAAACAATTGATAATTTTAACACAGGTGATATAACAAGACTATGGATAACGTAATTCAAGCTCTCATTGAAAAGAGAAACAGAATCAGTAGCGCAGCTAAGCGCATGATTTGGGTGACCTTTCAGAAAGAAGGCATTCACAAATATCCCGGTGCAGACACCGATCCAAGTTTGGCAACTGGCGACGAGTATGACGTTAGTTTCCTAGGCTACCCGCATCGTCACATCTTTCATTTCAAAGTGGCGATTCAGGTAACACACAACGACCGTGACATTGAGTTTATTCAGTTCAAGCGTTGGCTAGAGAATAGCTTTCGTGATGGAGTGATGCAACTTGACCACAAGTCTTGTGAAATGATTTGCGATGATTTATATGAGTTTATCGCAAATCGCTACCCCGACCGTGACATTGAAATCACTGTATCAGAAGACGGTGAGAACGGTGCCACTATCTATTACAACACAACTAAACCCTATCAATCACTAACCATTTAAGGAAAATAAAATGGCTATTATTAAGACTAACATCAAGCAAGTTTTTGAAGACCTAGACCGTTATCGTAACTTTTGCAGAGAGTTTGGCTATCGCTTTAACGAAGCCGATTTATATAACACACGTAGCGGAAACTATAAGCAGTTTCAGCGATTTCTAGCAGGGCAACGCCCTCGTAATCAGTGGGAAATTGATTACGCAAAGTACAAGGAACGTCAGGCTAAGGGCTTCCGTGGATAAGGTTGTTGTAATAACTGGTGGGTTTGATCCTATTCATCGCGGTCACATTGAGTATATCAAGGCTGCTAAAGAACTAGGAAACATCCTCATTGTCGGTGTAAACAGTGATGAATGGCTGGTCCGTAAAAAGGGCCGGTCATTCATGCCATTTGAAGATCGTGTCGCAATCATCGGTGAGTTACAGCAAGTAGATTATGCTATACCCTTTGATGACCGAGACGGCACAGCTAAAGATGCAATTGCATGGGCCCAAAAAGTTTTTCCGGAACGCACAATAGTTTTTGCTAATGGCGGCGACCGCACTAGCGACAACATTCCGGAAATGGACTTCGTTGATGACAACATTGAATTTATATTTGGTGTTGGTGGAAACAAGACTAATTCTAGTAGCCACTTGCTACAAGAATGGAAGGCTCCTAAGACAGAGCGGCAGTGGGGATATTACCGAGTGCTTCACGAGAACGGATTAGAGGTCAAAGTTAAAGAACTTACTGTTGAACCAAGAAAATCATTAAGTATGCAACGGCATAATGATCGTTTGGAACTATGGTTTGTTGCACAAGGCACTGCATCAGTGTATACTATCAATAGTAGTTCGGATGAAGAATTAGACGGGGTGTATACAAAGTTTCAGAGTATACACATTGCTTCTAATCAGTGGCATCGTCTAGCTAACGAAACAGACAAGCCATTGAAGATTATCGAAATCCAATATGGAACTCAATGCAGTGAAGAAGATATAGAGAGAAAAGATAATGCGTAAACTATTTTATATGGGACTCGAAGCGTACAACGCTCGTTACACACTACAACTTACAGAATGGAACCGTCGTGTATTTGAACGGCGCGGCATTGATGTTGTTTATGTCCCCGGTGAGACACTTGATAACAGTCAGAAGATTGTGACTGGTCAGGTTCTTGATGCACATGGTCGTTCATACTTTGGTATGAGTCAGATGATGAACCTCGTCAAGATGATGCAGCAAGGTGAAGTCACTAGCGAAGACGTAATCTACTTTGAAGATATGTTCCAGCCGGGCTTTGAGTCATTGCCCTACATCATTGACCAATGTGATGAAGACAATATGCCTCGTATCTTTGTTCGTTGTCTCGCACAGTCTATTGACCCTGATGACTTTGTTCACGTTTGGGGTATGGATGACTGGATGAGGTCATACGAAAAGATGGTATGTTCAAGTGTAGACGGTGTGCTTGCAACTAATGAAGAAATGGTCGCACATATGAAGATTGCAGGCTGGGAAGGTCCTATCTATAATATCTCAGGTCTTGCTTTTGGTAAGGATGAGGTTATTGAGCGTGTAGGTGGACAAATTAAGCCATTCAATGACCGTCGTTTGCGTGTAGTGTTCTCTGCACGATGGGATCAAGAGAAGCAACCTGACTTCTATATGGACTTGATTGACGCTTGGCGTGAACGCTATCCAAGCAAGGATGTTGAGTTCGTTGTTTGCAGCGGTGGTGAACTAAAGAGCAACAACGATAGCTATATGGCTCGTACTCGTAAGATGGTTGAAGATGGTAAGCTTGTTATCTATGACAATCTTGATAAAAACAAGTATTATGAAATCGTCAATGATAGCCGTGTTGTGTTCAACTGTGCGTTGCAAGACTGGGTAAGCAACACTGTAAGCGAAGCTGATGCTTTGGGATGCAATGTTCTTTATCCTGCGTATCGTTCGTTCCCTGAGACTTTTGCAAACGACCATGAGCGTATGTATATCCCTTGGTCACTTGATGATGCTATCAATAAGCTTGATATCTTGCTAAAGAAGGCACATCCGAACATGGGCAAGATTAGTGACTACACCGATGGTACTATTGACCGTATCTGTGACATTCTTGAAGGCAAGGGTGAACAATGGAATCGTGATAGTACTGACTACAGAAAACATGCTCGTGAAGCAAAGTATTGATAAATAATAACGTAACACAACGGTTACAACTAACATTAACATATCCGTGTAAGGAAGGAAACAAATATGTCTTATAACAAAACTAAAACCGATCCAGAGTTGGGTCAAAAGATTCACGAACACCTAGTAAAGATGGGTGTTGAAACTCCAACAGTAGAAAATGATCTTGACCGTAAGGACAAGATTGAAGTTATTGAAGCGCATTTCAATGGCATTATGCGCGCCTTAGGTCTTGACCTTAAGGATGACAGTCTCATTGATACTCCAAAGCGTGTTGCTAAGATGTATGTCAACGAAATCTTTTGGGGTCTTGACTATGATGCATTCCCCAAGTGTACAACGGTTGCAAACAAGATGAAGTACGACGAAATGGTCGTAGAGCGCAATGTCAATGTTCAATCTAATTGTGAACATCATTTTGTAATCATTGATGGTCTTGCTACTGTTGCATATGTACCTAATGAAAAGGTGCTCGGTCTTTCAAAGATTAATCGTATCGTTGAATATTTTGCAAAGCGCCCACAGATTCAAGAGCGTTTGACCGAACAAGTATTCCACGCTCTTTGCTACATTCTTGAAACTGAAAATGTTGCAGTTATGATTGATGCCCAGCACTATTGCGTTAAGAGCCGCGGTGTTGAGGATACAGGTTCTTCAACTGTGACTACTAAACTCGGTGGCGGGTTCAAGACTGATGCTGCTGCAAGAGCAGAGTTTCTTAGCATTGCCCGCATGGGTAAGTGCTGATGAGAAATGCCAACTACAATAAATTCATTTCCGATGAATATGAAAAATTCTATATTTCATCAGAATTGGGAGATATTGAACAAAGTTGGATTTATCTTCAAAGAATTCATATCGTGTCGCAATCAATACTCGTTGATCATTTAAAGTCGCATTTGAATATGCTTTTTTACGCTGTTAAAATAGGTGACATTAAGGAAATCTTTGGACAAGCACTGCGCTTAATCCTTGCTCCAATTGGGAACTTTTTGAGAAGGATACCTGCAGGTAACAGAGGAACCTCTGATGTAAGTCCTTTTCTAAGAGAGACTATACCAGACGATTTAAAGGAATTCATTAAATGATATTCAACAAGATCAAAAATCTTAAAGAACAAGGACGTACTATCGGCATCACCTTTAGTACGTTCGATATGCTTCACGCAGGTCACATTGCAATGTTAGCAGAAGCCAAGAATCACTGTGACTATTTGATTGCGGGACTACAGACTGACCCAACTATTGATAGACCGGATACGAAGAACAAACCTATTCAGTCAATCGTAGAAAGACAGATTCAACTTAGTGCTTGTCGCTTTGTTGACGAGGTAGTTATTTACCAAACTGAACAAGATTTGGTCGATTTACTCTTGACATTACCCCTAGATTGTCGTATACTGGGTGTAGAGTATGCAGACAAAGACTTCACTGGTCGCAAAGAATGCAACGACCGAGGTATTGAAATCATATTCAATGGTAGAGACCATAGCTTTAGTAGCAGTAATCTACGAAAGCGTGTAGCAGAAGCAGAAAGAAACAAAGATGGAACCCAAGGATCCTAACAAGAAGTACGAAGATATTTTGAGGAATATCAACTTTTCGTTCACTGTACCTGTCGGAACATACAAGTTTAATCAGCCTGTTGAAACAGTAGAACAAACAATTGCTCGTTTGGATGAAGTTGACGAAACAGTTGATGCAATGACTACATATCCTCAGGCAAAGAAAATGCTTGACAAAGTGTATGGAAAGTTGTAAGTTAGACTTACATGGCGTGAGGCATCAAGAAGTTGATGCTCTTGTGGAGAACTTTGTTCTGATGAATCAGAACAGTTTTCCACTCACCGTCATTTGTGGTAACAGTGTAAAAATGGTGCAACTAACTGAACAGGTACTAAATAGGATTGGGTGTGAATACACCATGTATCGGTTCGGTGTATTAACGATTGGAAAGTTTAAGTAATGTTATATCTCGCATACGGAATGAATACTAATGTTGAACAGATGGCTTCACGCTGTCCTAATGCCATTAGTCTCGGTCGTGTTGATATCCCTGATCATCGTCTAGTGTTTCGCGGCGTTGCTGACATTGAATATAGCCCCGGTGATGTTCTACAAACTGTTATGTGGTATATCACTGATGATTGTGAAATGGCTCTTGATATGCTTGAGGGTTTCCCAACGTTTTATGGTAAGAAGTATTTTGATATTAATGTCAGTGATCGAAACCATAAAGAAAAAGCAATGATTTATCAAATGATCGGAGACCGTCTTGATTATGCTCACCCAAGCAACTATTATCAGTATTTGCTTGAAGAAGGATATAAGGATCATGGTCTTAATCTAAATCAAATTTATAATGCAGAAGGCTTTTGTGAAGTTGAGGATACCCTTGACTACATCAATAGTCGGTATGCTTACTAATAGTGGTCTTTGACGCTCATCCCACTCAAAATATTCTGCGTGTCATCTAAAGGAGAAAAAAGATGACAAAACATGAACCAGTAAGTTACAAGTATACAAGTACAAAAGAATGGCATGATTCCTTTCCCTGTGCATACAGACAGTGGAGAGCAGATAGTCACTGCAATAACATTCATGGGTACAGCTTTAGCATTAAAGTATACTTTGGTGCTGACACACTTGATGCTCGTAACTGGTGTGCAGACTACGGCGGTCTAAAGGACTTGAAAGCAATTCTTGAAGACCAGTTTGACCATACACTTCTCGTAGCAGAGGATGACCCTGATATGGATGTGTTCAAGCTACTTGCTGAACGCAACATGGCAAAGCTGACTATCATCCCAGCAACAGGCTGCGAAGCACTTGCTGATATGATTTACAAGTTCATCAACGGTGTCTATATCCCTGACCACTGGGGTTCGGGCGAAGCTGAACGACTTTGGTGCTATCGTGTTGAAGTTCGTGAAACACAGAGCAACATGGCTTTCCGCGAAGGTCATCGTGAATGGAATGAAGACCTTTTAGGCTAAGGAAAGTGATTATGGAATTTTTAGGATTATATCTTGTTATAGCAGCTATAGTGTTTAGCTTCTCTTGGATTGAGGAGCTGTATACTGTACAGCATTCTATAAAAAGTGCTATTCTTTGGCCCATAAATCTAACCAAACTTTTATTCAATAAGTAAGGACAACGGAGATAATGACTAAGAAAGTATATTACACTGACAAACAGATTGATGGCATGGTCCATGATATCATTCGTCAAATGAACAATGATAATTGGATGCCCGATTATGTTGTCGGTCTTACTAGGGGCGGACTTAACCCTGCTCTAAAGATTAGTCATTATCTCAACATTCCAATGGAGACGCTTAAGGTCAGTCTTCGTGATGGTGGTGACACTGAAAGTAACTGCTGGATGGCAGAGGACGCTTATGAAGGTAAGCATATTCTAATCGTAGATGATATCAACGATACCGGTGCTACACTCAATTGGATCAAAGATGATTGGGCGTGTAGCGCATTTAAAGAAGACCCTAAGTGGGATGGAATTTGGAATGACACTGTTAAGTTTGCAGTGTTGATTGATAATGATGCAAGCCCGTTTGAAGTCAATTATATCGGAGAAAGCATCAATAAAGCAGAAGACCCGCAATGGGTCGTCTTCCCTTGGGAAGAATGGTGGAAAGGATAGTTGACAATGGAGATATTTGGTGTTATAGTATTACTTGTAATATGCGGATTTGCAACTGCGTTTTTCTATGGATTATGGCTTCTTGAAAATGATAGTGATGATTTTAGAAAGCGTCACGGTGTAAAACCTAAATACTTTCGTTGTGTTACAAAGGGTGATATTTACTGTAACCATGATGATTGGTGTGAAGCAGAAAAGCAGTTGTATCCCGAAGAATACAAAGAATATATGAAAAGACTAGAGAATGACACAAATCAAAATAAGTGAACTATTTTACAGCATTCAAGGAGAAGGGCGCTATATGGGTGTCCCTTCCGTGTTTTTGAGAACATATGGATGCAATTTCAAATGCGCCGGTTTCGGCATGCCAAAAGGTGAATTATCAAGTGAACGAGAAAAAGTCAATCCAGAAGACTATAAAGAATATGGTACCCTCCCGCTCGTCACTACAGGATGCGATTCCTACGCATCCTGGGATCCTCGCTTCAAGCATCTTTCTCCCAGCAGGGACATTGATACTATTGTCAGCGACATTATGGAACTACTACCGCATAAAGAATGGAAAGACGAACACCTCGTCATCACAGGAGGAGAACCACTCCTCGGATGGCAACGAGCCTACCCAGAACTCCTAAGTCATGAAAAGATGAAGGGTCTCTCCGAGATTACTTTTGAGACTAACGGTACTCAACCGCTGACTCCTGAATTTCTTGACTATCTTGAACAATGGTGGTGGGACGGTGGCAAGATTGGCTATGGTTCAGCTAATCATGATCGTGAAATCACATTTAGTGTGAGTGCTAAGTTGAGTTGTTCCGGTGAGAAGGCAGAAGATGCTATCAAGCCTGATGTAGTAGTCGGCTATCAAACAATCGGAAAGGTCTATCTTAAGTTTGTTATCGCAACAGAAGATGATGCTAAGGAAGCACTAGCAGCAGTTGAACAATATCGTGATGCTGGATTTAAAGGTCATGTTTACTTTATGCCCGTAGGTGGTGTTGAGAGCGTGTATCATCTTAACAATCGCACTGTTGCCGATCTTGCTATGAAGAACGGTATTCGCTACAGTGACAGACTTCAAGTTCCTCTATTCAAGAATGCGTGGGCAACCTAAGTGGCACTAAACGATAGATATTATGCTGCGGCATTCTGTGATGAAGAAGATGAGGCCGTGATAAGAACTTATTCTAAACGAATCGGCTTTCTCGTTAGTTCACAAACATTGATTCCGCATGGTGGTATTGGACAATTCACGAAAAGCTTCTGTGAGTTGATGCACCGCTATGATGTATGCGTAGATATTATCACTGATAAGAGTCCACAGGGCGTTGCGGATGAGTTTGTCAAAGAACTGAACGCAAACATCATCTACCCAGATAATCCACAACGCTATACTGACCACAGTGCTGTCTTTATGTATGAGGATAGCTACTGCTATGAGCGTATGGCTAACTTCCGTGATGCAACTATCAAAGCATTGTCCAGTAATCTATATGATAGCTTCGTCTGCAACACATACGAAACTGTGCAGGTACTTTCTACCTTAGGATTGTCAGACTATATTCAGACTATCGCATATACTCATTTAGAAAGTCAAATCTTCAAGGATACTAAGAATCCGTTCCTTGATGAAGTCAATGACATGATGAGGTTGCAGTTGCAGATGCCTGGCATCACAATTGGTACTCAAAGTAAGTTCAACGAATTGCATTTTGAAAATGCATATCATCTTCCTATCCCGCTTCCTGAACAGGGCTTACTACAAGAATATGACAATGACCGCGAAGGTGTATTGTTTATCGGTCGTTGGGAAGAAGGCAAGAACCCTGAACTATATCTAGAATTGATTGAACAGACTAAGTTGCCTGCTCGTGTTATGACAAGTGCGAGTGGTGCTAAGAAGTTTGAAGAACGATTGAAGAAGATTGGTGTTGACTATCAAATCAAGGTAGGTATCATTGGACAAGAGAAGGTAGACTTTATCAAGAGTTGCCGTGTAGCATTTAACCCAAGCACAGTAGAAAGCTATGGTATTGCTTTCCTTGAGCAGATTATTCAGCTCCCTACATTTGCGTTGATTAACCAACGTTGGACGCAAAACTTCCCAAGCACACAATTCTTCACGACTAGCAAGCGTAACATGGCTGAGGATGTAAAAGCAGTCTATGACCAATACCCCACAAGCAAGTCTTGGTATGCAGCTTATGATTCAGTGAATCATTTCAAGATTCACGAAGATGCAGTATTCCACAAGTGGAATCATTGCTTTAACGAGTTTGAACCTCGTAAGAGCAATAGCAATACTGCAAAGATTTGTGATGAGACTACTGTAAAATATAAGGACTTTGTTGCTGGTTTGGGTCGGCGTGTTCTTTGCATTGATGATATTCGTTCGGTACTAGCAAATAGACACAAGTTTAGAATTGTCTATACTGCAAAGGATACTTATTTGACTAAAGATCCTTCTTTCGAACCCAAAGAAGAACAAGTTGGCATAGATTTATTTGAAGGATTATAATGATGGCAGATAGAATTATCACACTAGATAATAATTTTGAAGTACTGTATGAGGATGGTTTGGATGGTGGTGGCTACGACCATCTACTTGATTTTGTTAACGCAGTGAATCTTGCAGGTAAAACCAATTATACGAATGCAGTTGAATGGTGTGCTGGATTTGGAGTGATTGGTTTTGATTTCCTAAACAGAAAGGTCTGTAATCATATGTCATTCATTGATTGCTATGACCTTGCAATTCAGTGGTTGATTAAAACTAGCACCCACAACAATGTCAGCGATAAAACTTCTTTCTATATCGCAGACAAAATATCTCTAATCCCAGAAGATGTGAAATGGGACTTAGTATTAGCTAATCCTCCACACTGCTTTGAACGTGCTTCCGTAGAGCATTTTGAGAAGACGTTGACCGAACCGCAGAAAGATGATGTAATTCGAATTACTTGTGATGAGGACCTTGCTGTTCATAAGGAATTTTTCAAGAACATCAGAAGTCATCTATTGCCCGGAGCAGACATTTTTATTTCAGAGGTAAGTAGTTTTGATGAGGTAGAGCAGTTGGCACGGGATGCAGGGTTAGAGATTGTTTCACGATATGCTGCCGCTAAGCTTTCAATAAACTGTTCAGGTGCAGCAGTGATATTTCACTTTAAGGAACCGGCATGAAAAAGATTCTAATTACAGGTAACTCAGGTTACATTGGGTCTCATCTATGTAAGATGCTAGAAGGAGAGTATGAGATTCATGGGTTAGACATTTGTGAGCCTCAGCACCCGGTCAAAGAATTTCATCAGATTGACATTAACCGATTGTTTGCCATTGACCAAGAATATGATGCAGTGATTCACCTTGCTGCACTTGTTAATGTTGGTGAAAGTGAACGTATTCCCATTCAATATTACATCACTAACGTCAATGGTACAATGAACGTAATCAACAAGATCAAGACAAAGAATTTCATCTTTGCTAGCACCGGAGCTGCTGAACTATGCGAGAGCGCATACGGTATCAGCAAGAGAGCAGCAGAAGATGTTGTCCGCGAATATTGCACTACACATAGACCAACCCCCTACACAATCTTTAGGTTCTACAACGTGATTGGTACTGATGGATTCAAACCAACTAATCCAGACGGGTTGATGTATAATCTTATCAAGGCAATTGATACAGATGAATTCACTATCTATGGTAAGGACTATGAGCAGAGTCATGACGGTACAGCAATGCGTGATTATGTTCACGTAAACGAAATTTGTAATGCGTTGAAGCTAGCAATCGAAAAGCCTGCAAACAGTGTAGAAAGTTTGGGGCATGGTGTTGGCTACACTGTTAGAGAGATTGTAAACAAGTTCCAAGAAGTCAACAACACCTTCTTTGATATCAAGTATGGTCCTCGTAGACCAGGTGATGCAGCGGTCAGCGTGTTAGAAGATGTTTCTAGCTATATGGAACATTTATATAGTATGGATGAACTTTTAAAGGTTGACAACATTGTTTAATTGTGATAGAGTGGTAACATGAATATATTTTACGTAAATTCCGACCCCGAGGTCGCTGCTCGTAGCATGGTTGACCGCCATGTAGTTAAAATGATTCTAGAGACTGCACAGTTGCTCTCTACTGCCCATCGTGTCATTGACGGTGAGGAGTATGTAGGACAAACGCAGACCGGACGTAAAGCAAAACGATGGAGACTATCTGGCAATGCTGACGCTATTATGTATGCTGCTACTCATATTAATCATCCTTCAGCAGTTTGGGTTCGTGAAAACTCTGCTAACTACAATTGGTTGTATGATCATCTTTTGGCTCTTGGTCGTGAGTATACCTATCGTTATGGTCGTACTCATCTTACTATTGATAAGCTAAAGGATATTCTCAAGGACGCCCCTGCGAATATCACACAAAGCAAAGTAATGACTAAGATGCCATCTTGCATGGACAAGCAGTACATCGTAAGCTTAGACCCGATTATCAACTATCGCAACTATTACAACTACGGCAAGACTGACTTGCTACGCTGGTCTAATCGTCCGCCTCCGCAGTGGATTGACGGCACGGTTATCATGACTGACGGTAAAAAGCAGATATACACTATACAGAGATAACTATGCCTAAGAATAAGAATAAAAAATATCAAATTACTCATTTAGGCAAGACTCTAAACACTGACCACTGGTATGACTTGCCAGAGGATAAATGTCTAGCATTGAAGGCTGCGTATTACGAGAAGCCTGATTTTGATTTGGTTAAGAAAAATCTAGAGGCAGTGTATAATGGTGGTACTGTCATAAGCACTATCACTAGCTATTATGTAAAAGACCTTATGGCTAAAGTGAAGCTAGAATCTCCGCGATGGTCTATCGAACAAGTCTTTGAATCTATCGACTTGATACGATACTTTTGGAGCCGAGTGCTTTCAAGTGATAAAGTATACCCGAAGACCGATTCAGATATCAAGAACTTTGAAGCTGCCCTAAGACTTAGTGGCGGCGGTGTTGCCATGAAGCCATCTAACTATCCTATTAAATCAGTTGACGAGATACTTTCTAAGTACAATATCAATGGTAAATACTACGATTTTTCTTGTGGTTGGGGAGTACGATTACTTTCAGCAATGAGAAATCGAGTTGAGTATTACGGTACTGACCCTAATAACCTACTAGTAGACAGACTTAGACAGATGGCTACTGACTACAACACAGTAAATGATACATCTGCATTTTATGATATTAGGTGTCACGGTTCCGAAACATTCGTTCCAGAATGGGAAAACACTATCGGAGTAGCCTTTAGTAGTCCTCCGTATTTCAATCTTGAAGACTATGGTGTTGGTAATCAGTCATACAAGCCCGGAACTTCTTATCAAGAGTGGCTAGATAACTATCTACGACCGACGATAGAGAACATCAAGAAATACCTGATTGAAGATGGCAAGATGCTCGTTAACATTAAAGATTTCTTAGATTACAAGCTATGCGCTGATACTAGAGCCATTGCAGAAAGTCTAGGGTTTCATTACGTAGAAACACTTACGTTGAAGAACATAACTAGACCAAGTGCTAAAGTAGACTTGAACACAGATGAAGGCATCATGGTGTTCTCAAAGAATCCCGTACAGCCAGAGATAGTTCCTGAAAGCCTATTCGTTTTTGGATGAAGGTTATCGTAACTGACGGTAAAAAGCAGATATATACTATACAGAGGTAAAATATGTTTGAAAAATTAAAAAAATTGTTTAGTCCAGCCCCAGAGCCGACTCCTGAACCTGTGCCAGAAGTAAAGAAGGCACCTAAGAAGAAAGAGCTTACACCTAAGGAGAAGGCAACTGCTGCCGGCGAGCCTTACGTTAACATCATAAGCGTTGACCTTGACCCAGCCGACATTAACAATGGCGCTTTTGAACTTGAATGGAATGATAAGTTTCTAGTAAATCTAGTCAAGCAGGGTTACAAGATTCGTGATGATGATACCGAGGCACAAATTGTGGATCGTTGGTTCCAAACTGTATGCCGAAACATTGCACTTGAAGTATATGAACAACAGCAGGCCGACCCTGATAAACGTGAATCAGATATGCGTGTTATTCAGCAGCGTGATTTAGGTGGCGGATTTACCGAAGTTAGTTAATATTTTGGATAAAAAAGGTTGACAACTGCTACGTTATTGTGTATTATGTGTATACATTAACTAGTAAAAGGTACTGATATGGCAGTAAAGTTTAAATGGGTAGCTAACACTACTAAGATTACTAAGAAGCAGCTTCCGGTAAATGAACTTGACCGTAAGCCCGGTGATATTACCGCACGAAGCGCAGTGGATATGGCTAACGATTTTACTGTGTCGCCTGAAATGGAGCAGATCAAATCTGCTCTAGCCGATAAAAGCTATAGTAATTCAGCCCCTCAAGATTTCAGCGATACTCCGACTCTAATGAAGTTGAAGATTCGCTTGCTTATTTCTGCACTTGAGTTTCAGCGTCCTATTGAATTCACGCACGTTAAGAAAATCGTACTTGAATGGGATTCTAGGCGCCCTGCTACTATCAATGTAGTTTATAATCCCGATACAAAGCAGCATTACATCACTGATGGGCAGCATACTGTTCTTGCATATGCAATCCGTGCATATTTGGGATTGTTCAAGGATGTTGATCCGGCAGATTGGCTTGACCTTGAAATAAATTGCCAGGTCGTAGTGACCAATGATATGGCATTTTGTAGCGAACACTTTCAAGGAATTAACGGCGGAGACAAACTGCCATTGACTCCGTTTGATTATTGGAAGCCAAAGGTTCTCGGAAAACGTCAGCATTCTCCGAACAAGCAAACTAAGGATACCTATGAGATTGCATTTGCTAAACAACTCATCTTAGAAAAGTACAAGATTATTCCAGTACACCAAGATTCACCTGATAGATTTAAGCCCGGCGCATTAGTGCATGTACACAATCTTGAAAAGATGAGTGTTGAGGATGTTGCTTTCATGGCAAAAAATCACAACACGTATTGGTCGCAGGAACCGGTTGATCCTTCTGAAATGCTTCCGTTGCAGGAACTTCGCAATCGTTGCGTAAAAGCGGGTGCAGAAACAGACTCTAAGGAGTTTAAGGAATTCATGCAAGACCTAAACACAATTATCAAGCATGTCCTGGGAGGCTTTGCTGAACTCAAGCACAAGACACAAGAAGTATACCCCAAATACCATTTAGCTGCGTTCGGTGAAACAAAGACAGCGCCGAAGGACGCTTCATTGTCGCTTTTACTCAAGATGTATAAGAAGGCGGGTGGAACTTATCGGTATGCTCCTAGCATTCTAATCAACAAATATAGTGAGAACAACACTGATTTGTTTGATCATCTTGACCCTGCAATTAGGAAGATGTTCTGATGTTTATGTATATAGCAGAAGTATACGGAAAGATTAAACCAGGAATTAGTAAGACTGTTACCAGTCGTATTCTATCATATGATAAGGGTAATACTAATCCTGTATTTCACAAGTTATATGTAGCAAACGATGGTTTTGGTAGTCATATCAATAATCTAGAAGCATATGTGTTGCGTGAACTTTTCCCGTATTTAGAAAATCCAAACGGTAACAGAACTCCTAGCGAATATGTTGATCCTAAATTTACACAGATTGATGTACCGCATGTTCAAGCGTTAATAGAAACTCGCATAAAGAATTATCCATTACAAATACGTAAATTAAAAGATGAGTATCTTCCGATTACTAGGCACAACGCTAAAGCTATCATAGAAGGTATAACGTTATTTCCGGATAAGTACCTTGAGGACATTTAAGGCTTGACAAGTACGCATATTTTGTGTATAATGAACGTATATTAACAGACAGGATCCTTCATGAAATACGCTCTTATTGACACTGCTAACACTTTCTTCCGCGCTCGTCACGTTGCTAGCCGCAATAGTGACACATGGGAGAAGATTGGCATGGCTATGCATCTTACTATGTCGTCCGTCAATATGATTGTGCGTCAATATGGCATTGACCATGTTGTGTTCTGTCTTGAGGGTCGTAGCTGGCGTAAGGAGTTCTATCCTCGCTACAAGGCTCATCGCAAGCTTGACGAAAGCGCAATGACCGAACGTGAAGTAGAAGAAAATCAGATGTTCTGGGAAACGTATGACGTTTTCACTACTTACTTGCGTGAGAAGACTAACGCTAGCGTATTGCGTGTTCCCAACGCAGAAGCAGACGATATCATTGCTCGTTTCATTGACTTGCATCCCAATGACGAACACTTCATCATTTCTAGTGACAGTGACTTTGTCCAACTTATCAGCGAGAACGTAAAGCAATACAATGGTGTTGCTAATCAGCTTATCACGCTTGATGGCTACTTCAATGATCGTGGTAAGCCTATCAAGGACAAGAAGACTGGCGAGCCTAAGTTGCTTGAAGACCCTGAATATCTTTTGTTCAAGAAGATTATTCGCGGTGACGCAACTGACAACGTGTTCAGTGCATATCCGGGCGCTCGTGAGAAGGGTTCTAAGAACACTATCGGTATTCGTGATGCGTTTGAAGATCGTGTAAAGCAGGGCTTCAAGTGGAATAACTTTCTCTTGCAGAAGTGGGTTGACCACGAGGGCGTTGAACACCGCGTTAAGGATGATTATGAACGCAACCGCACTCTGATTGACCTTCGTGCTATGCCCGACGATATCAAGGAAACTGTTGATAATATCATCAAGAGCGATGTTCGCACTACTACGACTCCGATGGTCGGCGTACAGCTAATGAAGTTCTGCGGTAAGTATGAGTTGACCAAGATTAGCGAACAGGCTGAAACATATAGCAAGTGGCTCAATAGTTCGTACAAGGGTGTACTCAATGGCTGATAATATTCCTTGGTTCAAATCAATTCAAAGCATAGGTCGGGGCTTTCGTCCTGGTATGGAAATCAAGATGTTGTCTGCTGGCACCGGTACAGGCAAGAGTGTTTTTCTTGATTTTGAGAGCGATGATTTCAAGCCTTGGCGTGAAACGTTTCGCCCGCACTATGCTGAATATCGTGACTTTGATACCGGCGAAACATACTGGAAGAAGTTCAATCGACTTCCTAGATCAAGCGACCTATATCGTGCTGATAACGTAATCCGTCTGAATGAAGATGGGACATATGAGTACGTAAAAAATCGTAAAGACGGAAATCTTCGGCAGCTAACCGAAGAAGAAATTATGTGGGTGTTGTTACGTGTCTAAAGAAATTTTGTCGTGCAAAGATTGCAAGCATTCTACTATGTTTATGATTGACAGGATTTTCACGTTGAATGGTCTTGTAGGAGTATACGATACTAACTACAAATGCTCCAAATTTCCTGAGGAAACAAAAGTAATTGATGATATAGTTCTTGGTCCAACGAAAGTAAAGGCTAAGCTGCCGTATTGTAACATTGCCCGTCGCCACGGTGAATGCGGCCTAGATGGAAAGCATTGGCAACCTAAGCATAAGAAAGATTTATTTAAAATGTTAATGAAGGAAACATATTATGACTGAACTAGTAGCGAAGCCTATCGTTAAAAATCAGTTTTGGATCGTCACAGATGGTCATAAAAAGGTAGGCAATATTGAAGCAAACAACGCGGGATACGGGGTGCAGATTAACGGCACCTTCCTTCAGTTCAACAACACAGATGAATTGAAGAAGTCAACTAAGATTCGCTTTGAATCCATTGCAAACACTATCTCAAAGCCTACACATCCATATCCTGAATATCCTACTACTAAGCGAGTGTATAACAGTATCTTGGATATTCAACGCGGTTTGCATTTGTTCACTAAGACTAAAAAGAGCAAATGCTTACATGCCGCCGGGTATTTTGTGATTGATCAGAACACTAGTAAGCAAATAGTGTTCTGTCCCAAGTATATTTTCGTGCAGAGGTATCCTTATCTAGGACCCTATAAAACCAAAACGGAAGCAGAAAGTGTGATAAATACATAGATTATGTTACACATTAAGAAGTTTATGGACAAAATGTCCGTGGTGGAATCCAAAATGAACAAAGACGTTGTTCTACCCATCACGGATGCTCGTGGACTTCGTGATGATATTACAAGACTTTTGGCGGACCTGCACGAACTATCATCAACTAACAGTGAGAAAAACCAAGTGATAGAAGTTCAAGTTAAGGGTGGTTCATTCTAATGAGCAGGACACAGCCCACAGTATTAGTAGAATACGTAGATAAGAAGACGTATAAGTGCGACCAAATCGTAGAGGCAGCAGGCATTTGGGCTGTGTTCTATGATGATCAGCCGATCAATCTAAAATCAAGTCATTATCTAGCAAATGATGTTGCACCTAAATACAAGAAAACTAGTTTCAGTAATCCAGGACATGCTAGAAATCTGTGCAGAAAACTAAACGCACAGTTCAAGACTGATAAGTTTACCGTAGTGTTTATGAACAGCGGTAGAACGGTCTACCCCGATGACCTATCCCAAGACTAAAACAGAAATTGTAAAACTAATAATTGATCAGCTTAAAGATGATCCCGATTTTGCATGGAAAGACAAGCCATACGATAAAGTAGTGTTTGAATGGTTTGTTACTGGTAGAGCAGGGTCTGGACTACGATTATCAGACGCAGGCAAAGTTGCATTTGAATATGCAAAGATAGCACATTATGAATTTGAATTCTCGCCGCCGGGCGTGAAAACGAGAGATATAAACGCCTGGCACAAATATGCATTGATTCTTGACAAAAAGATTAAATGCCCCTACTACATCGGCGTAAAACAAGTTGACAAAACTAGGAAACAACCCTATATCAGATTTTATGACAACAAGATAGCAATGATGATGGCCTTATATGGTGATTTACAAAGCTACATTGATTCAGTAAAATAGTATTATTTTATGTTCGCAGTTGCAGCATAAATAATATGCTTAGCCAAATGCTAAGTTACACACAACACACACAGGAGAAAAATTATGAAGAATATTGCAATTAGCCTTTTAGCGGCTCTCACTCTATCGACCCCAGCATTCGCTTCTTGGAAGAGCGATTTGTTTGCTAAGCTTGATGCAGACAAGAGCGGGGAAATTGCCCTTACTGAATTGACTGGCGCAGGATGCCGCACTCAGCCTAAGCTTTTTAACTATGCTGATAAGGATCGCAGCAAGGGTCTTAGCAAGGCTGAATATTTCAACAACCGAGACCTTCTCGGTCGTTGCAGCTAAGGAGTAGTTAATATGTTGGCTACTTTAATTAATAATACCGTTGACGCCATCCAAACTTCAAAGAAGATTTTTGTTGATACTTTCGTCAAGCACGAAGGTCTAGCAAAGTCTCTAAATGAGTTTGTAGATGCCCAAACCGACTATACAAAGAAAGCAATTGATGCTACTATGAAAGCTGGTAATGAAGTGTATAAGACTGTTTCTGACAGAACGTTTTACACTGATACCATGAAGGCTATGCAAGAATCTGCACAGGCTTTGTTACACACACAGAAGAAAGAAGGAAAGTAATGTTTAATCATAAGTATATAGTAACTGTTTCACGGGCTGCACATATTTCTGTGCTTGCGATGTCCGCAGTTTGTTTGTACGGCCTAATCACTCTTTAAGGACCATTAACTATGAGCGAAAATAAAATCCCAGGTTTACCCGAAATCAAGTTCAATAAGAATGGATATGAAATCCGTTCTGATATCTTAGGACTCGCTGAAAAGCTTGTCATTGAGGAATATAAAGCCAAGTTGCTTGGTTGGGAAGTTTCTCAGAAAAAGGACGGTGATGGTAAGATTGTTACTACTGTATCCGCGCCAGAGTTTCCCGGTCTTGATAAGGTCCTTGAGACTGCTCAAAAGATGTATGATTTCGTAAATCAAAATCCAAAAAAGTAAAAAAAACGGTTGACAAAAGGTCTCCTTGGAGCTATAGTGATAATATAGCTTCTAAGGAGATTTTTTATGGGTAACGAAGATTTTGTCAGCTACGTGCTTAGCTTCTATAACGGTGTTGATGGCATCTACAAAGATGTAGACGCTACTCAAGCCGAAGTTATTGATGCTACCCGCAAGCTTGAAAAGATGTATCGCAGCAACGGCGAAGAGCCAGTGTATGACTCAATTGACCGTGAGCGTGTTCGTGACTTCATTCTAGAAGGTCGCAAGTAATGCCCTACACTGTTCTTGACGCTATGAAGGATGAAGTTGAACTTCTCCGAGAACAGGCTAAAGTTGAGGAAAAGGAAGACCGCATTATTGCTGTAGCTATTCTAAGACAAATAGCCATGTCCCATCAGCGAATCATCAACCGTGTTGAAAAGGGATTAGACTATTCACTTGAAATCGTAGATGGCGAAATCAAACGAGTAAGTAAGCAGTCTAACCGCAAGACCCTTGAGGAAGAATATCCTGCACTCAAAAATGCAGCAGAGCAATACAATCTCGTTAAAGATTTGATTGACAGTACCCCAGATTAAATAAAGGAAAGGAAACATCATGAAAGAAAATATCGTAAACACTCTTAAGGCTAGCTTTGAAGCTAGTATTGCTAAGCATAAGATGAACATTGACATTATGCTAAACAACCCAATGGCAATCCACGAACATACTGACTTTATGGGTGCTGTTGAACTTGAACTCGCACAGATTGCCGAGTATGAAGATAAGTTGGAAGCACTTACAAAATATTTTTCATAAAAGGCGATTTTTTGGTTGACTTGTTTGCCCAAACTTGTTATAAGAGTATATCAAGAACGAAGAAAAGGGTTTACAACATGGCATATGTTTCGCAGCAGATGAAGTCAGAACTCGCTCCCGCAATCAAGACCATTCTTAAGAAGTATGGTATCAAGGGTTCGATTGCTGTTCAGAATCATTCTACGCTCGTTCTCAATATCAAGTCTGGTAAGATTGACTTTGCTAAGGATTCTACCTCTGACAATTTCAACTATCAAGTCAACACTTACTGGGTGCATGAACATTACACTGGTAAGGCTAAGAAGTTTCTCGCAGAAGTCATTGCTGCGATGAAGGGTCCGAAGTTCTTTGATCATTCGGATGCTATGACTGACTATTTTCATGTCAGTCACTACATTGACATTAATCTGGGCAAGTGGAACAAGCCCTATGTTTTGGAGAAGTAAATGTTTGAACGTCTAAGGTTTTGGGTGTATAAACAGACTCCTGCGTATTGGGAGATTGTTGGCTTTTTTGTATTGCTTGCCTTTATTGGCTTTCTAGCAGGAGTAAATTAATATGCGTACTTTTTGGGTTTTCATCAAGAATTCGGCTGGCTATCCTATGCGGGTAGAACTACAGGCAGAAAATAACTTTCGTGCGATTGAAATCGCTAAGGCACTCTACGGACCTGCACTCATGTCCGAAGGTGCAAATCTAGTAAACTAATGATTTTGGGCATCTTGTCGTTTGACATAGGTGCCCATACCTGTTATAACAATAATGTACAATTGGGTACAAATTTCTCTAAGGAGTAACTTATGACTACACAGACTTTTAAGGTAGTTGGTATCACTGAACACAACGGTAACGTTAAGGTTCGCTTTACACATGATATGGTTCGCCGTGTAAAGCAATTTAGTAAGGGTGGAGCAGGACGAATTGACTTCGTTGAATTGCCCACTGAAATGACTAAGATTGATGCTCTCAAGTATATGCTTACGTGCAAGGAGTTTTCTTCGGAAGATGACCAAGCTACGATTCAAGACACGCTTGAAGACAAAGAACGTGAAGCCCGTAAGGGTGCAGGTACAGTCAAGGTGAAGGGTACTGTTTCACTTGACGCAATTAAGAATCGTCCGCGCAAGGATGTTTCTGTTAATGATATTTTGGAGGCAGTAAATGGCTAAGGGTATTACGAAGATCAGCGATAAGCTGGCTAAGGTTGGCGAGTGTGTCAACGTTTATTTTTATGATAACGCATATATGGTAGAAGTTTCAGGCCGTAATGCAGAAGATGATTGGGCCACTGCAAAGCTAGTCTGTCGAGATTTGAGTGAGGTTCAGACCTTGCTTGAAGAAGTAGATTCACTTCCGAAAGAATAATTAGAAAGCCCCCGAAAGGGGGCTTTCTTGTATTATGATTATGCGTTTGGTGCTTTAATTACCATAAATCTAATAGTTATTGCATCTGAACTAGTCGTGAACCCGCTGATATTTACGATGTTTACATAGAATCCAGTGAGAGAAACAGAAATAGTTGCTGATGGCTGCGCTACAACGTTATAAACTCCAAAGTTAGGGCTAACTATTTGTACCAACACAATATCATTGTTCGGATCAACTTTATCGTTTGCTACAGAGAATGTATCAATTTGATTTGCTACCATAGTAGCACTAGTAGTAATGATAGTACCTGCTAGTGCGTTAATGGTTACCCCATTTCCTCTGTTGGTAGTTTGAGTAACAGTAGAACCTGATGCATAACCAATCTTACCGGTTGATGTTAGTGTACCATTAACATTAGCACCAGTACTTGTAACTACTAATTCAACATTGCTACCGGCTGCTTGAATTGAAACATTGCCGTTACTAGTAATAGTGATGTTTGAGTTACCATTCTGTAATAGTCCGCTATTAATAGTAGTGATGTTACCAGTTGTAATGTTTGCTATATTAGCAGTTACGGAGCCAGTAGTACTAATATTGCCACCAGTGATATTACCAGTACTTGGTTCAACTGTAGCATAGTTATTATACTTTATGTTACCATCATAGAGCATTATACTCATAGCACCATTGGAGGTGATATCTTGAGTGACTCCTACTGGTACTTGAGTACCATTAGCGTAATTAATAGCAAATGCGTTGCCCGGTAGTGTTAGATTACCAGTAGTGTCAAATGTCCAGCTGTATTCAGTATTGCCGCCCGAGTTAGACCAAATCTGAAGATTTCCTGTTGAACCAATTTCACCATCATCAGGATAAATCTTAATTGCGTCCCCGCTGAAACCAGTGAATATAGTATTAAGAGCCGAAATACCAAGATTAGCAGGACCTGCTAAACTGGCGTCAGTTGAAGTAATGCTAGGATTTGCACCACCGACAATAGTTAAGATAGGATCAGCAGTATTAGGATCAGTATCACGCGGGAATACTAGATTTCCACCATTATCAAATGTCCAAGTGTTTCCGCCGCTGTGAATGAATGCATTAGGAGCATTACCGTTATGATAACCTATTTCAAAACTTGATTCTTCACCACCTAAGAATATGTTAGCAAGTGGTTCATCAATATTTGCACCAGGTGCTCGTAAGTGAATATGTCCTGGAGCAGTTGGATCAAGCACAAGTGACTGTGAACTATATCCAACAGATGGTGTCAAGATCATTGTGCTGACATTTGGATTTATCGGATCCAATGAACTGTTAGCAACGCTTTGAATTACGCTCTCGCCACCCGCTAAGATTAAGTTACCGGTTGTGTCAAGTGTCCAGGTATATGATGTGTTACCATCATATGAACTCATAATGATATCACCGGTGCTACTTACTTGAACATACTTTTGATCATCACCTACAATTAAATCATATGCGTTGTTGTTGCCTGTATCTAAGTGAATATGACTTGCTACATCTCCTCCACGAACCTGTAGATATGATAAGTTAGCAGTAGCCAGTGGGTCCCAACTTAGATTCAATTGGTTAACACCTTGAATAGTAACATCATCAAATGTGACATTACCTAACGCTGCCGCACCAAACGATACCTGATCACCATTAGCATAGTTAACAGCAAATGTATTGCCTGGTAATGTTAAGTTACCTGCGTCATCAAATGTCCAAGTTTGGTCAGTGTTAGCATTGTCAGTTACAATAGCAAAGTTAGCCGCAGAAGTTATACTGAAGAAGTCGTTTAGACTTGGTGACGCACTTGAATCACCGAATGAGTTGATATTTCCACCAGATGTAAATCCACCGTCCGATGTGATTGGTAGTAAGTTAGCTGCCATTTTGTTTTCCCTTATTCTTATTAATCTACTGCGATACCAAATTCAGTAGCATCATATGTAACCCAACTATTGGCTGCGCCTGAGTTAATTGTTACTGTAATTTCCATTACGTTAGAGCCGTTCAAGTCAACTACTACCGTGCTGTTAGCAATTGTAGGTGGTTGAACTCTGTTGCTTACTGTATAGAAAGTATTACCACCTGTAGATGTAGCAGACACATCAAAAAATTCAAATCCTAAGCCAGTGTGCTGAATTTGCATTGTAACTTTCATTGATGTTGTATCAATATTGGTAGCAGTATAAACAACTGTTGGTGTAGTACCATTAATTTCAGCACTGTATCTAAGCCCTGGGATAATCTTGCGCTGACTTTGAATTACTGTTTGTTCGTTGATAGTGTTACCTACATCTAACTCAATAGTTGGTAATCTTAGATTACCGTCATCCTGAAATTGCCATTGCCAAGCGGCAGTACCTGTATCAGTATAGATGTTTACTGCACTAGATGCTTCAAGACTGATAGCATTAGAGCTACCAATATCAATGTTGTTTCCGTCATTACCAATAGTTCCGCTGTTAGGTAATTGAATTATGCCTGCACCATCGAATGTCCAAGTGCCACCGGCACCATTATCACTACTAGATATGATTAGTTGTATTTGTCCTGCTAATGCGTTTGCGCCGGCATCACCTGATCTTAGAATGATACTGCCACCAGAATCACCATTGCCAGTACTATCACCGGCATTTATGGTTACATCACCACCTGAACTACCTAGGTCAATATTACCATTATTTGTACCGGCATTGCCTGCATTAAGTGTAAGAGAACCGCCGCTTCGTGCAGAGATATTAGCACCTACGGCATTACCGCCTTGTCCAGCCGAGACAGTAACAAATCCACCACCACCACCAAAATCAAGATTGGATGCGCCACCACGACCGGCTTCAATAACAATGTCACCTGCTGATGTATCGCTATCTTCAGCACTATCACCGGCAAAGATATTAATGTCACCACCTTCAGCGGTTGCCCCGGTAGGACGATCACGAGCCTGTAACAAAATGTCATCGGCTGAATACAAGTTGATATCTGCGGTATTACCAGAAGCACGATTGTCAATCTCTATCGTACTGTTACTAATAATATCGTTAGGTATAGTCAAGTTACCATCTGTGCCAAATATCCATGTCTGGGTACCTGCTGTAGTGACTGTGGCATTGCCATTAGCATTAGCAATGTTAAAGTTACTGTTACCGTTTGCTAATGGTAATCCGCCAGCACCAGCAGCAGTAGTTTGAATACTACCGTCTGGATACTTGATACCAGCTCCAGTACGAGTCAAGTGGAATACATCATTGGCGTGGTCAATTCTTGCGAACTCTGCGTTTGCTAAGAATCCACCTGTAGCAAATATGATATCTGGAACATTGCCATTATCGCCGGTTGCTAGAACAAGACCACCACCAATACCGTTTGCATAGCCTTGTGAGAATACATAACCATCGCCCGGCTCAGTAATTGTGTAGTTAGGATCGTTGAATGTGTGTCCAGCAAAACCTAAGTCTGCAAAGCCCTGAGTCTCGTCGCTATCTGCACCGTATGCAGCATAGTCGCTTGAGCCGTTTGAATTTTCATTCAACAAAGCAGCTTGAATGAACTCTCCGCCGGCGTCAGTGACAACTAGTGTTGGGTTGGTTAGTGTCACATTGGCCGCGCCTGGACCTACATTCAATCTTGTACCCTCAAAGTTTGCATTTGCCGGGCAATATACTGTTCCATCGCTAGCAAAAGTAAAGTGTGAGTTAGCATTGTTGATATCGGTAGAAATTACAACATTGCTAGTACTTCTGATTTCAAATTCGTTGTCAGAATTAGGTTCAATTACCCATTGGGCGCCACCTGGTGCAGGCCAATACAATGCACCCCCTTGACCAAATGTAAACACTGCACCGTTTGCATTAATTTGAACATTACTTCCTGATGCAGGGTTAGATGAAATTCTGTTTGCGCCTACTGTACCAGTAAATGTAGGTAGATAGTTAGCAACATTACTATTGCTGTATGATCCGTTTGCTGCTACGTTAGTTAGGAATCCGCCATCACCGTAATAAAAGTTCGCCGTAGCAATATTACCTAAGTTAGCATTACCTGCTCTGATATTTCCAGTAACTACGAGAGAAGTAAGAGTACCTACGCTTGTGATGTTTGGTTGTGCAGCATTCGCAACAGAAAGAGCCAAGTTAGCTTGTGCAGCACGAGCAAAGTACGAACCACCGGCACCATTAAGAATCAGATTGCCTAAATTCTGTAGATTGGCTTTCTGAGTAGTAGGAGTCCCTGCCATATTGACTAATGGAACTAAGGTAGTATAGGCAATGTTTGCGCCTATATCTTGTAATGCTGTAATCTTGATGCTATCAACCATTTTATACTTCCTATGTTGTTTTTATTATGCGAAAGTTACGCCGTTATTACCGATACAGAACCACTTGTTATTGATGTACTGTAGTATACAGGCATCCCCAATAGTATCAAATGTCATTGTACCAGTGCCTGAAGTCTTCCATCCTGCGTTTGTAACAGTGATTACCATATCACCACCGTCACCAAACATTGCAAACTTTTTAATTTGTCCGTTGGTACCTGCTGCTAACGTTGCTGTTTCTGCGGTACTAGTAGTAAAATAACTCGTGTCTAGAAGCAAATTAGCAGCAGCACTTGCCGCTAAATCTTCGCTACCAGAAAGAATTGATCTATTTGAAGTTACTGTGCCGGTGAATGTTGCGTTAGCGGGCAATTCTACATTTATAGTTCCTGAACTTACCACTGGACTACCAGTAACCACTAGTTGGCTACTTGACACTCCTACACTAGTTACTGTTCCACCTAATGATGCAGCAGAGATAGTAACGTTACCGGTACCACCTGAGACTACAATGCCTGAACCTGCATTTATTCTAAGGACGCCGGTGTTAGTTACAGTGATATTGCCTGCACTAGTAATAGGTCCGCCGCTTATCTGAATACCTGAGTTATTACCAGTAATAAGTCCTACGCTAGTAACTGTACCTGCGATATTGCCATTAGCTGCACTAGTGATTCTACCATAGTTGTCTACAGTGATTGTTGGGTTAGCATATGTACCTCCAGTTACGCCTGAGGTAGCTAAGTCAATTGCGATGTTTCCGTTAGTAACCAACGGAGAGTTTGTTACGACTAAGCGACTAGTGCTTGCTGGATTAAGACCCACGCTTGACAGTCCGCCGCCGTTACCTGAGCCTGTAGCACTAATAGTTACGTTGCCGTTAGCTTGATTGATTACGATGTTTGTGCCAGCAATGATATTTCTGACGCCGGTATTAGTTACAGTAACCGTACCAATATTAGCATTTGCATCAACTGCGATGCCTGCACCTGCTGTAAACGTATTGTAGGGGCTTGAGAGGTCAAATAAGTTAGCAAAGTTCTGCTGAGTTTTTGTAAACGCAGTATATAGGCTATCGCTGTTTGCCGATTCGTTGGGCAAACCAACATTAATAGTTTGTTGTCCAGGTATGCTCATTGTTAATCCTTATGATAGTATTTATCAATAAGGATTGAAACTATCTCCGCAGCCGCACGAACTCTTGGCATTGGGGTTCTTAATATCAAATTTTGAACCCGTAATACTCTCTACAAAATCTACCACTGACCCTTGCAAATACGGAACTGAAAACTCGTCAACTACTACTTTGACTAATCCAGCATCAACCTCAGTGTCGCCTTCTTCAATCTCATCCGTGATTTCAAATCCATATGTAAGTCCAGCACAACCCTTGCCACTCACTAACATACGCAAACGAGCATCGGGTCCTTCGCCCTCTAGAATTGAATGCACTTTCTTCTGTGCATTTTCAGTTAGTGTTATCATTTCTTACGTCCTCTAAATCCAACTGGCATCTGCATATCGTTCACTGGGAACATTGCTTTGAACCATTCATCTGTTCCAGGCTTAGCCGTGATGCCGCTGCGATTGATGGGTTCCATATGAGTAGGCTTGCCTCTACTATCAACGATGCCTGCAAGTCTCTTTAGATCATCTGGACTCATAGGCTTTTGCCCCATCTCGTAGAGATGACATTCCAGTTGATGATCTTCCAAATATCTTTGAGATACTTTTTCTTATCAGAACCATAATCAAGAATCCAAGCATGTTCCCACCAGTCAATCAATAATAAGATATCGCTCTTGACTTCGTGATTCTTGATTGTTTTGATGTTGCCGTCTGTAGCTAGATATACCCAGCCAGACCCCTGAATGCCCATCGCAACTTCTTCAAACTTCTCTTTAAAGCTCTCAAAGCTGCTATAATGCTTTTCAATGAAGTTCTTGATTGGTCCGTTTGGTGTGTTGTTTAGCTGAACTTGTCTAAACTGAGTGAACCAAAGATTGTGTAAAAAGACACCTGCATAGTTGAAGTCTTTGTCGCCTTCATTGTTATTGTATCTTTTTGCATAACCCTTCGCTAGTTTCTCGTAATGTAGCTCAAGCGTATCCTTGCTCATAACACTGGAAACTTCACGCGGAGTGAAGTTTAGTGGAATGATTTCAATGTCGTTGGGTTTTTTACCCTCAATAAGCTTAATAAATTCTAGCATGATAGTATTTATTTAAAGTTGTCTAGTATCTTTTTTGTAATAACTTGCTGTGACATGATTCCCATATGCATTAAGTCTCTTGCTAAATCAAATTTTTGGTGATTCATAACATCCGTGTCAATGATTTTAGTATCGGTATAGCAAAGTTTTACCATTCTTTTGGAAAGTTCTTTTTTGGATGCGAAGTATCCTGTTTGTTGTCCTAATGCCATAAATCTAGATGAGTCGGTATATGGACCGGCAACCTGATGAAGCGACACATTATCATTTTCATGTATTGAAAGAAATCTAGTTTCGTATGTCCAGGCTATTACTACAGCTTTGGGAGGCTTCTTTACAGTGTTGATCCAAGCTATTAAATTATATGTCATGGCGTCTATACCTGATCCGCCCAATGACAAGTTATAGTAATCCATGCCTAAGGCATTTGAGACTAAGTAGGGAAAGGTCTTTTCTAGTTCTAAGCCTGTCCCTTCTGTGTGACTGCATCCGCTGAATAGAATATAATTATCTAGATCAATTTCCGATACGTTTTTGCATCTATGTCCATACTCATTATAGTCATACGTTATCTCAGCATTTCTATAATACCAATCTTGTGGTTGAGTTTTTAAGTGCTTTTCAAACCTATCTTCATTGTCGCTACCCGAAAACTTCAATGTAGTGTTTGTGACATGACCTATAAAATTCCCGTTAAACTTACGCATATGTCAACCTCATTTTTTGATTAGACAACATGATTTAGGATATCCTTAACTAGTGCAGCATGAGATTCTATTCCAGGATGACTTAAATCTCTTGCAAAATCAATCCTATCTAACCGTATGGGCGTTTCATCAAACGGTATCTGCCTCAATGCGTTAATCATTACTAGTTTAGTATCGGTTGTCATTAGTTTAATAAGATTACACGCTAGTTCTTTGCGGCTATTGAAGAAGTTGATAGCGTCGGAATAATAGATGAATTTTGAAACGTTTTCATCTTCTTTCCAAAATCCGTGTGGATCAGCACATCCGTTGTTCACGATTACGAATCTAGTTTCGTCAGGCCATTGGACAAATAGGTACTTTGGCTTTTTTTCTACAGTTAAGTACCATGCTGTGAGATTGTGCATCATCACATCTATACCTGACCCAGCAATTGACAAGTTATAGTAGTCACAATTTAGCGCATTAGCTACTTGATAACAATAAGTCTTTTCTAGTTCTAACCCAATACCCTCTGTGTGGCTACATCCGGTGAACAATATATAGTTGTCTAGATTTATGTCAGCAATGTTTTTACACCGATGGCCGTATTCGTTGTAGTCATAGGTTATTTCAACGTTTCTATAGTACCAATCATCAGGCTGGGTGCGAAGATTGCCAACAAAAGGTTCTTCTTCATCGCCTCCGGAATAGAACCGAGACTGATTAAGAAGTTCATATCCTAAGAAAGGAAAGTTAACCTGCATTATTTTCTTCTTATGATTCTTCCGCGATTTAGATCGTATGGGGTCATTTCTAGTTCTACACGGTCGCCCATCAGTATTCTGATTTCGTATTGACGCATTCTACCGGACACGTAACTCAATACAGTATGTCCGTTTTCTAGCTTTACCTTAAATGTAGCATTAGGTAAAACATCAATGACTTCGCCTTCTAATTTGATTGTACTTTCTTTAGCCATAACTTTACTTTTTGAGCGTTGCCCAAATATCTTCGCCTTCTAGAATCTCTTTCTCTAGTCTGCGATACTCTTCACCGAGTGCTTTCAGTTTTTCCCAACGACCTTCAAGGTCATTGTTTGGACGTAGAATTCCTAAACGTTCTTCAATAACGTTAAGTCTTTCGTCTAAGCTTACGCCTTTAATCTTGATATCACCATTGAACACTGCGTCACAATCTACCTTCATAATTGACGGTTGATTGTTATAGGTAGCCCAACCGGTTGTTGTATTAGATATTGTGTAGGGGGTTGCAGTAACAGTATGATTAGGATTATTCCACATCAAACTTCCACCACTAGTAGTGGTCAACGTTGCACCGCTACCCCCACCTGTAACAGTCGTTACGCCTGTAACAGCCGTTCCCAATGTTCCTGTAATACCATTTGTGCCGGATAAGGATGTTTTCAGCGGTGAATTCCAACCTGATAATGTCATATTATCATCGTCCGTAATGGCAATTAGGTCATCCGGTGTAATTGTGATAGTGTCTTCGTTCAATTGTCTGCTTTCTTCAAATAAATTTTACCTTCATCATCAATGCTGATGGTAAGATCGTCGCCTTCTTTCCATCCTAAACTTTTTAGGAGAGGCATGGGTAAAGGTATGATGATATCACCCTCAGAATCTTCTTGGGTAATTACTTCATACCTAACATTGCTATTAGTAGCGTTAGTCACTTAGGAAATTCGTCCTAAACGATGTACTAAGTGAGAAGCCTGACGTTGCTCGTCGGCTGTTAATACGCTATTTTCATCGCTCAAAGCAGCTAAGAGAACTTTCTTAATCAATGAAACATCAGCGGGAGCAATTGCTCCTCCCTTAGCTTGCTTTGGTGTAGTAGTGGTTTCTGTTGTCATATCTATATTTATAATCTATGCAGGTCAGTTTAAAATTACCAAGCTCTGCATGACCAGTATCTTGCTTTCCAACGCGGACCTGGATTGTCGCAATTGTGTCTAGCACGGAAACTCTTACGGCGTTTTGGATTTGACTTCTTGATACGCATGTTCTTGTCGCCAAAGTTCACCTTAACGACCTTGCCGTTTGGTTTCTTAACATAGACTTTGCTCTTAGCAACATCGCCCTTCATGGGTTTGCCAAGAGGAACTTTGCGTCCTTGATACTCTGCTTCTTGAACTGATTCACCTGCCCAAGGCTTTCTAGGATCAATGGGTTCGCCGTCGCCTCCCATTACAGGGCGACCAGTTACTGAAATGTGATCTAGTGTCTTCTTGATACGGTCGTCAAGACGTTCAACTTCATACTCGTCACCGCGCTGTTCGGCTTCCTGACGCATTTGAGTGAGAGTAATAAGCTGGGGTTCGGTTGTCATAAGATGATGTGCGCTCATCTTGTTGAGACCGGTGAGCGCAGCAATCAATGCAACACCGCCTAGAAGCGCCTTACCCATGCCCTCATCAAGTTCTTCTTGTCCTGCTAGTCTCTTGATATCTGAAATTTCGTCAAGCTTGTAATCTTCTGAATCGTCAACTAACTGGTCAACTACAATCTCAATAATCTTTTCAAAATCGTCATCTGGATGTAGACGATAACCGCTGTCGTTGACTACATCATCATACATTTCTTGCATTGCATCACGGATTTCATCTCCGTAGTTGCCACTAATAGCGTCATAGATCATTTCAAATGGATCACTGACTTTGGATAGTTTGTTCTTAAATGCACCAACTGCATCTTCATTTACAACAGCTTCGTCAATGGCTTCTTCTTCTGCTTCGTCGGATTCCAATAGAATACCATTTAGGTCAAGCATTTCCATAGCATCTTCGTCAAGATGAACGATTACGCCATCCTTAGTGAAACCAACTACGCCGGTTTCAATTACAAAGTCTTCGCTAAGTTCAATGTCCATACTGTCATAAAGGTTGACAATATCATCACGTTCTTCGCTTAGCTCTCTAACAAGCTTGTAAATATCTCTAGTATCCATAAAATCTCCGAAAGTATATGTATTATTTATCTTTTTCGAAGACCTTTGCTAGAACCTGAACTACCTTATCTAGACTGTCTTCATCAGCTTGATACTTGATTGCAGTACCACCTGCTGCATCCCACGCACGAGTGTTCACTCCATAATCGTCAATTAGAATGTTAGGAGTGCCGTCGGGCTGAACAGCATACTTGTACTTGTCATGTTCAAATACAATCTTATCTGCTGGGACGTTGATATGCTTTGCAAGCCATTCACGCTTGCCTTTGATTGAACCCTTGCGGTCAAAGTTGAGAGGGCTGCTTAGAATACGATAACCACCTGCATAGTTCTTTACGATTGATAGCAACTCGTTTGCAGTGCTGAATGGTTGAATATCGCGGAATAGCTGATAAGCATCACTATCCTTAAAGAATGATTCCCATTGCTCAGGGGTCATTTGATTGTAGTGTTCAACATCACTGATTTCAGCAGCATGGCTATAGAGATCAGCGAGAACTCCATCCATATCAACATAAACAATGGGCTTAGCGTTACCTACGCTTTCAAGGAGTTCAACTATCTTCATACTCTATATTTAGCATACTACGGGGCTAAAGTCAAGCCTTTTTGCATAAATATACAGATAATAAGAAGGGGAGCATAAAATGGCTACTAAACTAACAGAACACTTTACACTAGAAGAAATGACTGCATCACCAACTGCTAAGAAGTTGGGCATTCCAAACACACCAACCGCAGAGCATATTGAAAACATGCGTTACTGCTGCGAAAAGATCCTTGAGCCAGTTCGCAAGCACTTTGACAAGCCAGTAACCATCAACTCATCATATCGTGCACCAAAGGTTAACGCTGCTGTAGGTGGGTCAAAGACCAGCCAACACGTTAACGGTCAAGCTATTGACTTTGAAATTAACGGCATTTCAAACAAGATTGTTGCTGACTGGATTGCTGATAACCTAGAGTTTGACCAGGTAATTTTGGAATTCTACGTAGAAGGCGATAAGAACTCAGGTTGGGTACACGCTTCTATCAAGAAAGAAGGCGGAAACCGCAAGCAGAAGTTGATTGCAAAGAAGGACGGTAAGTCAACTAAGTACTTGCCAACTAACGACTTTGATCCAAAAGACGAATGGAAGAAATTCTAAGGAGATTTAAATGAAAGCAATTTTAATTTTGTCAGTAGCGTTCCTATTGGCAGGTTGCAACTCTCAATATAGATATCCTTGCCAAGATCCAGCTAATTGGGGCAAAGATGAGTGCAACAATCAAGTATGCAAGGCTGAAGGCGAATGCACATCAGATGTGTTGGAGCCAAAGGCAGCAGAAGACCTAATTGAAGACGGTCTTATTGAGGACGCTACGCTAGACGCAGACACTACAGAAGCAGACACAGGAGAGTAATAATGGCAAATCAAAAAAAATCACGTAGCGATAGATACACTACAGAAGAATTAATGGCCCGTATGAAGTTCATCATCGGTACTTCGTTGTCATTCACTCTAACTGGTATTGTGTTCGTCGTACTATATTCATTAATTTTCGTAACTCAGCCAATTGGTGGTCAATCACCAAACGATGCTGAATTCTTTAAGTTGATTACCCCAATTGCAACATTCTTGACAGGTATCTTGTCAGGTATCATGTTGGGTAATGACGGTAAGAAGAAAGAAGAACAAGCAGGTTCTTCGGAACCAGAACCATCATATGATGACGCCGTCGATTATAGTGCTGAAGGAGACGCTAGATGAGTTTAAAGCATCTTCAAGAAAAAGTAGGTGTTACCGCTGATGGGGCGTTTGGTCCAGGTACACTAAAAGCTGCTCTTGCTCACTACAAGATGACTCCGGTTCGTGCAGCGCACTTCTTTGCACAGTGCGCCCACGAATCAGGCGGCTTTAAAGCATTTAACGAAAATCTTAACTATGGTGCTAAGGGTCTCCAAGGCATCTTTAAGAAGTATTTCCCCGACGCTGCTACTGCTGCAAAGTACGAGCGCAAGCCAGAAATGATTGCTAATCGTGTCTATGCAAGCCGCATGGGTAACGGTGACGAAAAGAGCGGTGACGGTTGGAAGTATCGTGGTCGCGGAGCTATTCAGTTGACTGGTAAAAGCAACTATCTAGCATTCTCAAAGCACATCGGTGACCCGGAGGTAATGACTAACCCTGACCTTGTTGCAACTAAGTATTCGTTTGAGAGCGCAATGTTCTTCTTTGAAACAAACGGTCTATGGGCTATTTGTGACAAGGGCGTAGATGATGCTACTATCCTTGCTCTAACAAAGAGAATTAACGGCGGTACTCATGGTCTTGATGATCGTAAAGAGAAGACTAAAAAGTACGCTGTAATGTTAGGCGTTATCAAGGGCTAATAATTTTTGTTTTTCTGTCCTTACGGATAGGAACATAGTCAACATTAGGTACGGGGGTTCTATCAGGAACGATGCTATGAAAGTCTTGCATATCATCCCCGTACTTCAACATAATATAAGACAGAATCTTACCAAACTCTTTATTTTCGGGGAAACCCAATATTAGATTTTCCGCATATTGAATCTTTGTCTTATACTTCTTAATCAGAGAAGAATCTTTGAGGATATCATCAAAGTTGTTACTCTCTCTAGTGA